>ERZ1106943.368-NODE-368-length-62518-cov-8.999360_pt1 | contig 62518 bp, 41 predicted proteins | sample MGYA00403671_ERZ1106943 | MGnify/ENA primary metagenome ERZ1106943 (study PRJEB35170, sample SAMEA104062427) | human gut metagenome | biome: human gut; feature: human-associated habitat; material: faeces | place: Denmark | collected 2012-06-14 ...
GAGTTTCGCCGGTGAGGGTGGGGGGCATGAGGCGGGTGGAGGCGAGGAAGTAGTCGATGCGCCAGCCGGTGTTGCGTTCGCGGGCGCGCATGCGGTAGGACCACCAGGAGTAGACGATGTCGTCGGGATGGAGGCGGCGGAAGGTGTCGACGAAGCCACGGGAGAGGAGGTCGGTGAAGTCCTCGCGCTCCTGGTCGGTGAAGCCGGCGCTGTTGTGGTTGGTCTTTGGGTTCTTGAGGTCGATTTCCTGATGGGCGACGTTGAAGTCGCCGCAGACGAGGACGGGCTTGGTGCGGTCGAGCATTGCGAGGTAGTCGGCGAAGTCGCGGTTCCACACGCGGCGGTAGTCGAGACGGCGCAGGCCGTCCTGGGAGTTGGGGACGTAGACGTTGACGAGGTAGTGGTCGTCGAACTCGAGGGTGAGGACGCGGCCCTCGTGGTCGTGGAGGTCGATGCCGATGCCGCGTGTGACAGAAAGGGGCTTGCGGCGGGTGAAGACGGCGGTGCCGGAGTAGCCTTTCTTCTCGGCGTGGTTGAAGTAGGCCTCGTAGCCTTCGAAACTGTGGATGAACTGGCCCTCGGAGAGTTTTGTCTCCTGCAGGCAGATGCAGTCGGCGTCGAGCGAGGCGAAGATTTCGTCGAAGCCTTTCTTCATGACGGCGCGGAGGCCGTTGACGTTCCAGGATATGTATTTCATTTGTTGCGGTTTACTTTTCTGGTGATTTGAGATTGGCCCTGAGGCGCTCGAGCGAGGCCCGGCGTATGGGGGTGCCGCTGAAGATGCTGTCGTACTGCCCGGGGGTGAGGGCGTCCCATTCGGCGGCGGTCAGGTCGAGGATCTCGCGGCGCGGCGTGAAGTCCGGGATGGAGGTGGGGGTGTCGTGGCGGGAGTGTGGGCAGGCGAGACGGCAGACGTCGCAACCGAAGGCGTGGACGCGTGACAGGCCGGAGGGGACGGGTTCGTCGGCAGGGGCCTCGATGGTGAGGTAGGAGAGACAGCGGCGGGCGTCGAGAGAGCCGTCGGGACGGAGGGCACCGGTGGGGCAGGCCCTGACGCATAGTCCGCAGCGCCCGCAAGCGACAAGACCCGTGGCCGAGGCCTCGCTCAGTGGCGGGGTAGGGGTGAGCCGGGCCGTGGTAATAACGGTGGCGACCACGAAGGCCGAGCCGTGGCCGGGGACTATCAACTGGTTGTTGAGGCCGAGAATGGCGGCTCCCGAGCGGCACGCCCAGTAGCGCTCGCGCAGGGGCGCGGAGTCGACGCAGACGCGCGTGGCGTGGCCCGAGGCCTCGAGGGCGGCGCAAAGGGGACGGAGTTGCTTGCGGAGGACCTTGTGGTAGTCGCGGAACAGGGCGTAGCGCGCGACATAGGGGGCGCCGGGTGCCTGAGGCGTGTCGGTATGGTAGTTGAAAAGACAGACGATGAGCGATTCGGCTCCGTCGAGCAGGAGGCGCGGGTCATCGCGGACGTCGCGGTTGCGCTCCATCCAATGCATTTCGGCATTTCGGCCCTCGGCAAGAAAGCGGTCATAGCGCCCGCGCGCCTCGGGAGCGACCTCTTCGGCGCGGGCGATTCCGACCGAGGTGGCGCCACATTCGCGAGCCAAGTCAAGGACACCGGCGGTGGTCAGCGCAAGGGGGGCTGAACCGGGCTTATTTTCCGAGGACGTGGAATTCATAGCCTTGGTCAAGAAGCCATCGGACGGCGCGGGGCATGGCCTCGAGCATGTTGTCGCGGGCCTTGAGCGAGTCGTGAAAGACGATTATGGAGCCGTCGCGGACATAGCGGCGGACGTTGTCGAAGATGCGGTCGGGGGAGAGGCGGCGGTTGTAGTCGCGCGAGACGACATCGTACATGATGATGTTGTAGCGTGCGCGCATGGCCTTGGCCTGTCCCCAGCGCATTATGCCGTGGGGCGGGCGGAAGAGGCGGGAGCGGAAGAGGGCGTCGGCCTCGGCGACGTCGCGCAGGTAGCGGACTCCCCGGCAGCGCATGCCCTGGAGGTGGTGCATGGTGTGGTTGCCGACGCCGTGTCCGCGGCGTCGCACCTCGTCGAGCAGTTCGGGATGGCGCCGGACGTTGTCACCGACCATGAAGAATGTGGCGCGGACGCCGAGTTCGTCGAGCAGGTCGAGGACACGCGGGGTCACCTCGGGCACCGGCCCGTCGTCAAACGTGAGGTAGACGACAGGCCGGGACGAAGGAAGTTTTATACGCCAGAAAGCCTCGGGGAAGAGGAGGCGGTAGAGTAGGGGCGGTTGCTCAATCAGCATAGACGATTCAGCGTCAGGGGGATGGGATACCAGCCGCTCACGTCAGAAAGTGACGAGGCGGTTCAGGGTAGTTGCGTTTATACCCGCTTTGCCCAGGACCTCGTTACGCGCTTTGCCGGTGCCGAGACCGTAAGCCTCGTTCAGTAGATTGACCTGACCGTAGTAGGCACCGAAACTCGGCGAAGACATCACGCTTTCGATTTCCTCGGGAGTCAGTTCGTAGACGTAGGTGTAGAGGACCATGTTCAGGTTCTCGATAACCGAAGCCAGCGACTGGAGGGCGTACAACTGGTCGGTCTGAGAAGTGCCTTCAAGAGAGCCTGAGGTGACAGGACGCCTGATTATTGCATCGGCGACGTCGGCGAGGTTCACGATGGCGATTATCTGAGGCAGGTTGTAGCGCAGGTTCTGGCGCTCGGTGGATGTTATCTTTCCGCGCAGGTTGTCATTGAGGCTGAGAGCGTACTTGATGAAGGCGGCGTTGCGCGGAACGGCCCCGAGTGCGAGTGCGCGGGCCTTGGCGATGAGTTTGGACGATCGCTTGGCGATGCCGAGGCGCAGGTAGGTCTCGGCTACCATGAGGTCCATGCCGTTCATCATCGGGCATACCGAAGCGGGGAGTCTGGTGTCCATCACCTTCAGAAGGTTCTCGGCCATGTCGAGATAGGTGGCCGGAACGGGGAGGCCTTTCTGACGCGATACTTCCTGAGCCGACTTGGGCGCGGCTTCCTGGCCGTGATCGATGCAGTCGTCGACGGCGGCGAGTATGGCGCGTCGTGTCGAGAATACCATCGAGCGGACGGTCTCGTCAAGATACAGTTTGCCTGGTTTGGCGACATCGAGACCGCCCCAGCGGAACTTGCCGACAATGTTATTGTATGCCTTGGCGGCGATGGGCGATGTCAGCGTCGGGTCGGAGTTGCGGTCAAAGGGAGTGACCTGATAAGCCATGCCGGCGACGAATGTGTTGGGTTCCCATCCGGGGTAGTAGTCCGGGCCTATGGTGGTGGCGAAGTAGACGGGGCGCTCGAAATTGCCGGCCGCCGACTTCGAGACGATGTCGTAGACGAGCCAGTCGCTGAGGCCGCCCGAGAAATTGCCGTCGGCGGAACCGATGCGGCCGGGGCCGACGTTCATGTAGGCGCGGCCTGTCGAATCGACGGGGGGCAGCATGCCGAAGCGCTTCTGAATTTTGGCGGGGTCGAGAGGAACGACCACGTTGTCGTATGTGAAGAAGTTAGACACGGTAGGATACATCTTTTTCATGATATCCGAACCGGGAGTCTTGCCGTCGTAGAAATTCTTCATTGCCTCGGCCAGGGTGACGGTGTCGGGAATTGCCTCTGCGGCGGCCTTGAACTCTTTTGACATCTGCAACGCCTGTTCCGGGGTGGCTGGACGCGCATATATCTCGCCGGCAAACTGAGGTTCGTCGCGCACGACGTCAGAGGCGAGTATGCTGAAGAATTTTTTTGCAGACCAGTTGATGTACTGGAGTTTGTTATAAGCGTAATCCTCGGGACCGGCGAACATCGGGACGCCTTTGGCGGTGTAGGAAGCCGAACGTATCTGGTTGGCGTACCAGTCGGTGGACAGGTAAGAGAGGTTCACGACCTTGACGTCGGGACGAACGCCCTCGACCTCCTGGGCGTACCACAGGGGGAAGGTGTCGTTGTCGCCGTTGACGAAGATTATCGCGTTCTCGTCGAGCGAGTTGAGGTAGTTCTCGCCGAAGTCGCGGGCGGTGTAGCGTCCGGACCTGTCATGGTCGTCCCATGTCTGCGACACAACCTGGAGTGGCACGAAGATGCCGAGGAGAATGGCGATGCCGGCGGCAGTCCACTTCAGGCCGGATGACAGCGAGTCCTCGCGTGCCCACTGTGCGTCGAGGCGCTGCTGACGCCCGGCGGCCTTGTCGGCTGATGTGCCGGCATGCAGGGGGGCAGCGGCCTGAGCCTTGTCCTCCTTGACGAAGAAGCGGGCGAATACGGCCCTGAGGGCCCACGCGATGGCGGGGACGCCCATGCCTACCCAGATGGCGAAGGCATAGAACGAACCGGCGAAGGCGTAGTCGCGCTCGCGGGGCTGACCCGGCGTCTGGTTCAGGTAGAGGACGATGGCGATACCGGTCATGAAGAAGAGGAAGAACACTACCCAGAACTGCTCGATTCCGCGGGTGGGCGCATATCGGTGTGTCTTGAGGGCCTGCCAGAGGAGGCCGAATATGCCCAGAAGCAGAGGCAGCATGTAGAAGACATTGTGTCCGGGATTCTCCTCGCCGTATTCAGCGGGCAGGAGGGACTGGTCGCCGAGACGTGCGTTGTCGATGGCGGGGATGCCCGAGATCCAGTTTCCGGCGTAAGGCTCGCCCTGGCTCTGGATGTCGTTTTGGCGGCCTGCGAAGTTCCACATGAAGTAGCGCCAGTACATGTGGTTCAACTGGTAGCCGATGAAGTACCTGAGGTTGGTTCCGAAGTCGCCGGTCCATCCGTAGACGGTCTGTTCTTCGCCGGCGGCGTCGGTGCCGAGCGAAATCTCCTTCTGGCTCGAGAGGTAGGGATTGAGTTCGGTGCTGAGCACGAAACCTCCGCCGTCAGGTCCTCCGCGTCGGGCGGCCCATTCCTTGCGCATGGCGTAGGGAATGTTCTTGAAGTCGGGGTTCTCGTACTCGGTCCATGTCTTGTACGAAGTCACGTGCATGGGCTTGGACGAGTACATGCGGGTGAAGAACATGCCCATTTCGGGCGATGTCTCGTATTTCGGGATGTGTTCCTCGCGGACGTAGCGGTCGGGCTGGCCGGGGGAAGTCTTGACAGCCTTGATGTAGCGGTCCTCGCCGTTGTCGATGATCTCGCCGCCCTTGTACATGAGGCCGCGGATAATCTTTGTGCGCGGATAGCCATTCTCGTCGACGGCGGCATAACTGACTATGTTGCCGTTCTCGTCGTAGTCCTGTCCGGCCCAGTCGATCTCCTCGGCGAATGTGGGTCCGTAGAACAGCGGGTTCTCGCCGTACTGCTCGCGGTTGAGGTATGACGACAGCGCGAACACGTTGTCAGGCGCGTTCTGGTTCATGGGAGTCTCGGCGTTGGCGCGTATGAGCAGAAGCGCGTAAGAGGAATAGCCGATGAAGATGACCAGGATGCTGAGTATGGAGACGTTGAAAACACGCACGGGAATGCGTTTGCACATGAAGAATAGGTAGACAGCCAGCGCGGCGACCAGCACCAGGAACAAGAGGATGCTGTGGCCGATGTAGAGCATGCCCGAGAGGACGACCGAGAGGAATACGCCCCAGCGTATGGCGCGGGGATTGTCCTGACGGTAGAGCGACGCGGCAGTCCAGATGAGCACGGCGAGCAGGACTATGGCGTAGACGAGCACGCCGACGTTGTATCCGAGTCCGAGAGTGTTGACCGCGAAGAGTTCGAAAACCTGAGCCACGCCGATGAATCCCGGGACAAGTCCGTAGAGGATGAACACGATGATGAGAACCGAGACACCCAGCGCGGCGAGCGAGCCCTTGAGGTTGGTGTCGCGGAACTTGCGGTAGTAGAACACGAGCACGATGGCCGGGATGCAGAGCAGGTTGAGCAGGTGGACGGCGATGGAGATGCCGATGATATATGCTATAAGCACGAGGTATCGGTCGGAATGAGGCTGGTCCGCGCGGTTCTCCCACTTGAGAATCAGCCAGAAGACCAGAGCCGTACAGAACGACGAGAAGGCGTAGACCTCGCCCTCGACGGCCGAGAACCAGAATGTGTCGGACCAGGCGTACATCATGGCTCCGCAGAAGCCGGCGCCCATGATGACGGCAGTCTTCAGCCATGAGATTTCAGTGGCACCGTCGCGGACAATGAGTTTCCGGACGAGATGGGTTATCGTCCAGAACAGCAGGAGGATAGTGGCGGCCGAGAGGATGGCTGACATTGAGTTGACGGCGACAGCCGCATCAGCAGGGTCTCCGCCGAACAGTGTGACGAAGAAACGCGCCGTGAGCATGAAGATGGGGTTCCCCGGCGGGTGGCCGACTTCGAGTTTGAATCCTTGGGCGATAAATTCCGGGCAGTCCCAGAAACTGGCAGTAGGCTCGATTGTCATCAGATAGCAGACTGCGGCGATGAGGAAGCAGAGCCAGCCCAGCGAGTTGTTGATAATGTTGTATCTTTTCATCGAAAATGATAATGAGGTATAATCGACAGATTCTATCCTAAATGCTAATTGTCTATCAATCGGCAAAGGTACGGAATAGTGCCGAGACGGCGGGACGCCCCGTGGATAATAAATGTTAAAATTTAAAGTTTGGTCATGTGGAATAAAAGTTGTACCTTTGCGGCAGTAAGCGCGCGTGGCGTAATTGGTAGCCGCGTTAGACTTAGGATCTAATGTCTCAGGACGTAGGGGTTCGAGTCCCCTCGCGCGCACTAGAGCCACGCCGGCAGACAAAGGATTGTGAATCCAATGTCTGCCGGCTTTTTTTGTCGCCGTCTTTCAGGCAGGAAAAAATAATGGCGCGGGCCGACGGTGTGTCGGACCCGCGCCATTGACATTCGGGGGGATATGACCGTGCGGGCTGATTAGCCCTGCGGATAGTGGCGATCAGTGGCGGATGGTCTTTGTGGCGTTGTTTCCGCGCTGTTCGATGTAGAGGCCTGGTGCGGCGTTCCCGGCGGGAACAGGCTGGCCCTGGAGGTTGTAGAGGACGGCGGGAGCGTTGCTGTCTTCCGCATCGCCGGTGATGGTCTCCACGGCCTGGTCATCGTCGCCGTATACAGCCTCGATTCCGGGAATCTCGAGGTGGATGTCCTTCTTGGCGGCATCACCCGGAGAGATGGAAATCGATGTCAGTTCGATGGGATAGATGCCTATGTCGTTGGTGTCGAAGGTCTCGGCGATGGGGAATACGACAGTATTCTCTTTGTCTGGCTCGAGAGCGAGGTCCTTGGCGCTGATTGCGACTGAACGCTGCTCGTTGTTGGCGCGGAGGTTAATTGTGAGGCTCTTGATCTTTGCCTCGCCCGGGCGTATGCGCAGACGGATTGCCTTGGGAAGCGAGTAGACGGGTTTCTCGGCCTTGGCAATGAGTTTGGCCGAACGTGTGGTCTTGATGTTGTAGTCGAGTACGATTCCGTTCTCGAGAGGCGCGATGGTGGCCGAGTTCATGCCTGTGGGGGCTAGGCTCCAGTTTTCGGCCAGGGGCTGAACGGCCGGGAGAACCTTTTCGGCGGGGACCTCGACGGTTACTGCGATGGTGGCATTTGCGAAGTCGGAGACTCCGCTGATGTTAGCGGTGCCGTTGGCCACGCCGTGAACTGTTCCGGTCTCGTCGACGGTGGCGACTTCAGCGTTGTCGCTTGACCATTTGAGGACCGAGGGGTCGATGGGGAACATTTCGCCGTCGGCGTCTGTGAGGAGCTCGAGTCTGTAGTCGCGGGTGTTGTCAACCAGGACGGCGGGATAGCGGGGCGCTACCGAAGAGCCCTGCGAGACGGTGATGACGATTTTGGCCTCGGCATCGCCGGCGCGGGCTGTAAGGGCGTGCATGCCCGAGCCGGAGGCGGTGAACGAACGGCCGTCGGCGGAAATTGTGCCGAGTTCGGGATCGCAGGAGAGGGTGTAGTCCTTGAAGTCGATGTCGATCATGCGTCCATACTTGTTGTAGGCGTAGACGGTCGGAGTGTAGGTCGACATGTATGGAACGGTGCGGCGCCAGTCGACGAACTGGATCTCGGCGACGGTGTCGTCGTCGGGAGCCTCGAGTACGGCGAAGATGGCGTTGCCGACGGCGCGTTCGTGTCCGTCGGAGCCGTGGTTGCGCTGGCCGAGTTTCTCGACATAGAGAGTAGACGAGCCGCCGCCATCGAGGTTGACGGCCTCCCATGCGCCTGCAAAGCGCATGACGTCGGCGAGCATCGATGTCTGTACGCCGGCGGAAATCTGCGAGCGTCCGTCAATGACCATCATTATGATTTTCTTGCCGTCCTGGCTGTAGCCGATGCCGGTGCGGGGATGGCGCGCCGATGCGTCGCCGCGCTCGCCCTCGGTGTCGAGGGTCTCGCCGCCGCCGACGTTCTTGGGGTTGCCGGATACGGTGGCCATGGGATAAATGCGTTTGCCCTCGGCGGTGAGGATTACGTTGTCGAACTCGACGATATCGCCTGTGTGGAGCGAGCCCACAAAGTCTACGGCTCCGGTGTTGCAGCCCGATGTCGAGTTGCCGCGTGCGTGTATCACGAATCCGTCATCGGGTACGGTTGTGTCGCCGTTGTCGGTGGGCTCGGAGGTGATGACCATGCGGTACTTGTGGCCTGCGAGGAACTTGTCGCCCTCGACGAGGCGTGCGGTCACCTGACGGCACGAGCCGTTGTATTCCTGCTGGTTGGCCGAACCCCAGTAGCGGGGTGTGTAGATGGTGATTCCGTTGTCAGGCGAACCGACGTTGATGCCCTTGAACAGGGTGACTTTCTCGCCGAGGGTGGCGGTGCCGGTGTAGAAATTGAGTCGTGACACGTAGGGAATTCCCTGATCGTCGACGGTGAACTGGTAGCCGGCATTCGACGATTTGATCACCTCGCCGTCAGCTACACACGAGTATGTCGCGGTGCCGATCTGTGACGAGCCGTTGGATGCGCTTCCGCTGGTCCAGTAGAAGTCGCCGTTCGAGCCTGCGAAATAAGTAAGGCCCGGTTTCGAATGGTCCTCGGCCATCTGCGAGGTGCGGGCGGCGCCAGCGACCTTGTCGGTGGCTGAGACGGCGCGTATCGATACGCCGGGTGTGGATATGTCGACTGTGAGGTAGAACACGTGCAGGGCGTTCGGGCCCTTGAGGTGGAGGTGTGTCTGGGTTGTGCCGGGACCGACCTTGGCGTGATATAGGGTGTCGACCTCGTAGACGGTGCCCCGGACGTCGAGTGTGGTCTGTGCCGACAGCGCGGGTGCTGCCAGCATGGCGGCGAGCAATGGTAGATGCTTAAGTTTCATGGGATTGATGTTTTTTGCCGGTTTAGCGAAAAGTGTGAGATGGAAGGAGAAAAACAAGGAGGGAGCGGGTGTGCCGCCTCCTCCTTGATGTTACTGTTCTATCGTTACTGATTATTTAACGACGACTTTGGCGGTCTTCGAGCCCTGGCGTGTGATGTAGAGGCCGGGGACGAGGTCGTTGCTGTTGACGGCCTGACCGTTGAGGTTGAAGTATTCGACGGGAGCGTTCACGTCGGTGTCGGCGGCGATTGTGCCTACGGCAGCATCGTGGTCGTTGACCCATTCCTCGGGAGCGACAGTGTAGACTGCCATGCCGTTGCGGCCCTTGTATGAGAGCACGTATGCACCCTCGACGCCGTTGGCGTCGGTGTAGACGCGGGTCTCGCAGGCGTGGTAGCGGGCGCCGCCGTCAGAGGTTACGCCGAGACCACCCTCGGGGATTGTCCAGAATTCCTCCATTCCCTCGAAGGCCATGTCCTCGCCGAGTTCGCAGATGCGGGCACGGCAGGTGGCGCCGCTGTCATACTGCTCGAGAGAGTAGAAGATGAAGTTCTTGTCGTTGATGGTGAATTCGCCGACGCCGTTTGTGCCGACCTTGGGGGCGAGTTCGGTGGCCGAAGCGAAAGAGTCCATCATGCCGCCGGCGTTGTCATAGAGCGAGGGGCAAGTGGTGAAGCCGTCGACATAGAACATTGCGGCGGAGAAGTCCTCGTCCTTTACGATACGGACACATGAAGCGGTACCCCATGCGGCCTGGTCGGCGGGATAGGTTTCTTCAGGCTTGATTGAGACGAAACTGCCTTCCTCCATGAGGGGGCCGAACTCGCTTTCGCCCTGAGCACACATCCAGCCATAGATGTAGGGGCTCTGTGTGTCGGCGCAGGTACAGGTCATGAAGGCGCAGCCTGCCTCGGCGCGTGTTACGTCACCGACGAGCGAATAGTAGTCGGTACGGCCGGTGGCCTCTTTCTCGTCAGCGGGTAGCTCGCAGGTGAAAGCCAGGGTCATGGCACCGGTTGCCATGTCAATCTGGTAGACGTTATAGGGGCTTGCCTCGCCTTTCTCGACGTTGTAGGGAGTGGATTTGTAGCCGCATACCCAGACGTGGCCGAAATCGTCGCAGCCTACCTGGTTGGCGCAGAGCTGAACGTTGGTGGGCTGACCGTCGAGGGTGAGGAGCATGTCTTTCTCCAGTTCGCCGCTGTAGAGGTTTATTACAGAGAGGTGTGCGACTGCTGCTGTGCCCTCGTCGTTGAGGTCGTGCCAGGTGACAAGGATTTTGTCGACCATTGCTCCGCCTTCGGGGATTCGGGCGATGCAGGCTGTACGTGCGTTGTTGGAGCCGGCGAAGGGAAGTTTGTTCCATGCTGCAAGGGCAGACTGGTTGACTACGCCGTTGGGGTCGAGAGCGCCTGAGGCGGCGATCCACTGCGATTTGATGGCGATACCGTCCTTAACGGGGTATGTGAAGCCGTCGGAGACAGCAAAAGCCGACGAGGCGCCGAGGGCCACGAGGGATGCGAAGAGTAGAGATTTCTTCATAAATAGTTGAAATTTAGAGTGTTAAATATTGTGGTATTGGATTATTCAGTGTAGTGCAGACGATGTGGTATCAAAGATGTGGAATGACGCTGTAAAGTTAAGGTAATTTTTTAATGGGGTGTCGTTATTTTTGATAAAAAATGCGTTAATGAATATTAAAAAACCTTAACCCGCCGATTTATATAAAAACCGCGCTCTCATTAATGAAGAGCGCGGTCTGTGTGTATGCGGCAGATAAGTTTTATTCTGCTTTGCCGGCGGAGCCGAGTACGTTGACGATTTTGTGCTTGTAGAGTTTCTCCATGTTGTCGCGGGCGGGGCCGAGGTACTTGCGGGGGTCGAACTCGGCGGGTTTCTCAGCCATGACCTTGCGTACGGCGGCGGTCATTGCGAGACGTGAGTCAGAGTCGATGTTGATCTTGCAGACGGCAGACTTGGCAGCCTTGCGGAGTTGCTCTTCGGGGATGCCGATTGCGTCGGGCAGTGCGCCGCCGAAGTAGTTGATGGTGTCGACTTCTTCCTGAGGAACCGATGACGAGCCGTGGAGGACGATGGGGAATCCGGGAAGTTTCTCCATTACTGCGTCGAGGACATCGAATGCCAGTGGCGGGGGAACGAGTTTGCCCTCGGCGTTGCGTGTGCACTGTGCGGGGGTGAACTTGTATGCGCCGTGGCTTGTGCCGATGGAGATGGCGAGTGAGTCGCAGCCTGTGCGGGTTGCGAAGTCAATGACCTCGTTGGGGTCGGTATAGGTGTGGTGGTCGGAGGAAACCTCGTCCTCGACACCGGCGAGTACGCCGAGTTCGCCTTCGACGGTCACGTCGTACTGGTGGGCGTAGTCAGCGACTTTCTTGGTGAGGGCGACGTTCTCCTCGTAGGGAAGGTGCGAGCCGTCGATCATCACGGACGAGAAACCGAACTCGATGCAGTCCTTGCAGAGTTCGAAAGAGTCGCCGTGGTCGAGGTGAAGGACGATCTGGGGATGTTCCCAGCCGAGTTCCTTGGCATATTCGACGGCACCCTGGGCCATGTAGCGGAGGAGTGTGGGGTTGGCGTAGTTGCGGGCGCCTTTGGAAACCTGGAGGATGACGGGAGACTTTTCTTCTGAGGCAGCCTTGATGATTGCCTGGAGTTGCTCCATGTTGTTGAAGTTGAAGGCGGGAATGGCATATCCGCCCTTGATGGCTTTGGCAAACATCTCACGGGTGTTGACAAGGCCGAGGTCTTTGTAATTTACCATTGGTTCTATGTTGAATAATTGGAGTTTGAAAAATTCGTTCAAAGGCGCAAGGGAGATGCTTCCCTTTGCAGGCGCAAAGGTACGAATTTATTTCATAAGTTGTGCCGTCAGATGCCGAAAAGGCTGTATGCCGCACACGGGAAGGCTGAAAGGATGCCGTAGTCCGTGACGGTCAGCGGTCCTGTTTCCCGGTCTTGCGTTCAACCTGATGCTCGATGGCCTCGACGCACTGGTCGAATGATTCCTCGAATGTCGGACAGGTCTTGACTGCCACAATCTCGCCTCCGGCGGGAAGCGTGACCTTGAGTGTGCATTCCTTGTTGAGGGCTTCGTCGTGTTTTATAAGGCGGAAGTTGACGGTGAAGTCAACGATGTCGGGGTTGCGGCGTGCGATTCGCTCTGCTTTTTTCTCGACGAACCTGGTGAGCTGGTCGTAGATGTTGAAATGGATGGCTTGGATGTTGACGTTCATATGTGTTTCATGATTTTTTGGCGCGGGGATGCGCCTGTTGATAATTATGTTGCAGTTCGCGATATGTAAGGTGGGTGTATATCTGTGTCGTGGCGAGCGATGCGTGTCCGAGTAACTGCTGTACGGCGTTGAGGTCGGCTCCGTTGTTGAGCATGTCGGTGGCGAATGAATGCCTCAGGACGTGGGGCGAGCGCTTGGGAGACGAGACTCTGCCGTCGAGTTCGGCGTGGACAATGCGGTTGAGCAGCCCGTAGTAGATCGGGCGGCCGTCGGGCCTCACGAAGAAGGTGTCTGTCGATGAGACTCCGGTGACGTCGGCCCGCAGCGAACGGTAGCGGTCGATGAGTCCGGCGAGTTCGGCTCCGAACGGGACTATTCTTTCTTTATTACGTTTTCCGAGGACTTTTAGTTCGCGGCGTCCGGTGTCGACGGCCAGGTCTTCCAGTGATATGATTTCTGAGGCGCGTATGCCTGTCGAGTAGAGCATGTTGAGAATCAGCGAGTCCCTCAGTTCCGTGAAGTCGTCGGCGTCCCGGTCGGCGCAGTCTTCGTCGAGGATTGCGGCGGTCTGGTCGGGGGCGATGAAACGCGGCAGGGTCTGTGGCGAGCGGACTGTGGCGACACCGCGGGTCGGGTCGGCTGTCAGTCCGCGGCGCCGGGACAGGAAACGGTAGAATGCGCGTATGGAGGAAATGTGGCGTTTGACCGAGCGGGGAGACATTCCGCTGTCGGCGAGTTCGGCCCCCCAGGCGCGGACGTCGGCGGAGGTAACGGCTGAAGGATCGAATTCTTCGGGGGTGCCGGTGCAGAATGAGACGAAGGCGCAGATGTCGCCGCTGTATGCGCGGACGGTGTGCTGCGAGCGGCCGAGTTCGAGGGCGAGGTAGTCGGTGAATGCCCTGACTTCCGCCGGTTCAGGAGCATGTGTTAAGGATTCTATGTGCTTCTCTGTGTATGCCATGTGCGAATTTAAGGTTTTTTGCGGCCAAATGCAAGTTATTTCATGAAAACTTGGCGTAAAGGATGAATATTTCGACTTTCGGGACAGATTCGGCCGGTAGGGTTGTCTGTATTTTCTGTCACGTTCGGCGCGGATTGATTCCGTGACAGGGGGAAAGTCATCTTTCTTAGGGGCGGGTGTGAGTATAAAACTGCGGCCGGTCGCGGAGAGCGGCCGGCTGCTTGAGGGATATACGTGTGTTGCGGAGGACGATTATTCCTCGACAGAGCGGAGTTTCTGGACGTAAACCGCTTTCATCATTTTCTTGCGGTTTGTCACTGAGGGTTTCTGGAATGCCTGACGGGCGCGAAGTTCTTTTACGATGCCGGTGCGCTCGTATTTGCGTTTGAATTTCTTTAGCGCTCTCTCGATGTTCTCGCCTTCTTTAACTTGTACGATGATCATGTTTTGTGTTGAAAATTTTTATAGTTGTTTTATTGAATTGACTTGCTGGTGGCTTTTTAGCGCGGCAAAATTAGCAATAGTTTTCGGATTGGCAAAATTTGGTGCCGTTTTTTTGCCGGAATTTTTATAAAAGCGGCCGGAAAGTGCTTTTGTGACGTTGTTGTCAGGGTTCGATGTCGGGATCGCCTGGACGTTCGGGGGTGTCGTACCAGAGTGAGTAGCGGAGATAATTGCGCGCTATCTTGACATTCATCTCGCGTGTCTGCTCGGGGTCGATCTTCTTTATGAATTTCGCGGGAGCGCCTGCCCAGAGCTCGTGGGGGCCTACCTGGGTGCGGGAGAGGACTACGGAACCGGCGGCGATGATCGCGCCTTCGCCGATGACGGCATCGTCCAATAGTACTGCGCCCATGCCGATGAGGGCCATGTCGTGGACGTGCGCGCCGTGGACAGTGACGTTGTGGCCTATGGAGACATCGTCGCCCAGGACGATTGTGGACTTTTTATATAAGGTGTGGAGGCAAGAGCCGTCCTGTATGTTCACGCGGTTGCCTATGCGTATGGAGTTCACGTCGCCGCGCAGAACGGTGTTGAACCATACTGAGCATTCGTCGCCCATGATGACGTCGCCGATGACTGTGGCGTTCTCGGCCAGGAAGCAGTCGCGGCCGAACTGTGGGGTGTGGCCGCGAAGGGGGATGATCAGAGCCATTGTTTCAGCAGTGGGGTATTTTTTGTTTGAGTATGATTATGCTATATTCGTTTCAGCGGGCGAGGGGTGCCGTGTGTTCCTCGAGCCACAGGCGCTCGGCGCTGTCGAGATGGGGCGTGAGGCGGTCGCGGACCATGCGGTGGTATGCGTTGACCCATTCTATTTCCTTGTCGCTCATTATCGATGTGTCGAAGAGGGTGAGGTCGAAGGGGAAGAGGGTGAGGGGCTCGAAGTGGAGGAAACGGCCGAATTCGTCGGACGAGTGTTCGGGGTCGTCGACAGTGAGGACAAGGTTCTCGCAGCGTATGCCGTGGACGCTGGCGCGGTAGAGGCCGGGCTCGTTCGATGTGACCATGCCCGGCATCAGGGGGACGGGGACGTGGTTGAGCCGGACCGACTGGGGGCCTTCGTGGACATTCAGGAAGTGGCCCACGCCGTGGCCGGTGCCGTGCAGGTAGTTGAGGCCTTCGTTCCAGAGGTAGTGGCGTGCGAGCGCGTCGAGCTGATGGCCGGTTGTGCCTTCCGGGAACATCTGGCTCCCCAGGGCTATGTGGCCCTTCATCACAAGGGTGAAGTCGTGGCGCTGCAGGGCGGTCGGGTTGCCGCCTACCGAGACTGTGCGCGTGATGTCTGTGGTGCCGTCGAGGTACTGGGCGCCGGAGTCAAGCAGCAGCAGTCCGCCCGGCTCGATGGTGGCGTTGGACTCAGGGGTAGCGCTGTAGTGGACGATGGCGCCGTGCTCGCCGAATCCGGCGATCATGCCGAAACTCTCGTCGAAGAACATGGCCTGCTCGGAACGGCGCTGGCGGAATATGCGCATGACGTCGAGTTCTGTCAGGGTCTCGCCTTCGGCGAGCCGCTTCTCGATTTCCATGAATGCACGGACCAGGGCCACGCCGTCGCGCGTCATTGCGGCGCGGATTCCGCGGATCTGCGTCTCGTTCTTGCAAGCCTTCATCAGGGCGATGGGCGAGGCGGCCTCGAGCGGACGGGTGCCGAGGCGCTCGATGAGCGCGGCGGAGTTGCGTGAAGGCTCTACGAGAACGCGGACGTTGTCGGGAATGCCGTCGATGTATTCGAAGAGGGCATCGTAGTTGAGATGGCTGACGCCTTCGTCAGCGAGGTAGCGGATTACCTCGGGGGTGAGTTTCGCTGGATTGATGAAGAGCACCCTGTCGGTGTCGCTGAGATAGAGGAAACTCAGGGCTACGGTGGTGAAGGGGATGTCGTGGGCGCGGATGTTCAGCACCCATGCGATTTCGTCGAGGGCGGAAATCATTATCGCGTCGGCGCCTTCGGCATGAACGGCCTCGAGTACGCGCGAGATTTTGTCTCTGGCGGCTTCGCCGGCATACTGCAGTTCGTGGACGAAGACCTTGTCCTCGGACTGTGCGGGGCGGTCGGGCCAGAGTTCGGCGGCGGGGTCGAAGTCGGCCCTGACGGAGACGCGTGCCGAGGCGAGTTTAGCCTCGAGATGGCGTTTGTCGGTGGCGCTGAAGGTGTTGCCGTTGATGCCTACGTGCTGTCCGGGGCGTAAGACGTCGCAGAGCCACGTGCCGATGGAGGGCGTTCCGGGTAGGTCTTCTTTCATGAGCGATATTGTGGTGCCCTCAAGCTGGATGGCGGCCTGCAGGAAATATCGCGAGTCGGTCCACAGGCGTGCGTCGTCGGCGGTGACGACGAGCGTGGCGTTCGAGCCGGTGAAGCCGCTGATGTACTTGAGCAGTGCCCAGTGCTCGCCTATATATTCGTTCTGGTGGGGGTCTGTCTTGTTGATGATGACGGCGTCGACGCCGGAGGCCTTCATGGCGGCGCGGAGAGCGGCGAGACGGTCGATGTTCTCTTGTTTCATAGTCGTAGTGGGCTTGGTGTTGTGTTCTATGATGCAAAGATAACGAAAAAATTCGAGTCGGATTAATAAATTTCATGCTTCATCGGGGTGGAGTGTGAGATTTAATTAAATTTTGATTAAATTTTTAATACGAATGAAATGTAATTATTTCTTATTTAGGGATTTTTTATTAATTTTGCGCGTAGATACAGAAAATCTATTGTTAACTAATAAAAACCGTTTTATGAAGAAGTTTTTACTTTCTCTGGCAGTCGTGCTGGGTTTCTCCGCAGTATCGACCGCTGAAACACTGACTGTCCCCACTAATGCAGGCGACTGGTCGGAGTACACATGGACTCCTGCGAATGATGACAAGGGGAACGCTGTGCAGTTCGCTGCCACTGTCAACAATTTTGAGTTTCAGCTGAACAAGGGAACAAGTTCTAATGCTGTAGTCGCTCCTGACAAATCTTCTATCCGAGTCTATGCCGGCGCTAATCTGACCATTGTTGCACCCTCGGGTTATGTCATGACCAAGGTAGAGGGTCTTACCGCATCCAACAGCAAAGCTACAGCCACATCCGTACAGGGCGACTGGACCAACGAAACCGGAACAATCTCGGCTGCTGCCAACCAGTCTTTTGCCTTTACAGCATCGACTCCCCAGTCGGCAATCACATTCGATGGCGCAGGCAAGCAGCTCCGTGTAAAGACCATCACAATCACCTATTCCGCAAGTGGCACTCCCGGTAAGGACGCCGCCAACCTCAAGTTTGAGAAGGCTACCTACACCGCCACACTCGGCCAGCCTTTCGCCGCTCCCGAAGTATCAAAGGATACCGACGCTCCTGTCACCTATGCTTCGTCAGACGAGAAGGTCGCTACAGTTGATGCTGCTACAGGTGCTGTAACCCTCGTCGCAGGCGGTACAACCACTATCACTGCCACAACTCCCGAGACCGATGACTTCTCGGCCGGCAAGGCATCGTACACCCTCGAGGTTGTCGACCCCAACGTTCCCGGTCTGTCTATCGAGAATCCCATGACAGTCGCACAGGCTCTCGCTGCCTGCGACAGCAAGCCAACCGGTGTTTACGTCAAGGGTATCGTGAAGGCTGTCACCACAGTATACAGCTCGCAGTACAAGAACGTCACCTTCACCATAGTTGATGCCGCAACCGATACTGAAGTCCTCGAGTGCTTCCGCGCAAAATGGGGCGCAGGTGTGACTCCCTCTGCTGACAATAACCCCGTAGTAGGTTCTACAGTAATTATGCTTGGCGACCTCACCGTCTACAACGGCAAGAAAGAACTTAACAGTGGCTGCCAGATCGTAAAATACGAGGAGCCCGCTCTGCCCTCCGCAGGCCTTTCGTTCCCCGAGAAGTCTTACACAATCAACTTCGGTGATGCTTTCACCGCTCCCGCCCTCACCAAGGCTACCGACGCTACCGCTACCTACACTTCGTCAGTTCCCGCTGTCGCTGAGGTTGATCCCGCAACCGGCGCCGTTACCGTCAAGGCTTACGGTACAACTGTCATCACAGCCAATACCCCGGCAACTGCCTCGTATCGTCCCGGTGAAGCATCCTATACACTTGAGGTGCTCAACCCCGAAATCACCGTTGACAAGCCACTGACCGTCGCACAGGCCCTCGCCGTATCACAGAACGCTCCCCACAAGGTATTTGTTAAGGGTGTCGTTACCGAAGTTACAACAGCCTATGACGAAAACTACAAGAACGTATCGTTCAATATCGCTGACGCGGCCGACGGTACAGAAGTTCTCTTGGTTTACCGTGCAAAATGGGCTGCTGACGTGAATGCTCCCGAAGATTTCAACCCCGTAAAGGGCGCTACTGTAATCATCAGCGGTAACCTCAAGGTTTACAACGGCACAAAAGAGTTCGACGCCAACTGCCAGATCGTCAAATACGACGCTACGACTTCTGGTGTCGAGGAGATCATGGATAACGACGCAGCCGTCCCCGCAGTTTACTACAACCTCCAGGGCGTACGTGTAGCCAACCCCGAAAACGGCCTCTACATCCGCGTTCAGGGCAACAAGGCAACCAAGGTTCTCGTTAAATAATTCCTTGCTATTCTGAATTAAAAAAGACACTTGATAGCGCGGCGGCTGACCTTGTACGGGTCGGCCGCCGTTGTTTTTCGCTGTATAACAGGGTGTGCGGCTGTACTTTGTGTTCTTGCTGTAACGTAGTCTGTATATTATTTTCTGTATATTATTTAAGGTACGCGCGAGGAAAAAGCGGGCCGACATCTGTCCGGCGCCAGCGCGATTCGTTGAGGGTGGGGCGCCAAATTCTTGTCTTATAGGCGCTGGAAGCCTTTGTGGCTGTTCCCCGGATGGTCTTGAAATAAAAAAGTGACGAAAAAAGTCGAAATATTTTTGGTGGATAAAAAAAAGTTTGTAACTTTGCATCCGCAAACGAGAAACAACGGCACCTCCAAGGCTAGGGAATAAAGGTCCGTCGCTCTCGGACAAGAGAATATTGAAATGCCTCTTTAGCTCAGTTGGCCAGAGCACGTGATTTGTAATCTCGGGGTCGTTGGTTCGAATCCGACAAGAGGCTCAAGTTTATTGGATATCCTGACACAGTGATATACCCGGGCGAATACCAGAGTGGCCAAATGGGGCAGACTGTAAATCTGCTGGTTTATACCTTCGGTGGTTCGAATCCATCTTCGCCCACAAATCCAATGCGGAAGTAGCTCAGTTGATAGAGCATCAGCCTTCCAAGCTGAGGGTCGCGGGTTTGAGCCCCGTCTTCCGCTCAAATATTGCGGAAGCCTCCGCCGACATCGCAGACGCCGACGCATGACAAGACATACAGATTGCCTATGTAGCTCAGGGGTAGAGCACTTCCTTGGTAAGGAAGAGGTCGCGGGTTCAAATCCCGCCATCGGCTCAAAGATTTTTAACTTGTAAAAAAGTCTGTCAGCCCCGATAGTGCCCTTACATTATCGTGGCGTCTTGCTAAGATTTAATCATTAATCAAAAAATAAACCAAGTTATGGCTAAAGAGAAATTCGAAAGAACTAAACCGCATGTAAACATCGGTACCATCGGTCACGTTGACCACGGCAAAACCACCCTTACCGCCGCTATCACCACCGTCCTCGCAAAGGCCGGTCTCTCGGAGGTTAAATCGTTCGATCAGATTGACAACGCACCTGAGGAGAAAGAGCGTGGTATCACAATCAACACCGCCCACGTAGAGTACGAGACCGCTAACCGTCACTACGCACACGTTGACTGCCCGGGTCACGCTGACTACGTTAAGAACATGGTTACCGGTGCTGCTCAGATGGACGGCGCTATCATCGTTGTTGCCGCTACCGACGGTCCCATGCCCCAGACCCGCGAGCACATCCTTCTCGCCCGTCAGGTGAACGTTCCCCGTCTGGTTGTATTCCTGAACAAATGCGACATGGTCGACGACGAAGAAATGCTCGAGCTCGTTGAGATGGACATGCAGGAACTCCTCGACCAGTACGAATACGACGGTGCCAACACTCCTATCATCCGTGGCTCTGCCCTCGGCGCACTCAACGGCGAACCCGAATGGGAAGCAAAAGTCATGGAACTCATGGACGCAGTTGACAACTGGATTCCCCTGCCTCCCCGTGATGTTGACAAACCCTTCCTTATGCCCGTCGAGGACGTATTCTCGATCACAGGTCGTGGTACTGTCGCTACCGGCCGTATCGAAACCGGTGTTGTCAAAGTCGGTGACGAAGTTCAGATCATGGGTCTCGGCGCCAACCTCAAGTCTACCGTTACAGGTGTTGAGATGTTCCGCAAACTTCTCGATCAGGGCGAAGCCGGTGATAACGTTGGTCTTCTCCTCCGCGGTATCGACAAGAAGGAAATCAAGCGCGGTATGGTTATCTGCCACCCGGGCGTAATCAAACCCCACGACGAATTCAAGGCTTCTGTCTATATCCTGAAGAAAGAAGAAGGTGGCCGTCACACTCCCTTCCACAACAACTACCGTCCTCAGTTCTACATCCGCACACTTGACGTTACCGGTGAGATCACCCTTCCCGAAGGCGTTGAAATGGTAATGCCCGGCGACCACGTAGAAATCAAGGTGAAACTCATTCAGCCCGTAGCATGCGATCAGGGTCTGCGTTTCGCTATCCGTGAAGGCGGCCGTACCGTTGGTTCGGGTCAGATCACCGAAATCATCGAATAATACCCTTCAATTGAATTCAGTCGCTGTCCTCTGAGGCAGTGCCCCTGATACCAACAAAAAACCGGCTTCGGCCTGTCGCTTCAATCATGACCGCAATGCGGGCGAAGCCGGTTTTTTACATACACGGGATTAGCTCAGTTGGTAGAGCATCGGTCTCCAAAACCGAGTGTCGGGAGTTCGAGTCTCTCATCCCGTGCCAAAAACAGAAGAAATGAAAAAACTCAAACTACTTACAAATATCGAGGAGTCTTATGACGAACTGCGTTATAAGACTTCTTGGCCCTCGAAGAAACAGTTAATCAAGTCGGCTGTCATAGTCATGATTGCTTCCGTTGTGATCGCTCTGATCATTTTAGTCATGGACCAGATTGTGTCGAACTTGATGCACTTGATTTATTCTTTTGGTAACTAACCCCCTTTAAGTGTAGATTCAATGTCAGACTCGAAAAGAGGATGGTACGTGTTGCGTGCCATTTCAGGCAAAGAGGCGAAAGTCAAGGAACTTCTTGACGGAGCAATCCGCAATTCCGACCTCGGCGACCACGTATTTCAGGTATTGATTCCCACCGAGAAGGTGCTCACCGTCAGAGGCGGAAAAAAAGTCGTTAAGGAACGCAACCTTTTCTCCGGTTACGTCTTTATCGAGGCCGAACTCACAGGTGAGGTTATCCACGAGTTGACCAACACGACTAATGTCATCGATTTCCTCCGCGGACGCGAGAAAGGCTCGGCTCCCGAGCGCTTGCGCGAAAGTGAGGTGATGAGGATGCTTGGTACGGCTGACGAATTCGCTGATGCCACCGAGATGGATTCGAATGATTATCTGGTCGGCGAGACCGTGAAGATCATCGACTCGACAAATCCCTTTACCGGATTCTCGGGTGTTATCGAGGAGGTCAACAAGGAAAAGAAGAAACTCAAGGTTTCGGTCAAGATCTTCGGCCGCAAGACACCGATGGAACTCGACAATTCGCAGGTAGAACGCGAGTGATGACACCGCGCGGCAGGGTTGGTTACGCATCCCGGTGCCGCGTCTTGTTATGCCCGCACAAATTTTTAATTATCAAAGTTTAAAAACAATGGCTAAAGAAATTGCTGGACAGATCAAACTGCAAATAAAAGGTGGCGCAGCAAACCCCTCACCTCCCGTAGGTCCCGCTCTCGGTTCCAAGGGTATCAATATCATGGAGTTTTGCAAGCAATTCAACGCCCGCACCCAGGACAAGGCCGGTAAGGTACTGCCCGTTGTAATCACTTATTACACTGACAAATCCTTCGACTTCGTCGTCAAGACCCCGCCTGTAGCCATCCAACTCAAGGATGCCACCAAACTCAAGAGCGGCTCGGCTCAGCCCAACCGCACCAAGGTAGGCTCGGTCACCTGGGATCAGGTTCGTGAAATCGCTGCCGACAAAATGCCCGATTTGAACTGCTTTACCGTAGAATCGGCTATGCGTATGGTTGCCGGTACAGCCAGAAGTATGGGTATCACCGTCAAAGGCGAATTTCCCGTTAAATAACCTCTTTAAATTCAATCAAAAATGAGTAAACTTACAAAAAACCAAAAGTTAGCTTTATCGAAGATTGAAGCCGGGAAATCTTATACTTTGGCTGAAGCCGCCGAGAAGGTGAAGGAAGTTACCTACACCAAGTTCGATGCATCGCTCGACATCGACGTTCGTCTCGGCGTCGACCCCCGTAAGGCTAACCAGATGGTTCGCGGCGTTGTTACGCTGCCCAACGGAACAGGCAAGCAGGTCCGCGTGCTTGTACTCTGCAATCCCGATGCCGAGGCTGCCGCCAAGGCTGCCGGTGCCGACTATGTAGGTCTCGACGAATATATCGAGAAGATCAAAGGCGGCTGGACCGATGTTGACGTCATCATCACCCAGCCCATGATCATGGGTAAGATCGGTGCCCTCGGCCGTATCCTCGGTCCCCGTGGCCTGATGCCTAACCCCAAGTCGGGTACCGTGACCATGGATGTCGCCAAGGCAGTCGAGGAAGTGAAAAAAGGTAAGATTGACTTCAAGGTCGACAAGAACGGCATCGTTCACTCGTCTATCGGCAAGGTGTCCTTCACACCCGAGCAGATGACCCAGAACGCCAAGGAGTTCATCTCGACTCTGATCAAACTCAAGCCTGCAACTGCCAAAGGCACATATATCAAAAGCGTTTACCTTTCGAGCACTATGTCTCCCGGTATCAAAGTCGATACTAAATCTTTTGATGCCTAATCTTTAAAACTGTTACGACAATGAAGAAAGAAGAAAAGGGACTGGTAATCGAAAAGATTGCTCAGACTATCAAAGAATACAATGGTTTCTACCTGGTTGAGACCGCAGGACTCGACGCCGAGAAAACTTCGGAACTCCGTCGTGCATGCTTCGGCAAGGAGATCAAGCTTATGGTTGTGAAGAACACACTTCTTCACAAGGCTCTCGAATCACTCGAAGGCGACTATACTGAACTCTATCCCGCTCTCAAAGGCTCAACCTCGCTCATGTGCACCAACGTGGGCAACGCTCCCGCCAAACTTCTCAAGGACTTTGTGAAGAAAGGCGAACCCCTTCCCGCACTCAAGGCCGCATACGTCGAAGAGACAGTTTATGTCGGCGCTGACCAACTCGATGCACTCGCATCCATCAAGAGCAAGAACGAACTCATCGCCGACGTTGTGGCTCTGCTTCAGTCGCCCGCCAAGAATGTCGTTTCCGCTCTTCAGTCCGGTGCTACCAAACTCCATGGCATCCTTGAGACACTCTCAAACAAAGAATAATATCAACCGAAAAAAATCAAAACAAATAAATATTTACTACAATGGCAGATTTAAAAGCTTTTGCTGAACAACTTGTTAACCTTACCGTTAAGGAAGTAAACGAACTCGCTCAGATCCTCAAGGACGAGTATGGCATCGAACCCGCCGCTGCAGCCGTTGCAGTTGCTGCCGGTCCCGCCGCTGGTGGCGAAGCCGCTGAAGAGAAAACCAGTTTTGACGTTATCCTGAAGGCTCCCGGCGCTGCCAAGCTCCAGGTTGTAAAACTCGTCAAAGAACTCACCGGTCTTGGTCTGAAAGAAGCCAAAGAACTCGTTGACAATGCTCCCTCGCCCATCAAGGAAGGTGTTGCCAAAGCTGACGCAGAAGGTCTCAAAAAACAACTCGAAGAGGCTGGCGCTGAAGTCGAACTTAAATAATATCGCCTGATTCTCAGGTAAATAGGTTAAGAATCCCCGCTAAGGGTTGATTCTTAACCTTTTGTGTCTATCTATAATGTGGGCCTCGTTTTTCATCCATCCCAGCCCTTTGACATTAAAGGGCCACACGGTTTCGGAGCGACCCCACACGGCCACGCGGGCCAACTTTTGAATGCTAGCACAGACACATCAACCCCCAAGAACTTTTCTCTCCCCAACATACAAATTGAGTTCCCCTTAATTATTTTAATTGCAATAGATGTCAGCTCAATCCATAAAACCCCGTGTCAATTTCGCCTCGGTAAAGAATCCGCTGCCCTATCCTGATTTCCTCGAAGTACAGTTAAAGTCTTTCCAGGATTTCCTACAACTTGACACACCCCCTGAAAAACGTAACAACGAAGGCCTCTACAAGGTTTTTGCCGAGAACTTCCCCATCGTCGACACACGCAACAGTTTCGTCCTGGAGTTCCTCGACTACTATATCGATCCGCCGAGATACTCCATAGAGGAATGTCTCGAACGAGGCCTCACATACAGCGTTCCCCTCAAAGCCAAACTCAAACTATACTGTACAGACCCCGACCACGAAGATTTCGACACCGTGATTCAGGACGTCTATCTCGGTCCCATCCCCTACATGACCGAGAAAGGCACCTTCGTCATTAACGGTGCCGAGCGTGTCGTAGTGTCGCAGCTGCACCGCTCGCCCGGCGTGTTCTTCGGACAGTCGACACACGCCAACGGCACAAAACTCTATTCCGCGCGAATCATCCCGTTCCGCGGCTCATGGATTGAGTTCGCCACCGACATCAACAACGTGATGTACGCCTACATCGACCGCAAGAAGAAGTTGCCCGTCACCACACTTCTCCGTGCCATCGGCCTTGAGTCCGACAAGGACATCATCGAAATCTTCGGTCTCGCCGAGGAACTCAAGGTCAACAAGACAAACCTCAAGAAAGCCATCGGCAAGCGTCTCGCCGCACGCGTCCTCAAGACCTGGGTCGAGGACTTCGTCGACGAGGAGACCGGCGAGGTCGTCTCGATAGAGCGTAACGACGTAATCATCGACCGTGAGACCGAACTCACCGCCGAGAACATAGACGAAATTCTCGAGTCGGGCGTACAGACCATACTTGTTCACAAGGATGACGTCAACGCTTCCGACTACTCCATCATATTCAACACCCTGCAGAAGGATCCCACAAACTCCGAGCAGGAGGCAATCCAGTACATCTACCGACAGCTGCGCAACGCCGAGCCGCCAGACGATGCTTCGGCGCGGGAGGTCATTACCAACCTCTTCTTCTCGGAGAAGCGCTACGACCTCGGCGAGGTTGGCCGCTACCGCATAAACAAGAAACTCGGCCTCACCACCTCGATGGATGTCAAGGTCCTCACAAAAGAGGATATCATCGCCATCATCAAGTACCTCATCGAACTTATCAACTCAAAGACCGACGTCGACGACATCGACCACCTGTCTAACCGTCGCGTCCGTACCGTCGGTGAGCAGTTGTACAACCAGTTCGGCGTAGGCCTCGCACGTATGTCCCGCACAATCCGCGAGCGCATGAACGTACGCGACAACGAGACATTCACCCCCATCGACCTGATCAACGCCAAGACCATCTCGTCGGTGATCAACACATATTTCGGCACCAACGCCCTATCGCAGTTCATGGACCAGACCAACCCTCTGGCCGAAATCACCCACAAGCGCCGTATGTCGGCACTCGGCCCCGGCGGTCTCTCGCGTGAGCGTGCAGGCTTCGAGGTCCGAGACGTACATTACACCCACTACGGCCGCCTCTGTCCTATCGAGACTCCTGAAGGTCCTAACATCGGCCTTATCTCGTCGCTATGCGTGTATGCAAAGATCGACGACCTCGGCTTCATCGAGACTCCCTACCGCAAGGTGGAGAACTCGAAGGTCGACCTTAACAACGACGAGGTCGTCTACCTTACAGCCGAAATCGAGGAAGGCAAGGTCATCGCCCAGGGCAACGCGCCCCTGAATCCCGACGGCACCTTCATCCGTGACAAGGTAAAGGCCCGTCTTGACGCCGACTTCCCCGTCGTATCGCCCGACCAGGTCGAACTCATGGACGTATCGCCCACACAGATCGCCTCGATCGCCGCATCGCTCATTCCCTTCCTCGAGCATGACGATGCCAACCGCGCGCTGATGGGCTCGAACATGATGCGCCAGGCAGTTCCCCTCATGCGTTCCGAGGCTCCCATCGTCGGTACCGGCATCGAAGGCCAGCTGGCCCGTGACTCGCGCACGCAGATCGCCGCCGAAGGCCCCGGTGTCATCGAGTTCGTTGACGCCACCACCATCCGCATCCGCTACGACCGTACTGAAGACGAAGAATTTGTCGCTTTCGACGATGCAGTCAAGGAATACTCCATACCCAAATGGCGCAAGACCAACCAGTCGACCACCATCGACCTTCGTCCTATCTGCGTCAAGGGCCAGCGCGTCGAGAAAGGCGATATCCTCACCGAGGGCTATGCCACCGAGAACGGTGAACTCGCTCTCGGCCGCAACCTCAAGGTCGCTTTCATGCCCTGGAAGGGTTACAACTATGAGGACGCCATCGTGCTCAACGAGCGCGTCGTGCGTGAAGACCTTCTGACCTCGGTACACGTTGACGAATACTCGCTCGAGGTACGTGAGACCAAGCGCGGCATGGAGGAACTCACCTCCGATATCCCCAACGTCAGCGAGGACGCTACAAAGGATCTCGACGAGCGCGGCATCATCCGCGTCGGCGCACACGTTGTCCCCGGCGACATCATGATCGGCAAGATTACCCCGAAGGGCGAGTCAGATCCCACTCCCGAGGAGAAACTTCTCCGCGCCATCTTCGGCGACAAGGCCGGCGATGTCAAGGACGCCTCGCTCAAGGCCTCACCCTCTCTCAAGGGCGTGGTCATCGGCACAAACCTATTCTCGCGTGCCGCCAAGAAAAAGAAAACCAAGGCCGCAAACGTCGTCCTGCCCAAACTTGACGAGGAATACGAGGCCAAGCAGGCCGAGCTCAAGGAAATCCTGATGGGCAAACTCCAGACACTCACCGAAGGCAAGACCTCGCAGGGCGTCAAGGACTTCCTCGGCACAGAGATAATCCCCAAGAGATCGAAATTCACTCCCGCAGTTCTCCAGGACATCGACTTCGACACCGTCAATCTGTCCAAGTGGACCAACGACGCGCACAAGAATGACATGATCCGCGAGACCATAGTCAACTACATGCGCAAGGCCAAGGAACTCGACGCACAGTTGCGCCGCAAGAAATTCGACATTTCCATAGGCGACGAACTACCCTCGGGCATAATGCAGATAGCAAAGGTCTACATAGCCAAGAAGCGTAAGATTTCCGTCGGTGACAAGATGGCAGGCCGCCACGGCAACAAGGGTATCGTCTCGCGTATCGTTCGTCAGGAGGATATGCCCTTCCTCGCCGACGGCACACCTGTCGATATCTGTCTTAACCCTCTGGGCGTGCCTTCGCGTATGAACCTTGGTCAGATTTTCGAGACCGTACTCGGATGGGCCGGCCGCGAACTGGGCGAGAAATTCTCGACTCCTATCTTCGACGGCGCATCGCTCGACGACCTGAACGAATGGACTGACAAGGCAGGGCTACCCAGATATGGCAAGACATACCTCTACGACGGCGGCACAGGCGAACGCTTCGACCAGCCCGCCACTGTAGGTGTCATCTATATGCTCAAACTCGGCCACATGGTCGAGGACAAGATGCACGCACGCTCCATCGGTCCGTACTCACTGATTACCCAGCAGCCTCTGGGCGGTAAGGCCCAGTTCGGCGGCCAGCGTTTCGGCGAGATGGAGGTCTGGGCGCTCGAGGCATTCGGCGCATCCCATGTCCTCCAGGAAATCCTCACCATCAAGTCCGACGATGTCAACGGCCGTTCCAAAGCCTACGAGGCAATTGTCAAAGGCGACCCCATGCCACAGGCCGGAATCCCCGAATCGCTCAACGTGCTCCTGCACGAACTTCGCGGTCTGGGCCTCTCCATCCGCCTCGAACAGTAAAAATCCGACTCTCCTCTATTTACCCAACCGTTCAGAAAACGACTATACCACAATATGGCTTTTAGAAAAGACAACAATAAGAAAAACGGATTCTCGAAAATCTCCATCGGCCTCGCTTCGCCCGAGGAGATTCTCGAGCAGTCCAGCGGTGAGGTCCTCAAGCCCGAGACCATCAACTACCGTACATACAAGCCTGAGCGCGACGGCCTCTTCTGCGAGCGCATCTTCGGTCCCGTAAAGGACTACGAGTGCCACTGCGGCAAATACAAACGCATACGTTACAAAGGTATCGTCTGCGACCGCTGCGGTGTCGAGGTCACCGAGAAGAAAGTGCGCCGCGAGCGCATGGGCCACATCAAACTCGTCGTTCCCGTAGCCCACATCTGGTACTTCCGCTCGCTCCCCAACAAGATCGGATACCTTCTGGGTCTGCCCTCGAAGAAACTTGACGCCGTCATCTATTACGAGCGTTATGTAGTCATCCAGCCCGGTGCGGCCGAAGGCGTCAGCCGTCTCGACCTTCTAAGCGAGGACGAATACTTCGATATACTCGACAAACTCCCCGCCGGCAACCAGATGCTGCCCGACGACGATCCCAATAAGTTCATCGCCAAGATGGGTGCGGACGCAATCTACGACCTGCTCGTGGACCTCGACCTCGATTCCCTTTCGTACCAGTTGCGCCACCAGGCCGACACCGACGGCTCGCAGCAGCGCAAGACCGAGGCACTCAAGCGCCTCCAGGTAGTCGAGTCGTTCCGTGCCTCACGCGGCCGCAACAAGCCCGAATGGATGATTCTCCAGGCCGTTCCGGTCATTCCGCCCGAATTGCGTCCCCTCGTTCCCCTCGATGGCGGCCGTTTCGCTACTTCCGACCTCAATGACCTCTACCGTCGCGTGATTATCCGCAACAACCGACTGAAACGACTCATCGAAATCAAGGCTCCCGACGTAATTCTCCGCAACGAGAAACGTATGCTTCAGGAGGCTATCGACTCGCTCCTCGACAACTCCCGTAAGTCATCGGCCGTGAAATCCGACGCCAACCGTCCCCTCAAGTCACTTTCCGACTCGCTCAAGGGCAAGCAGGGCCGCTTCCGTCAGAACCTCCTCGGTAAGCGTGTCGACTATTCCGCACGTTCCGTTATCGTCGTAGGCCCTGAGTTGAAGATGCACGAGTGCGGCATCCCCAAGAACATGGCAGCCGAACTCTACAAGCCCTTCATCATACGCAAACTCATCGAGCGCGGCATCGTCAAGACCGTCAAATCGGCCAAGAAGATCGTCGACCGCAAGGAACCCGTCGTATGGGATATCCTCGAATACGTAATGAAAGGCCATCCCGTACTGTTGAACCGTGCCCCGACACTTCACCGTCTCGGTATCCAGGCATTCCAGCCCAAACTCATCGAGGGCAAGGCAATCCAACTGCACCCGTTGGCATGTACCGCGTTCAATGCCGACTTCGACGGTGACCAGATGGCCGTTCACCTTCCTCTCGGCAACGAGGCTATCCTCGAGGCCCAGATGCTGATGCTCGGCGCCCACAACATCCTCAACCCTGCAAACGGCGCACCTATCACCGTGCCCTCGCAGGATATGGTACTGGGCCTTTACTATATCACCAAACTCCGTCCCGGCGACAAGGGCGAGGGCACCATCTTCTATGGTCCTGAGGAAGCCCAGATTGCATACAACGAAGGCAAGGTGACACTCCATGCCCCCGTCACCGTAATGGTTGACGACGTTGATGCCGAAGGCAATCCTGTCACCCACCTTGTCGAGAACACATCCGTCGGCCGCGTGCTCTTCAACGAGTACGTGCCTAAGGAAATCGGATACGTCAACGAGATTATCTCCAAAAAGTCTCTGCGCACCATCATCGCACGCGTCATCAAGCGTTGCGGTATCCCCCGTTCGGCACAGTTCCTCGATGACATCAAGAACCTCGGCTATTACATGGCGTTCCGCGGCGGCCTTTCGTTCAACCTCGGTGACGTCATCATCCCCGAGGAGAAGAAGGCAATCGTCGACGAAGGCTACGCTCAGGTGGAGGAAGTCATGAACAACTACTCGATGGGCTTCATTACCAATACCGAGCGCTACAACCAGATAATCGATATCTGGACACACGTGAACTCGCGTCTTACCGACGTCCTCATGAAACAGATGACCGAGGCCAACAAGGGCTTCAACTCAGTATTCATGATGCTTGACTCCGGAGCCCGTGGCTCGAAGGACCAGATTCGTCAGCTGGCAGGCATGCGTGGCCTTATGGCCAAGCCCCAGAAGGCAGGCGCCGAAGGTGGTCAGATTATCGAGAACCCTATTCTTGCGAACTTCAAGGAAGGTCTCTCCGTGCTCGAGTACTTCATATCGACCCACGGTGCCCGCAAAGGTCTTGCCGATACTGCCCTTAAGACCGCTGACGCAGGTTACCTCACCCGTCGTCTTGTCGACGTCGCCCACGATGTCATCATCAACGAGGAAGACTGCGGCACACTCCGCGGCATCGTCTGCACCGAGATTAAGAACAATGACGAGGTCGTCGCCTCACTCGGCGAGCGTATCCTCGGCCGTGTCAGCGTTCACGATATCGTGGATCCCACCAACGGCGAGATTATCGTTGCCGCCGGCGAGGAGATTAACGATGCGGCAGCCGACCGAATCGACGCATCTCCCATCGAGAGTGTCGAGATACGTTCAGTCCTGACCTGCGAGGCCAAGAAGGGCGTATGCGCCAAGTGCTATGGCCGAAACCTTTCCAACAACCGTCTCGTGCAGCGTGGCGAGGCTGTCGGCGTGATAGCCGCACAGTCCATTGGCGAGCCCGGTACACAGCTTACGCTGCGTACATTCCACGTTGGTGGTGTGGCATCTAATATCGCTGCCGTATCCACCGTAACCTCGCGCTATGACGGTAAACTCGAGATTGACGAACTCCGTACCGTAGTCACCGATGAGAAGACTCCCGACGGAAAGAATGTCGAGGTTGTCGTAGGTCGTCTCGGCGAACTTCGCATCATGGATCCAAACACCGGCATGATGCTCACCAACGCCAACATCCCCTATGGATCCAAACTCTTCTTCAAGCCCGGCGACAATGTCAAGAAAGGTGATATCATCTGCGAGTGGGACCCCTTCAACGCCGTCATCGTCTCCGAGGTCGGCGGCCGAATCGAGTACCAGAACCTCGTCGAGAATGTCACTTACCGTGTTGATGTCGACGAGCAGTCCGGTCTCGAGGACAAGATTATCATCGAGTCCAAGGACCGCACCAAGGTTCCCGAGGCAAACATCGTAGACGCCAACGGTCAGATTCTCAAGACATACGCGCTGCCTGTGGGCGCTCACCTCATGTTCGATGACAAATCCGAGATCAAGACCGGCGATATCTTCATCAAGATTCCCCGCGCCACCGGAGGTGCCGGCGATATCACCGGCGGTCTTCCCCGTGTCACCGAACTCTTCGAGGCCCGTAACCCGTCGAATCCCGCCATCGTTTCAGAAATCGACGGAGAGGTCACCTTCGGCAAGGTCAAGCGCGGTAACCGTGAGATCGCCGTCACATCGAAACTTGGCGAGACCAAGAAATACCTCGTGCCTCTGTCAAAACAGATTCTTGTTCAGGAGAACGATTACGTCCGCGCGGGCACACCTCTGTCCGACGGTGCCATCACTCCCGCCGATATCCTTAACATCCTCGGCCCAACGGCAGTCCAGGAGCACATCGTCAACGGTGTGCAGGACGTCTACCGCATGCAGGGTGTAAAGATCAACGACAAGCACTTCGAGGTGATCGTACGCCAGATGATGCGCAAGGTCAACATACTCGATCCCGGCGATACCGGATTCCTCGAGCAGCAGATTGTCGACAAGCGCGATTTCATGGACGAGAACGACCGAATCTGGGGCAAGAAAGTCGTTACCGATGCCGGTGACAGCGAGAATGTCCAGCCCGGCCAGATCATCACCGCCCGCAAACTCCGTGACGAGAACTCCGCCCTCAAGCGCCGCGACCTCCGCACGATCACCGTACGCGATGCGGTGCCCGCAACTTCCGAGCAGATACTCCAGGGTATCACGCGCGCCGCACTCCAGACATCTTCATTCATGTCCGCCGCCTCCTTCCAGGAGACTACCAAGGTGCTCAACGAGGCCGCCATCAACGGCAAGACAGATACACTCGAGGGCATGAAGGAGAATGTTATCTGCGGTCACCTCATTCCCGCAGGTACAGGTCTCCGCCAGTACGAGCGCCTCATCGTAGGATCGGTTGACGATGCCGAAGCCGATGCTGCCGCAGATCTTGGCGAGGATGGAAACGCGGTCTACGCCATGGATGCACAGATTCCATCGCTTGACTGATTACCTGAAGGACAGGTGATATAAAACATAGTATATACATATCCTAAATAATCCAAGGGACGGTTGCCTCTATCGGCAGCCGTCCTTTCGGTTTAAAAGGCGTGGAATTTGTGCATGTGCAGGCAATATGCATTGTGTCGTGCATTATATCCCGATTATCAGGTAAAAAAGATATGATTGCGGCATACGTTCCGCAAGCCTTTAATGCATGATTGAATATTTTTAACAAATTTATTGCGGGAGCGATTTTTTTTTTCTAATTTTGAGAGTCCTAACTAAATAAAAGAGGCTGATGCTCTGACGCGTCGCTGATTTGCCTGCAAAGGCGCTTTGTCCTGAAAACCATGAAATTTAATTCCTTATCTGTGGGTACCCGATGAAGCCGGGTATATTATTGACCTAAGCGACCTGTGAATCCGCGACATCCTATGATTGTCTTACGACTGCCTGCACTGATGAAAAATAATATAAACTACAAACTATATAACCCAAGGACATGAGTTACCTTAAGTTTGACAAGAACCTGCTGATTAACCTCGATCAGTCACTGCCAAAGGAGATGCTGCGCACGAATCGTGCCGGTGCCTACCACTGCACGACTCTCGTAGGCTGCAACACACGCAAACAGCATGGTCTCTTTGTCGTCCCAATTCCCGAGTTCGGCAACAAACCGCACGTCCTGCTGTCGACCCTCGACGAGACCGTGATTCAGCACGGCGCTCCCTTCAACCTCGGCATACACCGTTACAAAGGCGGAGTGTACAGCCCCAACGGACATAAATACATCCGCGAGTTCGACTGTGAGTCAGTTCCGCGAATGACATATCGCGTCGGCGGCGTTGTACTCACGAAAGAGAAAATGTTCATTACACATGAGAACCGAGTGCTCATCCGCTATACACTGGTTGAGGCACACTCGGCCACAGAACTCCGTTTCCGGCCGTTCCTGGCATTCCGTGAGAGCAACTCCCTGGTGCTGGCCAACGACGCCATCAACCGCGACATCATTCCGGTGGACAACGGTATCGGCACCTGCCTGTACGAAGGTTATCCGACGCTGTACATGCAGTTCTCCCGCAAGCCTACATGGGTCGACCAGCCGGACTGGTATCATGATATCGAATATGTACGCGACCTGGAGCGCGGCGAGCCTTATGTTGAGGACCTGTGGGTTCCGGGATATTTCTCCATTCCCATCAAGAAAGGCGAGTCGATCATATTCTCGGCCGGAACCGAGCCTGTAAAGCCACGCTCGCTCACAAAGATGTACGAGGCCGAGATTGCCCAGCGCACTCCGCGCACATCATTCTACAACTGCCTCAAGAACGCGGCCAAACAGTTCTACCTCAAAGACGGCGACAAGATGTACGTCCTCTCCGGCTATCCCTGGGGCATAGTTCTCGCGCGCAACACCTTCATGGCTGTCCCGGGCCTCACGCTGGCCATCGATCACCGGGCCGACTACGAGGCCATCATGGATACAGCGTTAGCCGCTCTTGAAAGATTCATGAAAGACGGCACGCCCGACTCGCGCATCCACGGCATCGACCTGCCGGATATTCCACTATGGGCAATCTGGGCAATCCAGCAGTATGCTAAGAATGCCGGGACCGATGAGGCACGTACCCGCTATGGCAAGATGGTTCAGGAAATCATCGCCTATATCGCCTCGGGCAGACATCCCAACCTTCGTCTCGACGCAACAACCGGCATGCTTGTTACCGACGGCACCGACCGGCCCGTATCATGGATGAACTCGGTTGTCGACGGACGTCCTGTCATTCCCCGCACAGGTTATCTTGTCGAGTTCAACGCCCTGTGGTACAATGCTCTCTGTTTCGCGGCCAAACTTTGCGACGGACAGCCGGAACTTCAGGAGGAAATCGAGAGATTCAACGCCATGGCAGAGAAGATGAAGCAACCCTTCATCGATATGTTCCTCAATGACTACGGCTACATGTATGACTACGTCAACGGCAACTATGCCGACCCGCAGGTACGTCCCAACATGGTAGTCGCCATTGGCCTCGACTACTCGCCGCTTGACCGCCGCCAGCGCAAGGGTGTCCTCGATGTCGTGACGCGCGAACTTCTCACCAACAAGGGCCTTCGAACACTTTCGCCAAAGTCATACGGCTATGAGCCATACTACGCCGGAGGTCCCCGCGAGCGTGAACTTCAGCAGCATCAGGGTCCGGCCCGCCCGTGGCTCATGGGCTTCTACGCCGAGGCATATCTGCGAGTATTCGGTCTTTCGGGCGTGGGATATATCGACCGTATCCTCATCGGATTCGAGGAAGAAATGTCATGGGGCTGTATCGGCTCGCTGTCGCAGATGTATGACGCTAACCCGCCGTTCCTAGGCAAGGGCGCGATATCCCATGCAACCAATGTCGCCGAAGTGCTCCGCACCCTGCGCACCCTAAAGAAATTCAACATGTAAACCCCGCCTGGGCAAGTCTTCGGAGGTGCCCGCCTCCGGGACGTCGCCCGCACTAATACCACAGATATATTCATGAAAGCCTTAATGTTCGGCTGGGAATTCCCGCCTCACATCCTCGGTGGCCTCGGTACTGCCAGTTACGGTCTTACCAAGGGCATGTGGGAATGCGGCGATATGGACATCAGTTTCGTAATTCCTAAGCCCTGGGGTGACGAAGACCGCTCGTTCGCCCACATCATCGGCGCCTCCCAGGTTCCAGTGGCCTGGCGTGACGTCAACCGCGACTATGTCGAGCAGCGCATCGGCAAGGTAATGGATCCAGACTTCTACTACCGTCTGCGTGACCATATCTATGCCGACTTCAACTACATGCGGACCAACGACCTTGGATGCATTGAGTTCTCCGGCCGTTATCCCGACAATCTCCTTGAGGAAATCAACAACTATTCCATTGTCGCGGGCGTTATTGCTCGCACAATCGATTTCGACATCATCCATTCCCACGACTGGCTCACCTATCCCGCAGGCATACATGCCAAACAGGTAACCGGCAAGCCAATGGTGATTCACGTCCACGCCACCGAATACGACCGCTCGCGCGGCAACCCAAATCCGAATGTCTTCGGCATAGAGCGTGACGGAATGCTGCATGCCGACCATATCATCACCGTTTCCGAACTCACGCGCCGTATCGTCATAGACAAGTACGGTATGGATCCCGCCAAAGTCACCACCGTCCACAACGCCGTTGTACCGCTGAGTCCCGAGGTGCTTGGTGTTCAGGTCGAGAAACCAAAGGAAAAGATTGTGACATTCCTTGGCCGTATCACCATGCAGAAGGGCCCCGAATACTTCGTCGAGTGCGCCGCCAAGGTACTTAAGAACAATCACAACGTCCGCTTCGTCATGGCCGGCTCAGGCGACATGATGGACCAGATGATTGACCTCGCCGCACGCCGCGGCATCGCCGACCGACTGCATTTCCCCGGATTCCAGAAAGGCATCCAGGTCTACCAGATGCTCAAGGCCTCCGACGTCTACATGATGCCTTCCGTTTCCGAACCGTTCGGCATCTCTCCGCTCGAGGCCATGCAGATGGGTGTTCCCTCGATTATCTCCAAACAGTCGGGCTGCGCCGAAATCCTCAACAACGTCATCAAGACCGACTACTGGGATGTCGACGCCATGGCCGATGCCGTACACTCGATCATATCCTATCCATCGATGTACAACCAGTTGCGTGAGGACGGCCTGAACGAGGTCGCCCAGATTACATGGGACAAGGCAGGCAAGAAAGTCATCGACATCTACAACAAGGTTCTCGGACGTTCCTGAATAATTTCCATGGACGCGGAATATCGATCCGTATAACCTTTAGAAGACCTCAAAAAAATACAGAAAACTCCAAACACCTCAACAGATAATGAAAGCCATAAGTTTCAACTTCGAGATACATCAGCCCATGCGCCTGAAACGCTACCGTTTCTTCGACATCGGCAACGACCACTATTACTATGATGACTTCCTCAACGATGACATCATCACCTCCCTGGCCGAGCGCGCTTATCTTCCTGCCGCCCGTTCGCTGGTGAAGATGCTCGAGGACAAGTCATATCCCTTCAAATGCTCAATCACTATCTCCGGTACGGCCATCGAACAGTTCGAGCAGTATGTTCCCGAGATGATTGACCTCCTCAAACGCATGGCCGACACCGGCCGCTGCGAGTTCCTCGCCCAGCCTTACGCACACTCACTGGCATCCCTGAGCGATCCCGATGAGTTCGCCGATCAGGTCAGGATGCAGTGCGAGCGTCTTAACGAACTCTTCGGCGTGAAGCCCAAGGTCCTCAAGAACACCGAGTTCATCTATGATGACGACATCGCCCCCCAGGTCTGGTCAATGGGCTTCAAGGGCGTACTCACCGAAGGGGCCAAGCACATCCTCGGCTGGAAATCTCCTGACTATGTATATGCTGCCGCCACGGCGCCAAAACTCAAGATACTGATGCGCAACGGCAAACTTTCCGATGACATCTGCGCCCGTTTCTCCGATACGTCCTGGGACGAGTATCCTCTGACTGCCGACAAATACATCTCTTGGATCGCATCCACCCCCGCCGATGAGCAGATAATCAACCTCTGCATGAATCTGGATACCTTCGGCGGCCTCCAGCCTGCCACTTCAGGCATATTCCAGTTCCTCGAGGCACTTCCCCGTTTCGCAGCCGAGGCTGGGGTAGAGTTCTGGACACCCGGCGAGGCCGTTCAGAAACTTAAACCCGTAGATACAATCTCGGTCCTGCACCCCATATCCGCCGCAGACGAGGCCCGCGACACTTCCGCATGGCTCGGCAACCAGTTGCAGAACGAGGCATACAACAAAATCTACTCCGTGGCCGAGCGCGTGCGTCTCTGCGATGACCGCCGACTAAAACAGGACTGGATTTACCTTCAGGCATCCGACCACTTCTATTACATGTCGACCAAGCATCTCGCCGATGGTGCCGCACATGCCGGTTTCTCGCCTTACGAGACACCCTTCCAGGCATTCACGAACTACATGAACGTCCTCTCCGACTTCATCGTCCGCGTCGAGGAGCAGTATCCCCTGTCAATCGACAATGAGGAACTCAACTCGCTGCTCACGACCATCCGCAATCAGGCACGCGAGATCGAGACCCTCAACCGCGAGGTCGAGTCCATGCGCAAGAATGTCGAGCAGTACAACGTTGAGCACGCCCTTCGCGAACCAGCCAAGGAAGAGTCAAAGGCCGAAGCCGAAAAGCCTGTCAAAAAGGCCAAGAGGACCTGCAAGAAAGCCACAGCCAAGAAGACCGAGGAATAAATATAATTCCGGTCTGCAAATAAGTACAGAATCAGGGGACAGATGTGCTAATCCGTCCCTTGATTTTTAGGAATTCGATATTGAAAATTAATTTGATTACAAGAAAAATGAAAAAATATATTACTGCCATTCTGGGCATTGCCCTCGCCATGAATTTCGCATCATGCTCAAAAGAGGAGAGCGAGGATAAAAACAAAGAGGAAGAGAAGGTCGAGACTTCGGAATATATCACCGAAGAATACTGTTACATACCTTCCACCAAGGAGGAGAAAGAGGAAGCCAAGGAATACGCCAAGCAGAAAAAACTTGCCGAAAAATGGGAGGCCCGCGCCGAGAACCTGATGGACTACTTCAATATGAAAGTCGCTAAAATCTACAAGCCTTTCAAGAATTTGGATTATACGAAAATGGGTATGGATGACCAAATGAAGGTCCAGAAGCAAATGGAAGAGGCACAAAAGAACCTTGTCAATACCGTCGGCCCTGTTTTTGTCAAAAAGATGAAGAAAATCGAGGACGGATTCAATAAAGAATGTCCTGATTATTCAGGGTCCCCCGAATTTCAGAACGCCTTGAATATGATGAAACAGATTGAAAGTATGCTTACTACTATGGGTTCTTCTCCTGCTGTAGAAGCCAGTGCCCCCACCGACTCTATAGCCACAAAATGATGCCTTTGGCTTTATGGCCGATTTGGCCTGAATAAAAATCGCCTCCGGAATACCGTTTGGGTTATCCGGAGGCGTTTTATTTTAGTCGGACCGATATCCGGTTCGTCAGAAATTATCTCAGAGGGCGAACTTCAGTGTCTGGCCGGCTGCGTGGCAGATATAGAGGCCTGTGCCTAGTGCCGAAAGGTCGAGCGAGCCTTCACCGTTTGCCTCTGCGCTGAGGACGAGTGCGCCGGCTGCATCGTAGATGTTGACTGCCGTGGCCGAAGCGACTTTATAGGTCAGGACCTTGCCGTTGACGCTCAGCGAAGCCTCGTCAGCGACAACAGACGACACTGCATTCTCCTTGCTGCTGTCGAAAGCGATGTAGAATTCGGTGACAACGCCGGAGGCGTCACTTGCCTTGATTCTCATTCGGCCTTGCTCCTTGGGTAATTCCGGAACCATGGTATACGAAACCTCGCCGTCAAAATTAGCGGGATTCACGCTGATGGGAGTGTCCTTGCCGTCGACAAGGCACTGTGCGCCTTCCTGACAGAACTGGAGTCTGGCTTTGAGACCGGTAGTTTCAGCTGTGTAATTTACGGTCATCGATCCTTTGTCGGAAGTGAGGGTAAACAGTGCGGAGGCATTAAAAATGCTCATGTTGGGAATTGGGGTAGGGGTGACCTTGAAGTCATTGGCGTAGAAAGTGTAGGTCTCGCCATTGGCAATGGTCTTGCCGTTGCAGGTGACTGTAACAGTGGCGTTGGCTGCTGCAGCGCCAAGAAGGGCGGCAGCGATGAGAGTAAAAATTTTCTTCATAAATATATATGTTTTGATTTTGGCTATATAAATATTAATCGCACCGGACGTTTTCCGTCCGGGCGATTCTTAAATTTATTCTTCAGTACCGGTGACGGTAACTTTGGCTTTTGCCGCCTGAAGCACACCCGAAGAGTTGCGTATGAACACAACGGCTTCCATGTTCTCCGGCTTCCAGTTGGAGTCAGCGGCGATAGTGAATGATTTTTCGAGGAAGACATTGCGTGAAACTGAGACAGGGTCGCCGTTTATGCCGTTAACTGCGGCACGGAATACATGATTGTGCACATAGTCAAACACATAGTCGCCTTTGTTCACCTGCAGGCTGACGATTCCGCTCTCGGTAAGCCACACCTGCATTCTGCCCTCGAAGTCTGCTGTCGGCTTGACGGTGACGTCTATGCCGATGTTGCCTTCTGAATAGTTGGCGACCACATCGATGGCTGCGGGAGCCTCGGTTTCGAATTCCTTGCGGACGGCCTCTGACCAGTCTTCGCGCTCAATGGGCGAGCCTTTGCCATCGACTATGCCGCAGGGAAGGTTGGGCGATCCCGCGTTGTTGTAGTAAGTCTCGCCGTCGGGAACGGCCAGGCCCTCGATGCCTGGAATAGAGCCGGCTGCGATTGAAAGCGGACCGCCGTGGATGCTTACGGGGATGAATGCGTCGCCGTACTGCTTGACAAGCGAGGCGGCGATTTCGTGGCCCGAAGGACAGTTGGTGCAGTACTGGCCGGTGAACTCCTCTAGGAGTACCGCACGCTTTGGTGTCACGGCCTCGACCTCGATGAAGCGCTCGTCCGGGTCTATGCTGCTGCAGCCGCTGAGGAGGAGCGCCGCGGCCGCAAAGGTAAGGATTTTATTAATTTTAATCATCATAGGTGTGTGTTTAGAAACTGTAGTTGTATGAAATCTGGAAACCGCGGCTGGCGGGGACATAGCGGCAGACGCCACCCGAGCAGTTGTAGCCTGCGCGTGTGCGACCATAGCCAACCATCAGGCGGTTCGATCGGTAGTTGCCCGTAACCGATGCCATGTAGTAGTGGATGTCGGTCTCGCCGCAGTTCCACTGGTCGCTGACCGAGAACATCAGGTAGGGGAGTACCGAGAGTTCGAGCAGGCCGAAGCACCAGTCGCCCTTGTCCTGCTTGGTGGCAAGATACTGGAATTCGCCGCGGAGGGTGAGTTTCTTGTTGAAACGGTATTTGGCGTCGAGCACGGCGATGTGTGAGTTGACCATGCCGCCCTCGCCCTCGATGACGGTCTTGTTGAACTTCTGGAACATGTACATTGCGTTCAGGTGGAAGTCCGAGGTGATGCGCTTCTCCATCTGCACGTTGATATCCTGATAGTAGAGGGGTCCTGTTCCGAAGAAGTGGGTCTTGCCGCCGTCGGTGCCGAATTCCGAGCCGTTGACAAGTTCGGGAGCGTCGCGCTTGATGCCGCGGATGTGGCTGAAGTTCAGGTTCAGTCGCGTGCCGTATTTGCCGCCGAGGGCGGTCTTGCGCTTGAAGTTATATGCCAGACCGGCCTGGAAAGCCCATTCGCCGGGAGCGGCCTGTGTGGCATAGGGGTACATCGCTGCCAGCGCGTAGGTGTGCTGGTAGGCGAAAGCCGGCATGTTGTTGATGAAGCCGGCGGTAAGTTTCTGCGAGCGTTTCGAGCGGAAAGCCATGTTCTCGCTACGCTTCACCTGAACGAGGGCGCTGAGGCCCTTCTTGGCATACGAGCCGGAAAGCATGATGGCCGTACCGTTGGGGTAAGTGTAGCGGTTGTCGGCCGAGGGGTCGGAACTCTTCCATGCGAACTCGCCGCTGAGATCCCATGCGTTGCGGTTGAAGTGGGTGCGGACGTCCCATGCATGTACGTTCTTGGGCAGGTTCAGGCGGTAGTTCGTGCCGGGCACTATTATGCTCTCGTCTTTCTCGTGCTTGAATACATACGAGGCGCCGAAGGTCCAGATGATGTTGCGGTCGCGCAGCCCCTTGAAATAGTTCTCAAGCGATGCCTCGATGTCGGCGCCGGCGAGTTTCGAACTCATCGACCAATCCCAGAAACGGCGCTGTATGCCGCCGAGGGCGGTGATGCGCAGCCCCTTGACATTGTTGAACTTCATGCGCGCGCCGCGTATAGAGTTGTCTACACCGAGTGAGCGCTCCTCGTATGTGCGGAGTATGAATCCGGCTCCGAACTGCTCGTAGATGTCGCCGAGTGTCAGTTCCATGCCGCGGTACTTTCCTTTGACATAAATGTTGCCCAGGCCCCAGCCTGCGAAAGGCTTCTCGAAGCCGGGCAGGGGATGCTCCAGATATTCGATGCGAGCGCCGCCGTCGACATATTTGCTGAATATGGCGGCGTTGGCGTACGAGTTGGTCAGAATCTTGTCATCGTATGTACCGGTTCCGATTTTGAAATCTTCCTCGGGAAAGAGGATGTCGCTCTGCACGCTGCCGTGCACAGTTACCTTGTCTGGTACGCCGTCCCCGGCATACTGGGCGCGTACAGGAACTGCCGCTGCGATGGCGGCCGCAACGGCAATCGTAAGTGGTAGTTTGTGATCCATGGGTCGTATGTCCGGCCGTAATTGCCGGTGTTATTTTGACAGTACTTCTCTGATTTTCTCTATGATGGCCTGTTCCGAGCCTTCGGTGTAACCGCTGTGTGAATAGATCATCTTGCCTTCGCCGTTAAATACAAGGACATGTGGTATGGCCTGAACGCCCATGGCGCGCATGAATTCGCCGTTGGGGTCAAGAATAACCTCGTAGTCCCAGCCTTCTGACTCGACGGTGGGACGGACCTTGCTGATGTTGTGCGCCTCGTCTTCGGAAACAGCGATGAGTTTCATGCCTGTCTCGTCCTGCCAGTCGGCGTAGACCTCGTTGATGGCGCGGAGTTCGCGTTTGCAGGGGTGGCACCAGTCGGCGAAGAAACTTATCACGAACGGTTTGCCGTCATTCGACAGTGTTGACACGTTGATGGGCTTGCCCTCGAGGGTCTTGAGTTCAATCGACGGGAGTTGGGCGTTCATCGTAAGTGCAAGGCAAGCAGCGAAAGCAAAAGAAATAAGTCCTTTGAGCATCATTCGTAAAATTTTTAGGTGAAATAAATTCTGATAGCGTAAAAATATAATGATTGGCGACTGAATCAGTTTGAATTTGATAGCGCGCGATTGGTTGGTTCGGTTGACTTCGATAGTGCAAAGTTATATAATAAAATGAAATTATTTAAATAAAAGCAGAAAAATTTCTTTTCATTTTAAAAAAAATAACTAATTTTACGCCCAAATATCAACGGGATACGTTTGGCCGGGCCTTCATGGACCCGATGTCCTGACGACGTCACGCGACGTCAGGCCCGCTTCTCAAGGCCGTTGCATGCATCTCTGTCGGCGGCACATGCCGTATAAGTCTGATTCATCGAAATTATGTGACGGCTACATCACTTCTGGGCCTTTGCCAACAATATTAAAGGTTTACTCATCTCATCCGGACATTATCACAAGTTTTACATATTTATCTTCTAATGAATCTTAAGAATATCTATTTATTGCTGGCGGCAACGTTGACAGCCACTGCTGTATCCGCGCAGACCGCCAAACCTGCGCTAAGGCTGTTCAAGGATTTGTATTCAAAAATCTCGGACAACGGACGCTACGCTGTCTGTGAGAAAGCCAGCGAGACCGACGGCACCATTGAGCCTGCCGGCGGCACGATACTCGATCTTGAGACCATGACCGAGCGTGCCCTTCCCGCTCCCGAGGGCCTTGCCGGAGTTTCTGACGTAACCGACGACGGACAGATTGCCGTCGGCTCATACAGGACCGCCCCTGCATTCTGGAGTGCAACCGAAGGCTGGGTGAGCCTGCCCGTGCCGTCTGGCTATACCACAGGTTATCTCACGGCAGTTACTCCCGATGGCAAGTATGCTGTCGGTTATGTCGTGCCGACAGGATCGAGTTATGACCGTGCCCCAGTGATGTACGACCTCGCCTCGCGCTCGATGATCGATGTGCCCAACCTTCCTAAACTGGACATGCAGCATGAGAATCTTAACCAGATGGGATTCTTCGGCATTTCTCCGGATGGCCGCTATCTGCTTGGCCAGATGTCATGGTCATACGTCCTTCCGGCCCATCCATGCACATTCGTATATGACCGTCAGACTTCCACCTACAAGATGATCGGTTTCACCGAGAACGACAAGGCTCCATGGACTCCCGACGTGCCCAACACCTACTTTGTCGAAGCCGCCTCGATGAGTCCCAACGGCCTCTGGGTTGGCGGAAGCGTCTATATGGTTGAGGCACTCGCCGGTTCTGAATATCCTACCGAGTATCAGGCCGCCTTCCGCTATAATGTGCAGACCGATGAGATCGAGATATATAACAAGGCTGGAGAGAACGATTATTTCGGCATGGTGATACTTGATGACGGTACCCTCCTTTGCGGAAATCCTGCCAGCAACCCATATCGTTTTGCGAGCGTCCGCAGTGACGGTTACCACATCCCCCTGCAGGACATATTCAAGCAGGTATACGATGTAGACATCATGGCCACTCTGGGTGTCAAGAACACAGGCGGTCCATTCTCCGCATCGGCTGACGGCAAGAAGATTCTTCTCAACACCGACCCGAATACATCTTATCTGCTTGTAACACCCGACCCCCTGGCTGATATTGCTAAAAAGGTAAATCTTCTTGGCAACTACACCATCTCTCCCGTATCAGGGTCAGTGATGACATCCCTTAAGTCGTTCACCATAACTTTCGACCGTGATGTAGAGATAAACGGCAGCGCAAGCGTCATAAAGTGCCTTAAGGAAGACGGCACCGACACCGGATGGGCTCCTGTCAGCAGCGGCGGCTGGGTCGCAAACGGACGCAAGGTGACCCTCACTTACCGTACGCGAACTCTCGAGGCCGGTGTGAACTATACGATCACTATCCCCGCGGGCCGTATTCGTCTCAAGGGCGATAACAAGAAGACCTCTCCCGAAATCAAGATAACCTTCACAGGCCGCGGCACCGACGCCGTACGCCTCGTCTCGGCTACTCCCGCCGATGGTTCGGCTGTTGCCGGACTCGACCTGCAGTCCAATCCCATCCTTCTGACTTTTGACGCCAACATCAACCTTAACGAAAGTGCAAAGGGCCAGTTGTGGCGCGAGGGCGAGGACGCGCCGTTCTGCGAACTTCAGCTTGCCTCGGCAGACCGTCGCCTGCTTGTCTATCCTGTCAACGAACAGCATCTCTATTCCGGAACCAATTATAAGGTAATAATCCCTGCCGGTACAGTTACCGACATCTCCGGCTCCGGCGCCAACAATGAGATTGTCCTCAACTACACAGGCTCGTATGTCCGCCAGATTTCTGCGGATGACAAATACCTCTTCCGTTCCACCTGCGACAACTATGACGACTTCATATTCTATGACGGCGACCAGCTCGCTCCTTACGGCGCGGCACAGGCATGGGGCTTCACGAAGAGTGTGCCCTGGTACATCATCCGCTCCAGCGAGGAGACTCGTGACATGGCTCTTGCGGCCCACTCGATGTTCGCTGACGAAGGCATGTCCGATGACTGGATGTCCACTCCCCAGCTCTTCATCCCCGACACTGAATGCTACATGACCTTCGATGCCCAGAGTTACCTCAAGAACTACAATGACGTCCTCCGCGTCTATGTATATCAGTCCGGAAACGTTTACAACACTTTCACCAAGGCCATCGTCGACGACATCCGCGCCAACGGCGACCTCGTTGTCGAGAAGAAACTGAACCCCGGCGCTGACGAGCAGGGACTCGAGGGCGATTGGGAGAATATCCGTGTCGACCTCTCTAAGTATGCCGGCAAGGAAGTCTACATTGTCTTTGTCAACAATAACCCCGGCGGTCCCGCCACCTCTACTAAATACGGTAGCACGATCTTCCTCGACAACATCGAGGTAATCCACGACCTCCGCTTCCTCACCACTTTCGTCACACCCACACGTGTCGTCAACAGAGAGAACGTACAGGTGCGCGGCAGCATCACTGTCTCCGCAATCGACGAGACCCTGAACGGTGTCACCCTGACACTGCGTGACAGCAACGGAACCGAACTCGACAAGATCAATGATCCTTCCGCTACCCTCGCCAAGGGCCAGGTCTACAATTTCGCTTTCGATACTCCCGTCGCCCTGAATCTCGGCGAGACCACCTACTACACCGTCGAATACAAACTCGGCGAATACACCTCCGCCGCTCAGTCCTACGTCCGGAACCTGAGTTTCGAGCCCGTCAAGCATGTCGTCATCGAGGAATACTCCGGACGCGACTGTCCGAACTGCCCCCTCGGCATCCTTGCCATCGAGAACCTTGAGAAGATCTACGGCAACAGCATCATCCCCGTTGTTCTCCGCGCATATGGCGGTGATCCCCTCGGTACCAATGTCAACGCGTACAACGACTACCTCGGCCTTGCAGCACTCGGCGCTCCTTCCGGCTCGATCAACCGCAACTACGCATGCTTCCCGATGGTAAGCAACGGCGGCGACTACATGTTCTCAGGTGCCGGTCTCTTCAACGAGGCTGGCCAGGAGCAGAAAGTCTGGCTCGATTACGTCCGCGACGAGATGGCTCAGCCCGCTGATGCCGAAATCACATTCTCTTCGGCCTATGACGAGGCCTCCAACAAGGCCAATGTCTCCTTCAAGGTGCGCAGCGCCCTCAACCTGACCAATACCCCGATGAACATCTTCGCCGTACTCGTCGAGGATGACGTCGACCCGGTTTATCAGATGAACGGTTTCTCATCACTGACTGACCCCGACCTCGGCCAATGGGCAAACGGAGGCATCTACGCTCAGCAATATGTCTTCAACTATCGCTTAAGCGATGTCGCACGCAATTCCTACGGCAATACCTACAACGGCAGCGGCAACCTCGTTCCCTCGACCATGGAATGCGGCAAGGAGTACGGCGGCACACTCGCCCTCGACCTCCCCAGCAATGTGGCTGATGTCAACAAGTGCAAGGTTATCCTCATGCTCATCGATCCGGGCCGCGGCAACATCATCAACGCCAACCGTGCCCCCATCAACGGCTCGACTCCTGCCGGCGTTGGCGACATTGTCGCCGACTCTTCAGCAAACGTGACTGTAAGTGTCGCCGACGGCGACATCCTCGTGGCTGCCGAAGGCGAGGTTTCCGCTATGGTTTATGCTGTCGACGGCACAATGCTCGGCTCCGCCGCAGGCAACGGTTCCGTAACAGTCGCCCTGAACGGCTATGCCGGCGTGGTCATCGTCAAGGCCCACACCGCTGACGGAACAACTACCGCCAAACTGGCTGTCAAATAATCGAAAAATTCTTATCTATAAAGCCTGTCCGGGAAACCGGACAGGCTTACCATAGGTACAATTTTATTTTCAACACTTTTTTATTCACTAATCATTTTTAACAATGAGAAAACTATTCACAAACTGCAAACGGGTCTACACCGCATTGCTGACTCTCGTTGCTCTTTTTGCGTTCGGCACGGCAAATGCCGCTCCGGTCGATCTGGGTGCGATTGAGTTCGGCAAGGACTATGATGTCCCCAACTACTCGAAGGTTAGCGGAACACTGGTAGTCCCCGAGAGCGCCAAACCTAACTCCGATGGTAAGATTGTCCTTACTCAGGATGGCGTTCCTAATCTTCAACTCTATAAGGACGGCGCCCAGATTACAAGATTGCCTTCAAAAAGCCCTGCTGGCGATTATGGCAAGAACGGTCAGGTCGTAAGCTATGAGGTTGAGGCCGGCGCCTCTTACGAGATTCAGTGCAACTTCGTCATGGCCGGCGGAAAGGTATGCTGGTATGTTGACGGTGTGGCCGCGCTTCCTCTCCAGATCAAGTCCATGAACATGGATGCCGGTTCTACCATTGACTTCACTCGTACAAAGAATCTTACCATCACCTTCAACCAGGACATCAAGACAGTTCCTACCTCGGGACATAAATTCATCTATGTCAACCGCCTGGACAACAAGGAGACAGAGATATCCCTGCCTTATCGTAGCGGTGTGTGGGACGTATACTCAAACTGCTACAACCGCATGCTCAAGGGCGAGATGCTTCCCGGTGACGAATTCTCCATCAAGATTGTAGGCATCGAATCGGCCAACGGTCAGAAATGTGATATCGCTGATGCCGAAGGCAACCTGAACTTTACCTTCAGATGCGGTTCCGAGCCTCTCGTGAAAGACGGCAAGGAAACTGTTCCCTCACAGTTCCTCTCCTACTATGCTCCCGGCAATCCTGACGGTGTCATCTCCATGACATTCAAGAACAACCCCGCCCTCAATGGCATCATTGACAACAAACTCTCCCTGTCTCCTCAGACACGTGCTACTATCGGCTACGGTAATCTTGAGGGCGAGGAAGGCGAATATTACTACGAGGAAATCGTTCCCACCCTTTCCGAAGATAGCCTTACCATCTATGTCGACCTTTCCGGCAAAGTCCGCACCCCCCAGACCATGACCCCTCTTTATGCCGACGCAGGTTACAAGGAGATATCGGTAGGACTTATCCATGTCGTAGACAAGTTCGGCAACCCCGTCAAGGCTGACACCGATGTCAACATCGGTTCATTCGGCTGGGTGTTCCCCTATTTCGAGATTGAGCGTGTAAACATCACTGCCGACTTCACTCCCGCCAACGGCACTAGCCTCAGCAATGCCGAGAACATCGAGGTCACACTCTCTCCCATCGACCAGTTCTCGTTCTCAGGCTTCAATATCGCATTCACCGACGCAGACTCGACCAAAACGGTTGTTGTCGGAAAAGAGGCATGCAAGATTACTTCCACCCCTGGCGAGGCTACCTACACCTTCCCCGTCCCAGCCGAGGTCAAAGGCAAGAAAGACATTGTAATCACACTCGCAGACCTCATTTGCAACGATGGTTTCGACCACTCCGAGGATGTCAAGGCCCAGTATGATTCGTTCGTAATCACATTCTCCGACCCGGCAAGCGGTTCCCGCCTCGCTCAACTTTCCAACGGACAGGAGATCAGAATCGAGACAAACTATTCCGAGCAATATCCCGAGATGTACATCATGTATGAGATTGTCGACATGAATCCTGTCGATCCGGACGAGGCCATCATCAAGACCCAGTCATGGCTGACTCGTCAGGAAGACGGCTCGTACACATCTTCCTGCCACCGCGACTACAAACTCTATACAGGTCATACCTATCATGTATTATTCGAGGCATGGGCTACCGAGATGGACAAGAACTACCATCAGCCTTCTATCGGCACTGCCTATATCGCACTCGAAGGCACAACCGCTCCCTACGTTCCCAGCGATGTCGTCCTGAAGAGCATTACTCCCGATCCTGAGCAAGTGCTGGAGGGCGAAGAGGCACCCGTGTTCACTGTCGAATTTGACGGTATGGTCAACCTCAACGCCACCTCGACATTCATCGTCGACGGTTTCGGCGCAAGTACTGCATTCGCCTCGATTACTCCCGAGGATCCCGAGGAAAACGAGGGCGTGGCCTATTCTCCCGCATGGAAACTCGCCGTTCCCCAGTCTTACTGGGACACCCTGAACTCTCAGATCACCATTTCGTTCGCCGCCACCGACACCAAGGGACGCCGCGTACAGGGTACCGAGGGCAAGGACGAGAACAGTTACTTTATCTACATGTACGATACCTACAAGCAGTATGCTACATATGATATCGCTCCTGTAGGCGAGGCTCCTCTCGCTTCTGTCAAGGAATTTACTGTTTCCTCTGAAAGAGGCATCAACTACTCGTGGTACCTTCCGTACAATGCCGCCTATGTTGTAGACAACAGCCGTGCTGTCGTCGCTTATGTCGCCGATGTCGTCGCTCCCGAACTTGCCGAAGGACAGGAGAACTACACCAGCCTTACCCTTGTCCTTGACAATGAAATCACCGAAGCCGGCAACTACATGCTCTTCATCCCCAAAGAGTATTTCGTCATCGGTTCTGAAATGAGCCAGAACTCCTCGGCAGAGAATACTCTTGAGTTCACCATCACTGGTGGCGGTGGATCTACCCTTAACATCGCCTATACTCCCGAGACAGGTAATGTCAACTCGCTGCCGCAGCGCATCGACATGATGTTCGTTGGCATCACCGAGATTGGCTTGGGCTCAGGCGCTCCCACACTTACCATCAATGGTGGCGAACCCATCAAACTCAACGACGTGGAACTTTCGTGGGATGACATGAATGCCTGCACAATAGTTCTTCCCCAGGAATACACCGAGGCCGGCACTTATGTAGTCAATTTCCCCGCAGGTTACTTTAACCTCGGTTCCAACGGTGAGCCTGCGCCTGCCATCTCTGCTGAATGGGTTATTGTAGAGCCTGTCACTCTCAACATCACCGTTGATCCTGCTCCCGGCGTCGTTACCGCAATTCCCAATACGATAACCATCCACTTCAATGACTATTCAGAAGTAGGCGGCGGTTCCGGCAAGGCACAACTCCTCTTCAATGGTGCCGTGGCCGAGACTCTCCCCGATGCAAATTACGGAATTGACTGGAATGCAATGGACCAGGCTGTAAGCGGCACATATACAGAAGCCGGCGAATATGTCTTCTCCTTCCCCGAAGGTTACTTCAGCCTTGGCTCGGGTGGTGAGGCCTCGCCCGCGTTCACTCTCACATACACCATCAAGACTTCTACCGGTATCGACAGCATCGTGGCTGACGAGAATGGTATGTACAATGTCTACACTCTCACAGGTGTCAAGGTCCTGAGCACAACCGATGCCCGGGAACTTAAGGCTCTTGCTCCCGGTTTCTACATTGTCAACAATGTGAAGATGTACGTGAAGTAAGTTTTCTCAAAAAACTATAAACTACCGAAAAATGCGCCGTCAAGACTTGATCCTGACGGCGCATTTCTTGTTTTTTCAGAGTGGATTTCCTAACTTTGCAAAGTAAAGTGCAGAGACATATGGATTTCACTCCGCCAATCTGACTTTGTAAAGAAAACTGCAAAAACCAATCGAATCGCAATGAAAAAATTTATCGCAGGCATAACGCTTGTCTTGATCACCTTGCTGGCTGTCATGCCGGCAAGTGCCCAGATTCTACAGCCGGTGCACTGGACCCAGTCGATACATATGACAGGTCCTGACCGCGGCGAAGTCGTACTTAAGGCCACTATCGACGGAGGCTGGCATATGTACTCACATGACTGCGATCCTGCAGCCGGGCCCTCGCCTCTGTCGGTGACCTTCCCTGTGCTTAAGGGCGTGAGACTCGAGGGCGGTCTTAAATCTGACAAAGCGTCGATACGTAAGTATGACGATATGTTCGGCACGGATGTCAACTATTGGGAAGGCGGCGTAACCCTGCGTCAGGCTTTTGTCGCTACCGAGTCCAGTTTCACTATCGACGGCGTTTTGAAATATGCCGCATGCAACGACCAGAACTGCATTCCTCCGGCAAAGGAGCCCTTCACGCTGAAAGGCACTGCCAGGATAACCGCTACCGCTAAGGCTGATAAGGAAGCCGAAAAGGAAGTCAATACGGAAACAGTTGCATCGGATGTCGCAGTGGCCGATACTGCTGCCATGGCCGTGAGTGGTGCCGCTGCATCCGAGAGCGTGGCCGAAAATCCCTCGGTCGGCGAGGCCGACCTGTGGGCGCCCGTGTCGAGCGCTGCCGAGGAGAAGAATGAGGACAGCGGCTCGCTCTGGTACATTTTCTTCACATGCTTTCTGGGTGGTTTCGTTGCTCTTCTTACGCCCTGCGTATGGCCCATGATTCCTATGACAGTAAGCTTCTTCCTTAAGAAAGGCAAGTCGAACGCCAAAGGCATCGGCGACGCCATAACCTACGGCATCTCGATTATCGTCATCTATGTCTTGCTTGGACTGCTTATTACGGTCGCTTTTGGTCCGAGCGCGCTGAACGCTCTCTCGACAAGCGCCATCTGCAACATCATATTCTTCCTCCTTCTTGTTGTCTTCGCCATATCGTTCTTTGGAGCGTTCGAGATAAAACTCCCTTCATCCTGGACCAACAAGATGGATAATGCCGCAGGCACTACCACCGGTCTCATAAGTATATTCTTCATGGCCTTTACTCTCGTGCTCGTATCGTTCTCATGCACCGGTCCCATCATCGGCACTCTGCTTGTCGAGGCAGTAAGTTCCGGCTCGACCATCGGTCCGGCTGTCGGCATGTTCGGATTCTCTCTGGCCCTCGCAATACCTTTCTGCCTCTTTGCGATTTTCCCGGGCTGGCTGCAGAAAACACCCAAGTCCGGCTCATGGATGAACACCATTAAGGTCGTGCTCGGTTTTGTGGAACTTGCTCTTTCTCTAAAGTTCCTCTCTGTCGCCGACCTTGCATACGGCTGGCATATCCTCGACCGTGAGACATTCCTGGTCCTGTGGATAGTTATTTTCGCCCTGCTTGGCCTCTATCTGCTGGGCCGGTATCAGTTCAGCCATTACGGCAAGGCGGATTCATCAATAGGTGTGTTCCGCTTCTTCCTGGCTATGATTTCCCTGTCCTTTGCCATCTATCTTGTCCCGGGTCTATGGGGCGCTCCGCTGAAGAGTGTCAGTGCGTTCGTGCCTCCCCTGTTCACACAGGACTTCAATCTGTATGCACGTGACTTTGTGGAGTATGACGATTTCGAGAAAGGAATGGCGGAAGGCGTCAAAGAGGGCAAGCCCGTGCTTATAGACTTCTCCGGATTCGGTTGTGTCAACTGCCGTAAGATGGAAGGCGCTGTACTGGACAACGATGCTGTCCACGACATGATACAGAACGATTTCGTCCTCGTAAAACTTATGGTTGACGACAAGACACCGCTTCCTCAGCCCATCACTGTCGAGGAGTACGGGAAGAAGGTGCTTCTGGAGACTTACGGTGACAAGTGGAGTTACCTACAGAGACACAAGTTCAACGCTAACGCACAGCCGTATTACGTTATTCTCAACGAAAAGGGAGAACTCCTTTCCGGCCCTGTCTCTTATGACGAGAACGTTGCAAAATTCGTGAAATTCCTTACAGATGGCCTTGAGGCTTACAAATAAATCCATTACAGGCCCCGGGACTTAATTCTCGGGGCCTGTGTTTCAATATCGGTTTAATATTTTTAATATGAAAATCAAGAAATTATTTGGCGTTGTTCTTGCCTCGCTGACAATGACATTTGTCTCCTGTGGCGGTGGCAGCGCAAGTACACATGATCCTAATGCCGCTCCGGAGCCCAAGAGCATGGAGACGAGCGAAGTCAACGACGTTATAAGCCGCGTCCTTCAGGCAACGGCCCAGATGCAGAATACGACGTCTCTTGAGGAGGCAAAGGCAATCGAGAAGAGTATTTCTTCCGATCTTGTCTCTACGGAACTTGCCGATCTGTCCGAGGCAGACCGTGAGCGTTTCAAAGAAGTCTATGACGAATACATGCACGTCTCCGGAACTAAGATGGTGGAATTCGAGAACGCACGGAACACAGACACTATCAATGGTACTCAGAATCAGACTGTAGCGCCTGACAAGGCGAAATAAGACGGTACAATCAAACCAACACATGTTTATTGCCCTGTACCAATAATTATATTCAACTCCAACATTAACCATATACAAAAGGCGGTGATCCATGCCCGGACCACCGCCTTTTTGTATATGGAAATCAGATGTGTTATTTTTCAGTTTGACCGGTAGTTTTCATTAGATATGTCACAGGGTCGGCATTCAGTTGTATCGTCGCACGTTCAAGAGCCTGACCTGCTTCTGAAACGCCACCAGCCTTTGCTTTCTCGAAAAATGAGATGGCCCCACGAAGATCGCCGCGATGGGCCGCAAGAATTCCTCGGGCATAGTTGGAGACCGGTGTGTTGCCGGACTTGAGCAGGTGGCTCTGCGCTTTGTCAAGTTCGCCTTTTTCCATTTCTATATTGGCGGCGTTGAGATTGAGCATGGGATCGTCGGGATAGACGCTGACGGCTGTCTCTATGACCTTCACATATTCGGGAGAACCCTGTGGAAGCGCCTGTGCAATGGTGAAAAAGTCTACTGGGCGCAGCCTGGTGGGATCGCTGGCATATACGCGTCGCAGGTCGGCCAGGGACGTGAAGATCTTGACGGTGTAACGGACTGTGTAGTCCGAGTGACGGAGCCAGGGATATATGTCACGGAGGATTACGGCATAGTCTTCCGGGAAGGTTGTACGCAGATACTGGTCCTTTGCGTCCGGTTCCATTGATGAGTCGATTACGGAAAGAATCTGCTCGCGGTTCTGGATGGGGTAATCAAGGGAGTCACGGACATAGGAACGCAGGCCCGCCCAGTCCTCGGGCTCGAAATCGGAGGTTATGATAGTGTCGTTGAAGTGATAGAGGTCGCGTACGTAACGGCGAAGGGTCTCGGTACGGCCAGCGGCAAGCCGGACGTTATTGCTGTAAGGACCTTCGGGCGATGCGAAGCCTTTGATGTGTACGCCCGAGAAGTTGGCGTCAGGGTCGTTGCGGACTGTGTCGATTGATGCTATGATTTTCTTGAGTTCGCGCGGATTGACCATGTAGTCGGGCTTCAGTTCCGTGCGGTTGACCACGAAAGTGATGAAAGCCTTGCCCTGGAGCGATTTCTTGACGGGAGCGGCATCGACCGGGGGAGCAAAGACATACGGGGCGTCGATGTCCGCACGGCGAACATCGATGTCGGCCAGGGGAACATAGCCGCGCGGCGATTTGCCTTTAAGAAGGACTGGGTCATCGCAACAGTTGGCGGACAGGGTACGCATCTCAAGTGACGAATGTTCCATCCAGGGCTCGAGGTCAAAGTGGGCGGTGTAGTGCGGGGTGACATTCGCGCCTGACTTGTAGATGTGGTTGTTGGCTACATAGTCCTCGCCTCCGTCACGGAGATAGTGGAACCAGCGGTTGCGTCCGGCTACGCGTATGGTGTCAAGGACGAGCGAGTCCTTTCCGGTGGAGGCGATGAGTACAGGCGTAAGAATCATCTCACGCTCGGATGGCACGGAAAATCTTTTAAGATCCAGGGCGATATCGATACCGAGTGTGCGTGCGCGGTCATTGACCTTTACGCTCATGTCGTAGATCTTGAGTCTGTCGGCGGCGTTTGTGTCGCTTGCATGGACGCCGGACACTCCGGCGAGTACAAGAAGGGCAGCGGAGAGTATTCGTGTTGTATTGATCATGAATGTCGGCGTTTAGAAGTTATATATTATATTAAGTGCGGCCTTTGTGGGACCTACATAGTTGTGTACCTTGTCGCTCTCGATTTTTCTTCCACAGTTTGCGCATCGGTATGTATCATAGCGGGAATATACCCATCCGAGACCAATCTCGGCCTCGAAACTCCAGCGCTTGTTGAGAATCCAGGTGTAGCCGTAGGCTAAACCGGCGCCGGCCATCCATCCCTGCCAGCGGTAGTCTTTCAACTGGCGGAAGTCTGTGCCGAGAAACTTGAAGGGCAGGTCGATGTTACCGAAGTTGAACTGCCCCCCAAGGAGATGGGCGCCGAAGAAATGTCCGGAGAAACGGCGGCAAAGCCAGTAGCGTGCCTCCGGCTGTACTAGCCACTGTTTCCAGCGGTGGTCGTTTACGGCCCAGGCATTGAGTTGCCCCGAGACGTCAACAGTCCATTTGGGGGCAACGCCGACCTCCACACCGAGAGAAGGGGTGAGTAAGGCGTCATAAAGCAGGTTGGACTTAATCGCAACCTTCTGTGCGTTCACTGAGAATGCGGCAGTAAGGAGACAGAAAAGACCCAGAGACTTGATAAAAGATATTTTCATAGAGTAATTATAGGATTACTACGTGTTTTTACAAAATTAAGGCGGTCTTACTGGCCTTAGACTGGACAAATGTGCAAAAGTCGTGTAAAGTTACGAATTATTTTTAGACTGGGGTAATAATATATGTTCGAGGCAGTTTTTTTAACAAATTTTCAAACAATGTAATATCCTAATTATGAGGATATGAGACATCGCATTAGTTGCGACAGGCGGCTTACATGAATATATGGGGCGATAAGAAATTCCGGGTGGAATTATAAATTCGTACCTTTGCAGATAAAATAGAGTGTTATGGGTCTGTCTGTCCGTAAATTTTATAACAGAATTCGGTCAATCACAAATATTTATGTACTTCTGGCTCTTTGTGCCGCTCACTGCCTGAACGATTTGTTGCAGTCGGTGGTGACGGCCGTATATCCCATGCTTAAGGCGGAACTTGATCTTGATTTCACGGATATCGGTATCATAACGCTGACGTATCAGGTAGCGGCGTCTATATTCCAGCCTGTGGTTGGTTATGTATTTGACAAACGGCCCTTCCGCCACAGTCTCCCGATGGGTATGTGCGCCACGGTGGTGGGTATAAGTCTCTTTGCATATGCTGGTACGCTCCCGCTTGTCATGCTTTCGGTGTTCCTCATTGGCATCGGTTCGGCCACTCTTCATCCCGAGGCGTCGCGCATCACGTCGCTTGCCGGCAGGACGCATCGAGGTTTCGCACAGTCGGTTTTTCAGGTAGGCGGTAATTTCGGTGGCTCGGTCGGGCCGCTGCTGGTTGCGCTCGTTGTTGCTCCGTATGGTAGGCGTTATGTATTGTGGTTTCTGATAGCGGCGGCTTTGGCTTTCATGGCCATGCGGCCTATAGCCAGATGGTACGGAAGGTATCTGCGCAATATGAGATCTGTTGAGAACAGGTCACGGCTCAATCCCATGCCGCTGTCGGTGGGACGTACAATATTGGTGATAGGGATAATCGTGGTATTGATTGTATCGAAGTATATCTACATGACCAGCATGTCGAGTTACTATACCTTCTATCTTATCGAGCGCTTTGGAGTGTCCGTATCGCATTCGCAGATATTTCTGTTTGTATTTACGGTCTCGACTGCGGCCGGAACGCTTCTGGGTGGTCCGCTAGGGGACAGGATAGGGCGTAAGTTCGTTATCTGGATATCGATTCTCGGTACGGCGCCTTTCAGTATGCTGTTGCCGCACGCGTCTCTGCCGTTTACGGTATTGCTTAGTTTTTGCGCGGGCTTCATGCTGTCTTCGGCGTTTCCGGCGATACTTATTTACGCACAGGAACTTTTGCCGAATATGCTGGGTATGATTTCAGGGCTGTTCTTCGGCTTTGCCTTTGGTGTCGGTGGCATAGCCGCAGCCGTTCTGGGTGAACTTGCCGATACATATGGAATCATTGCCGTGTACAATGTGACGGCTTATTCGCCGTTGCTCGGCATTGTGGCGGCTTTCCTGCCAAACCTCAGGAACGCAAGGACATAGTGAGTCCGGCTCCGCAAGCGTTTCGCGATGACGAACTTTATTTGTCCGCCATCGCCCCTCTGTTAATTAAATAAAGCCGCTATTAAGCAAAAGAGCCGCAAGGTTTTGTCTTGCAGCTCTTTTTGGCGGAGAGAACGAGATTCGAACTCGTGGTAGAGATTGCTCCCTACGTCGGTTTAGCAAACCGGTGGTTTCAGCCACTCACCCATCTCTCCGGGTTTGTTGTCTGATTGGATTCTATGACAAAGACAGACTTGCTATTGTCACTAAAGCCCCGGCGTGCGAGTCGAGGCTTTTGTGGGCGTTGAGGGATTCGAACCCCCGACCCTCTGCTTGTAAGGCAGATGCTCTGAACCAGCTGAGCTAAACGCCCTCTTTTCGCATTGAAAAACGTTCAGACTTTTAAGTTTTGCCTGTGTTGTTTCTCGTTTGCGGTTGCAAAGGTACGCACTTTTTTTAATCCGGCAAACATTTGAGGGATTTTTTTTCGATGTTTTTTGGGCATGTATGCTGTGATATTTTTTAAGAATCTAATTCTTATAGGGTTATGAGGTTTATCTTTTTGGGGTATGCAGAAGTGTAGAATGGACGGTCTTCTACTTTCTTTTAGGGGGACATTCGTTTTTGGAGTATTTTATATAACTTTGCCGGCGTTTTTTTAAAATCAAAAGTAATGAAAAAAAAGTTTTTTTATGTCGGGGTATTGTGCCTGTGGGCCACAAAAAGCCTCGCCCAACTCAACGTCCAGTTACATTACGACCTGGGTCATGGGATGTATGGCAACGAGATTTCTTCGCGCCAGCATCTGACAGCAACCGTTGAGAATTTCTCTGCCGACAAGTGGGGAAGTACCTATTTCTTTATGGATGCCGATTTCGGTGACAATGTTTTGCGTGGAGCCTATGGCGAGTTTTCCCGGGAAATCCAAACGAAGAAAATGCCGGTGGCATTCCATGTGGAGTACAACGGTGGTTTGAGTTATGGAACCGGAAAGGGAGATGGTTATGCTTTCGGGGATGCCTATCTGGCTGGCGCAGCTTACAACTGGAATAGCAAAGACTTTGCCAAGGGATTTTCCGTACAGGCTATGTACAAATACTTAGCTAAGAATGGCCCTTATTGCCATAGCTGGCAGTTGACAGGCGTTTGGCGAAACCGTTTTGCCGGAGGCTTGTGTACGTTCAGCGGTTTTGTCGATTTGTGGTACAATAATACCGTGAACGGGAATCTCATCCTGATGTCGGAACCGCAATTCTGGCTTAATCTGGCTGCGTTGAGAAGGGTCAGTGACGATTTCAAGCTGAGTATTGGTACGGAGGTTGAAATCAGTAATAATTTCGTGTATACGGAAACCGGACAGAACAACCGTTTTTATGCCATACCTACGATTGCATGCAAGTGGGAGTTTTAGACTTTTGAGGCTGAACAGAAGCTTCCGTATGTTGAGGAAGTTTATATAAAATAGGAAAAGGAGGAAGACACATTCCCAAAGTCCTTCCTCCTTTCCTTTTTTCCGGGTGCTTTATTTTCCTTTCAGCATCTCTTCCATACGCAGCATTTCGTCCCGGTATTGGGCGGCTTCGATGAAGTCTAATTTCTTCGCCGCTTCCTGCATCAGTTTTCGGCTGCGTTCTATGCTCTTTTCCAATTGGTCGCGCGTCATATATTCCATGATAGGGTCGGCCACAGCCATTCTTTCTTCCGGTTCGATGTAAGCACGGGTTTCCGCATGAGCTTCCGCATTGGCACTGATAAGGTCAGTCATTTTCCGGCCTTTCTTGATTTGTTGCGGAGTGATGCCATGTTCTTCGTTGTATTTAAGTTGCTTTTCGCGTCGACGGTTGGTTTCGTCGATGGTTTTTTGCATACTGTCCGTGATGCGGTCGGCATACATGATAGCCTTGCCATGCACGTTGCGGGCCGCCCGGCCTACGGTTTGTGTGAGCGAGCGGTGCGAACGCAAGAAACCCTCTTTGTCTGCATCCAGGATAGCTACTAAGGAAACTTCCGGAAGGTCCAGTCCCTCGCGGAGTAAGTTCACGCCGACCAACACATCGAAGCGTCCGGCACGTAAATCGTCCATAATTTGCACGCGTTCAAGCGTGTCTACGTCGCTATGGATATAATTTGTGCGGATGTCGTGCTTCATGAAGTAATCGGTGAGTTCCTCCGCCATTCGTTTGGTCAGTGTGGTGACCAGGATTCTCTCGTCTTTCTCGATGCGTTGCTGTATTTCTTCCATCAGGTCGTCCACTTGGTTCAGGCTTGGGCGCACTTCGATGATGGGGTCGAGCAGGCCGGTAGGGCGGATAACCTGCTCTACTACGATTCCTTCGCTCTGTTGCAGCTCATAGTCGGCGGGAGTGGCGGATACATAAATGACCTGTCTGGCCAGTTGTTGGAACTCCTCGAATTTCAAAGGGCGGTTGTCCATGGCGGCCGGAAGCCGGAAACCGTATTCCACCAAGTTCTTTTTGCGGGCGCGGTCGCCGCCGTACATGGCATTGATTTGCGGTACGGACACGTGGCTCTCGTCGATAACGATCAGGAAATCCTCGGGGAAGAAGTCCAGCAGGCAATAGGGGCGCGTACCGGCCTCGCGCCCGTCGAAATAACGCGAATAGTTCTCGATACCGCTGCAATGCCCCAATTCGCGTATCATTTCCATATCATACGTGACTCGTTCGTATAATCGTTTGGCTTCATACGGCTTTCCTATCTCTTCGAAGTAACTTACTTGTTTGTGCAAGTCGTCTTCTATCTGGTGTATGGCTTTCGCCGTACTTTCTTTTGTGGTCATGAACAAGTTGGCCGGATAGATGCGGTATTCGTCGAAACTCCCCAAACGGAGGCAGCTTACGGGGTCTACCTCTTCTATGGCATCGATCTCATCGTCCCAGAATGTCACGCGCAGGAGATTGTCCGAATAGGCCAAGTAAATGTCTACCGTATCGCCTTTGACCCGGAAGCACCCGCGATCCAGATTCAAGTCGTTCCGAGTGTACAGGCTGTCGACCAAGCGGCGGAGGAATACGTTACGGTCCAGCAATTTGCCTCGTTTCAGTTCTATGACATTATCATAAAAAGCCGCCGGGTTCCCCATGCCGTAAATACAACTGACGGACGAGACGACTACAACGTCTTTCCGTCCGGACAAGAGGGCGGAAGTGGCCGCCAGCCGTAACTTGTCTATCTCGTCGTTGATGGCCAAATCCTTTTCTATATAGGTGTCGGTGGACGGGATGTAAGCTTCCGGTTGGTAATAGTCATAATACGACACATAATACTCCACGGCATTATGCGGGAAAAAACTTTTGAACTCACCATATAATTGTGCGGCAAGTGTTTTATTGTGACTGAGAATCAGCGTAGGCTTGTTGATGTTCTGAATCACGTTGGCTATCGTGAAAGTTTTACCCGACCCGGTCACGCCCAACAGCGTTTGGGCCGGTACGCCCTGCAAGACTCCTTCTGTGAGTTGGGCAATGGCTTCCGGCTGGTCTCCGGTAGGAGAGTAATCGGCGGTCAACTCGAATTTAGGCATATTATGGCTTGGATATTTTAAGTTTCTTCAAGCTACAAAAATAGGTATTTTATCCCTAAAAAGCCGTTTCACATGCTTTTTTTGCATTTAAAAACTTCCTTTCTTTGCAAAATTCGATGCTTTTCCATAATTTTGCAGTTCAATTGTACAATATGAAACGGATTTTTTTATGGCTGTCTGGGGCGATGTTGTTGCTGGCTTCGTGCAATCAGTATAACAACGTGATGAAGACCGCAGATTACGATTATAAGTACGAGGCTGCAAAGGAATACTTTGTCAAGGGGCAATATTCCCGTTCGTCCGTATTGTTGGGAGAGCTTGTCACTTTGATGAAAGGGACTTCGCGAGGAGAGGAATGTCTTTATATGTTGGCGATGTCGGAGTTTTGCGACGGTAATTTCGATGTGGCGCATTCCTATTTTAAGAAATACTATCAGTCTTATCCTAAAGGCGTTTATGTAGAGTATGCCCGTTTTTATGCGGGGCGTTCCCTTTATGAAAGCGTGCCGGACACGCGTTTGGACCAGAGTAGCACGATGGCTGCGGTGAAAGAATTTCAGGATTTTCTGGATTATTATCCCTATACGCATCTGAAAGACCGTACACAGGAGATGATTTTTGCTTTGCAGGACAAGATGGTGGAAAAAGAGTTCGAGGCCGCAAAGCTGTATTACGATTTAGGTTCGTATATGGGTAATTGCTCGTATGGGGGAAGTAATTATGAGGCTTGTATCGTGACGGCCCGCAATGCTTTGTTGGATTATCCATACGCCAGCCCGGAACGTCGTGAGGAGTTTTCCATTATGATATTGCGTGCCAAATATCAACTGGCTCAGCAAAGTGTGGAAGAGAAACGGTTGGAGCGTTATCGTGACACCATAGACGAATATTACGGCTTTATGAACGAATATCCCGAATCTAAATATTTAAAAGACGCGCAGCGGATTTTTGCGCAGTCGGAGAAATATGTGAATAAGAAGTCTTAAGGGTAAAGGAAACAAGTAAATCAATTATATAATTATGGATTATAAAAAAACAAATGCGCCTACAAACACAGTGACCCGTGACATTATGGATCTGTGTGACGAAACCGGTAATATCTATGAGAGCGTAGCTATCATTGGCAAGCGTGCGAATCAGATTTCTTTGGACATCAAGAATGAGTTGTCCAAAAAATTGCAGGAGTTCGCCTCTGTAAGTGACAATTTGGATGAAGTATTCGAGAACCGCGAACAGATTGAAATCTCTCGTTTTTATGAGAAACTGCCGAAGCCATCGTTGATTGCTACGCAAGAATTTGTAGAAGGGAAAATATATTTCCGTAATCCGTTGAAGGAGAAAGATACGATAGAATAAGCCGATACTTATTTTTATAATATTGTAGAACTGTATGATCCAAAGAATCCAGTCTGTCTATCTTTTCTTGGTCGCAGTATGTGCGGTGGTATGCTTGTGCATGCCCGTAGGACATTTTCACCAAGACGGTATCGGGGTAGCAGATTTCTATAATTTATGGCTTACTATGGCCGACGGAGCACGAGTCTTTGCTCCGTGGGCCATGTTTGTACTGTTGGTTTTGGCAGCGTTCACTTCGTTTGCAGCCATATTTTTGTTTAAGCGCCGTATGTTTCAGGTGCGCTTGTCCGTGTTCAGCAGCCTTATCCTGGTGGGCTACTATATCGTGTTCGGGGTTTTCGTTTACGTGTTTAAATCCCGTTATGATGCTGATTTCACCCTTTCCTGGACAGCGGCCTTTCCGGCGGTAGGATTGATATTAGACTATCTGGCTTTCCGGAACATCATGAAGGACGAATTGATCGTCCGTTCGCTTGACCGTTTGAGATAGGGAAGAATAGCATACAGAGGGGGCATACTTTGATGAAGTATGCCCCCTCTGTATGTGGTTAAGTTGAAATGAATGTAAGTTAAAATAGTCTAATAGTATAGTGAAAGACTGTTCTAAAGTGTAAAGAATACACTATGATTCTATTATTGAATGTTTATATTTATACTGCATTAGAAAATAGTAATTTTGAATAGAAACATATTTTATATGTTTTTTTGAAGCGTAAATTCTATTTTATTACGCATTTGTATTATTTGCTTTGAAAAGTTACTTGATACTTTTGTAGTGTGAAAGAGATTTTATAATCTTTTATACCGTTTTGAAATCTTAAATTAATAAGAAAACATAACAACCCAACCAAAAATAATATTTATGAAAAATTTTTTGTTCAAAATTTCTAATTTGTGCATGGCAATGTGCGGTTTAACTGGTTTCTTCGGATGTTCCGAGGTGGAAATCAAGCACGATTATGAGCACATGATTTATGTGAATGAAAGTTCATTGGAACTCTTTTGCGGTGACACGAGACAGTTGACTGCGAGTCCTACGGACGGAACATTTAATTGGATGAGTGAAGATCCAGAGGTAGCGGAAGTGGATCCTCATGGAATGGTTACTGCGAAAAATGAAGGGAACACGAGAATCGTGGTGACTCAGGGGGAATATAAAGAATATGTGGAGGTTAAAGTAGAAGTTCCGTCTTCCAAAAGCGTGCAAGCTCATGCCGGGAAAGGGAGAGTCCAATTCGAAGTCGT
>ERZ1106943.372-NODE-372-length-62096-cov-19.465853_pt1 | contig 62096 bp, 51 predicted proteins | sample MGYA00403671_ERZ1106943 | MGnify/ENA primary metagenome ERZ1106943 (study PRJEB35170, sample SAMEA104062427) | human gut metagenome | biome: human gut; feature: human-associated habitat; material: faeces | place: Denmark | collected 2012-06-14 ...
GGAGGTACAAAAAATGGCGTAAAAAGGCTTAGCAACGATTATCAACGATACTTGAACAACAAAAAAGGCGCCCGTAAAGAGCGCCATATTAATCGATTGCAATCAATTTAACTATTTGATAATCAGATATTTACTTACCGATGCAAAAATGCTTAAAAATATTCCCCAAAACCTCGTCTGTCTCAATTGTTCCGCCTACGATTTCTCCTAGGTGGTAAAGACATTCACGAAGATCCTGGCTTACCAGATCCCCGGAGAGCTGCATAGCCAGTCCGTCCTGTACACGGTGGATAGCTTCCAGTGCACGGCTCAGAGCCTCGTAATGGCGGATATTGCTTACCACTACATCATTCTGCGACAGGTCGGGCAGGGCAGCGAAGTCCACCAGTTGTTTCTGGAGCATAGCAAGCCCTTCTTTCTGCTTGGCTGAAAGGGAAAGCACACAGGCATCTTCAGGCAAATCGGGGAGAGCCGCTTTCAGCTGCGCAATCCGTGCATCGGTCGGTTCCGCAGTCTCTGTAATTTTATTGGAAGAGTCTGCCGGCGAAAGCAAATCCACCTTGTTGAGTACGATGACCAGATGTTTGCCTTCGCACCGTGGCAGGATTTTGTCGGCCAGCTGATGATATTGTTCTTCGGCACAGGTTGCGTCGATGACCCAGAGTACGATATCAGCCTGATCCAGTTTCTGGAAGCTCCGTTCGATACCTAAACTTTCGATGGTATCAGTCGTTTCGCGGATACCGGCAGTATCGATGAAGCGGAAAGTGATACCTCCCAGATTCATGGTGTCCTCAATGACATCGCGTGTGGTGCCGTGGATGTCGCTCACGATGGCGCGTTCCTCGTTCAGGAGGGCATTCAGCAGGGTTGATTTTCCGGCGTTTGTTTCGCCCACGATGGCCACGGGCACTCCGTTTTTGAGGGCATTGCCCACGCTGAATGTATCAACCAGGTGATGGATGACCTGCTCAATCTGACGGGCGATGGCTTCCAGTTCCGAACGGTCAGCAAACTCCAGTTCCTCGTGGTCGCTGAAGTCGAGTTCCAGTTCCATGAGGGAGGTGAGATGGAGCAGCTTGTCGCGCAGAACGGCCAGTTCACGGCTGAATCCGCCACGCATCTGGTTCATGGCCATGCGGTGAGTAGCGGCAGAAGTGGAAGCAATGAGGTCGGCCACAGCTTCGGCCTGGCTCAGATCCATCTTGCCGTTCAGGAAGGCGCGCTGGGTATATTCACCCGGTCCGGCGGCACGGCATCCTTGCCGGATGAGAAGCTGCATCACTTGCTGGAGAATGTAGCTTGAACCGTGGCAGGAGATTTCCGTAGAGTCCTGTCCCGTATAGGAATGAGGCGCACGGAATAGGCTGACCAGCACTTCATCGATGATTTCTCCTTCGGGGGTAAGAATGTGACCGAAGGTGAGGGTATAGGGTGCGCGTTCTGCCAGCGGTTTGCCGGATACGGGTTTAAAGATGCGGTCGGTGAGGGTAATGGCTTCCGGACCCGACACACGGATGGTGCCGATGGCTCCACCTTGGGCGGTGGCGATGGCACAGATAGTATCTTCAGTTTGTAATATGTTCACGTGCGTAGTTCTTTTTAAAATCCTTGCAAAGATACGGTTTTCGGGTTATATCCGGAAGCGGAGCCGACAGATTTATGCGTGGGCATAGAGGGTTTTCACCAGCAGGTCAACAACCTTTTCGAGGTATTCGCGATCGGTTTCGTCGAATGTGGCCAGTTGGTCACTGTCAATGTCAAGCACGCCCCGCACTTCTCCGGCAGCTATTATCGGTACAACGATTTCGGAGCGGGAGAGGGAACTGCAGGCGATATGGCCGGGGAACTGGTCTACGTCGGGCACGAGCTGGGTACGGGCTTCAGCCCAGGCGGTGCCGCATACGCCGCGTCCTTTTCTGATGCGGTAGCAGGCCACGCTGCCCTGGAACGGACCGAGGTGAAGTTCGCCTTCGTGTACGAGATAGAAGCCTACCCAGAAGAATCCGAATGCTTCTTTCAGGGCGGCACTGGTATTGGCCAGTACGCTGATTTCGTTTTTCTCGCCTTCAATCAGTGGGGCGAACTGTTCAAGAAACTGGAGGTAGCGCTGACGCTTGTCGGTAAGGTTGGATTTGAAACTTGCTTCCATGTGTGTGAGTTTTCAGACATAAAAACAGGTTCTCCTCCGTAGAGGGGAACCTGTTGGTTGATAATAAGTTTGTTAAATTCTGTCGAGTACGACTTTGATCAGGTCGTCAATCTTGTTCTTGTATCCGGTATTGGCTTCCTTTGCTACCCGGTTGGCTATGACCATGCATACGGTAGTAGCCTTGTGGCCTTGCAGACGGGCCAGACCGGCCAGGGCAGAGCTTTCCATTTCGAAGTTGGTGATGCGGTGTCCCTGATACTCGAAGCTTTCGATCTTTTCGTTCTGGTGCGGATCGGCCAGCGGAATACGGAGCTGACGTCCCTGCGGACCGAAGAAACCGCCGCAGGCTACTGTTACGCCGCGCACCATGTCCGTACCGGCAATGCGGTCTACCAGCTCTTCATTGGCATGGATCACGTAGGGAGCCGGCGCACAGAGATTGCCTGCCCATCCCAGGTGGTTGAGCAGGGCGCGTTCCATGGGCAGGTCGCATACGGCGTTACGTCCTTCGTAGAAGTTCAGGAGTCCGTCAAATCCTACGGAGATGGCGGAGCAGATGTAAGTTCCTACGGGAGTATAAGGCTGCAGACCGCCGCAGGTACCGATACGCACGATTTCCAGCTGGCGGAAGGTATCATTCTCTTCGCGGGTCTGGAAATTGATGTTGGCCAGTGCGTCGAGTTCATTCATTACAATGTCTACATTGTCACATCCGATACCGGTGGAGGTTACCGTGATGCGTTTTCCCTGGTAAGTTCCGGTGATGGTACGGAATTCACGGCTTTCTACTTCACATTCTTTAGTGTCGAAATGGGAGGCCACGAGTTCCACGCGTCCGGGATCGCCCACCAGAATGACTTTATCCGCCAGATACTCCGGTTTTACGTGAAGATGGAACACTGAGCCGTCTTCATTGATAATCAGTTCTGAGGGTGGAAAATACTTTTTCATATAAATTGCTTTTTAGTCGTTAAGTAGTATGTAAAGTTATTGTTGTTGTCATATCATTTGCCGATGGGATCATGGCTGGCGGGATGGGAATCCGGCCGGGCAATGCTGCTTCGCATGTCGGTATCAGCCTGGATGTTCTTCATCCGGTAGTAGTCCATGATACCGAGGTTGCCGCTGCGGAAGGCTTCGGCCATGGCCTTGGGTACTTCGGCTTCTGCCTGGATCACGTTGGCACGGGCTTCTTCGGCTTTGGCTTTCATTTCCTGTTCCAGGGCTACAGCCATGGCACGGCGCTCTTCTGCCTTGGCCTGGGCAATGTTCTTGTCGGCATTGGCCTGGTCCATCTGAAGGGCTGCACCGATGTTGCGGCCGATATCGATGTCGGCAATATCAATGGAGAGAATCTCAAAGGCAGTACCGGCATCCAGTCCCTTGCGCAATACGAGTTTGGAGATGGAGTCGGGGTTCTCAAGTACTGACTTGTGGTTCTCGGAAGAACCGATAGAGGATACGATACCTTCGCCTACACGGGCCAGTACCGTGTCTTCACCGGCACCGCCCACCAGCTGGCGGATATTGGCACGTACGGTGACGCGGGCCTTGGCGATCAGCTGGATACCGTCCTTGGCTACGGCTGTCACAGGAGGTGTGTCAATGACTTTCGGATTGACCGACATCTGTACCGCTTCGAACACGTCACGTCCGGCCAGGTCAATGGCTGTTGCCATCTGGAAAGGCAGGTCAATGTTTGCTTTGGAGGCCGAAACCAGGGCGTGAACCACTTTTTCCACATGTCCTCCGGCCAGAAAGTGAGCCTCCAGACCGTCGCGGGTAATGTTGCTCAGGCCGGCTTTGTGAGCCTCGATCAGTCCGGGTACGATGACATAGGGCGGTACGTTACGTATACGCATCAGAAAAAGCTGTACCAGCGAAATGTTGACGCCTGATACTTTGGCCGAGAGCCAGAGGAAGAAAGGTACATAGTGGAAGAAGATGACCAGCAGGATGATACCGCCACCGGCCATGACAAACGGAAGATAACTCGGGTCAATCATAATTCAGATCAGTTTAAAAGGTATATAATTCAGTTGGTTCTCAGACACGTTGCACATATACGACACCGTTGTCGATGCGGGAAATCCGGATTGCGGTCTTTTCTTCGATGAAGCCGTCGGCAGACTGCACTTCAATGCGCTGGCCTTTGATTTCGGCGTTGCCGATCAGGGTCAGGCGGGTGGTGGTAACTCCCGTATCACCTACCTGAAGATCCAGTCCTTTCAGCGGGTTCAGCTTGAAGTTCAGAGTCTGGTTCAGAGCCAGCCGGTCCACGGTTTTTGACCGCATGAACCATAGGGTGACTCCTGCGATTCCGACAACGGAAGCGCCCAGAGTGATGAAGCCGGCCTGGGTACCCAGCGAACTGAATGCGTAGTAGATCGCATACAGAATGCTTGCCCCCGAGGCAATCCCTGCCAGACTGATGCCCGGAATCAGGAATACCTCCACGGCAAAAAGCAGCAGTCCGGCAATGATCAGTGTAATGATAATCAGTGTTCCCATAAGTATAGGTTTTAGTGTGAAATCGTATTATTTCCGGTTCAGGGCTTTCAGCTCCGTGTTGCGGATGTTGACCGTCAGACTGGCGATTTCTTCCCGCAGCTGCTTGATGCGCTGTTCCTTGTCCAGAATGGCCGGTGTGAGCCGGTCTTTTCCTGCCTTGTTGGACTGTCCGTACAGTTCCCGCTGTTTGCCGAGCGTTTCAGACAGATTGTCCAGGTCTTTCTGTTTCTGCGACAGGGTCTGGTACTGCTTGCGTGCCTCAGCCGAGCGGAAGTCGGCCAGTGTATGATAGACCACATTGTCGTCCACGACGAAACGGAAGTCTCCTTTTTTCTTTTGCTCGTCCTGTCCGTACATCACTTTGGCCAGTTGCTGACGGGCGAGGCGCACCTTGGCTGCATCAGTCTGTGTCTTCTGGATGCATTGCAGGGAAGCGGCTGCCTGAAGCATTTCGGGACTGGTTGATTCGTAGTCGTAAACCTGTTTGGACTCGTTCGGAACGAATACATAAACGCAGACCTTGTCTTCCGGCTGGTAGCGGTCGGAAGCAAACCATCCCAGGTTGTTGAAGTCGTCGATGGCGTACATGTAGTCATTGGCAACTGAGTTGAACGGGAATCCCAGATTGTCCGGCCGGAGATAGGCATTGTCATCCGAGTCATAGCGGGTAATGAAGATATCATATCCGCCCAGACTTTCTTCCCCCTGCGCGGCATAATAGAGGGTGATACCGTCCGAATCCAGGAAAGGATAGTTCAGGTTGGTTCCTCCCTCTTCCAGTCCTTTCAGCGGCTCCGGATCACTCCACTTGTCGATCATTTTCACGCTGCCGTACAGGCTGGTTGCTCCGTCTGCATTGGGACGTGCCAGAATCTTCTTGTCACCCATTTCGTTGGTGAATTCCGTGCATCCGCTTTCTCCGGTTGCCTTGATCTCACCGGATTCCCGGCTGAGCTTATAGGCACTGAGAAAGTCCCGCTTGCTGACCGTGAAACTGTCGATGACAGCCACTTTTTCCACTCCTCGGATCATGCGGGCTCCCATCCGGTAGCGTTCCATCAGGGTTTCAGCTTCCGAAGTGTCCCGTTTTTTCCGTTCCAGCCAGTAGATGTGATCCTCCAGATTCTGGATGGCTTCGTCGAAGCGGTACAGATCATAATAGGCTTTGCTCAAATAAAGAAAGCCGTTGATCACTTTGCGTTCTGCACTTTTCTCCAGATAGGGAACCGCTTTGCTCAGTTCTCCCGTTTCATAGCAGCAGGCACCATACCAGAAGTTATAGTTGGCATTCGAAGGAGCCTGTCTCACCAGCTTCTCGAATACGGGTTTGGCTTCGGCAAACTTGCCTTCCGTAAACCATTTCTGGGCCTGGCTTAAAGTCTGTGAGAAAGCATTGCCGGTAAAACACAATGCCAAAAGGGGAAATATGTATTTCTTTTTCATGGTCTCTGTCATTTAAAAGTTTCTCAAATATAGGCATATTCTCCGAATTATGCCATTTTCATTCCTTCATTTTTTATTTTTAAGTTCCTTCCTGCTCCGGGAGATCTGTTTCCCCGGAACAGGGAGACCGGACCCATCTTTTCCGGAGGCCGTTTCTGAACCGGTTGGATCTTATTGCGAAATTAGCAAATTCTGTGACACAATCAAAACATATTTTTCGTAATTTCGTCGCCGTTTTAACAAGATACGAAACATGGGAAAAATGACGGAAGAAGACCGCCTGATGCGCCGCATCAACCAGCGGTTCATGAAAGGAGTGATGAATTACAGGCTGATAGAAGAAGGCGACCGCATTCTGGTGGGGCTTTCGGGAGGAAAGGATTCGCTGGCCTTGCTGGAGCTGCTGGCCCGGCGTTCGCGTATCTACAAACCGAAGTTTTCGGTAGTGGCTGCGCATGTGGTGATGAAGAACATTGCCTACGAGTCCGACCAGACCTACCTGCGCGAATATGCCGAAAGTCTGGGAGTACCCTATGTGTGTTACGAAACGGAGTTTGATCCGTCGACCGACACGCGGAAGTCACCGTGTTTCCTTTGTTCGTGGAACCGCCGCAAGGCACTTTTCACCGTGGCCAAGGAACAGGGATGCAATAAGATTGCACTGGGTCACCACATGGATGACATTCTGGAAACCCTGCTGATGAGCATGACCTTCCAGGGAGCGTTCAGTACCATGCCGCCGCGTCTGGTGATGCGCAAGTTCGACATGACCATTATCCGCCCCATGTGTCTGGTGCATGAAGCCGATCTGAAGGAAATGGCCGCTCTCCGTGGTTTCCGCAAGCAGGTAAAGAACTGTCCGTATGAAAAGGATTCCCACCGTTCGGACATGAAGGAAGTGCTGGCCCGGCTGGAAGCCATGAATCCGGAAGCCCGGTATAGCCTGTGGGGAAGCATGAGCAACATTCAGAGTGACATGCTTCCGGTAGAGGAAGACAGCCCGCTCGGGTGAGATTCAGCCGGCAGTGTGCAGGATCACCTGTTTGCCCGACATGGTGACTTTCCCTTCCGCAATCAGTTCTGCCAGGGCACGGGCCAGTGACGGACGTGCCACTCCCAGAATAAAGGCCACTTCCTGCTGGTTGTGGATGCCCCCGTGCATTTTCAGGTAATTCAGCAGACGTGATTTCAGGCTCTGCAGGGCAAATTCATTCAGCTTGCGGCTCAGAAACAGGCTGCGGTCGGAAATGATGGCAATGAAATTCCGCATCACTGCCGGCTGGGCATGCATGAAATTCTCAAAACGTTTCCGGTCCATGACAAGCACCTCGCAGAGTTCCGTCGCTTCCACATTCACCGGGAAGCGGTTCTCCGAGGCATAGATAAAAGCCGGTGCCAGAATATCGGGTGCCTTGATCCGGTCGATGGTGAGCTGCTTGCCTTCGGCGTTCTCCATTTGTGTCCTGACATTTCCCTTCATCAGAATAAACAGAGAACGGCACACGTCACCCTGACGGGCTATGAATTCTCCTTCTTTATACGTGCGCAGGCTGTTCGGGGCTTCGCGCAGCAACTGGCTGAGCGCTTCCGGATCACACCCTTCAAACAGGCTCATCCGGTTCAAAACTTCGGTATGCATCTTTCTTTTAACTTTTCTTTGGGTTGCGTGTCACATAAGTTACAGAAATCCTCTCCGGGATTCCGGATCTTTGCGCAAACTTAATGAAAAATCAACAATAACCCAAGAAGGAATATGGAAGGAAATATGTTTTGTTACCAGTGTCAGGAAGCAGCCAAGGGCACTGGATGTGTGTTGAAAGGAGTGTGCGGAAAGAAAGATACCACCGCACGCTATATGGATTTGCTGCTCTTCGTGGTACGGGGTGTGTCGGTAGCTGCCGATGCCTTGCGTACGGAAGGATGCCAGTTGGATGCCGATACGAATGCCTTTGTCACCGACGCACTTTTCGCGACGATTACCAATGCCAACTTTGACGATGAAAGCATTTTGGCCCGTGTACGCAAGGGATTCCTTTTGCGCGACCGTCTGAAAGCCCGTGCCGTGGATGCAGGCATCACTTTGCCGGAGGTGGATGAACTGACCTGGTGCGGAGAGGAAGAAGAATACCTGGCCAAATCAGCTTCTGTCGGTGTATTGAGAGAACCGGACGAAGATCTGCGTTCGCTGAAGGAACTGCTGATGTACGGACTGAAGGGAATGGCTGCCTACCACGAGCATGCCATGCGTCTGGGCTTTACGGAAGATGCTATCCATGCCTTTATGCAGTCGGTTCTGGCACGTATCACCGTGCAGGCGATGGGTGCAGACGAACTGGTGGCACTGGTGCTTGAAGCCGGACAATACGGGGTACAGGTGATGGCTTTGCTGGATCAGGCCAATACCACCCGATACGGTCATCCGGAACTGACGAAAGTGAACATCGGAGCAGGGAAGAATCCGGGCATCCTGATCAGCGGACACGACTTGCACGATCTGGAGGAACTTCTGCGCCAGACCGAAGGTACGGGAGTGGATGTATATACGCATAGCGAAATGCTTCCGGGACACTATTATCCGGCCTTCAAGCAGTACAAGCATTTTGTGGGCAACTATGGAAATGCCTGGTGGAAACAGCGCGAAGAGTTTACAGCGTTCAACGGCCCGATTGTCTTTACGACCAACTGCATCGTTCCGCCGCTGGAGAATGCCTCTTATAAGGAACGGATGTTCACGGCCAATTCGACAGGCTATCCCGGATGCAGACACATTGCTGCAGATGCCGATGGTCATAAGGATTTCTCGGAAGTTATCGCCCTGGCCAAACAGTGCCAGCCGCCCGTGGAACTGGAGCAGGGAGAGATTGTCGGCGGATTTGCCCACAATCAGGTGATGCAACTGGCCGACAAGGTAGTTGAGGCTGTAAAGAGTGGTGCCATCCGTAAGTTTGTGGTCATGGCCGGATGCGACGGACGCATGAAGAGCCGTGACTACTATGCCGACTTTGCCCGGGCCCTTCCGGAAGATACGGTCATCCTGACGGCCGGTTGCGCAAAGTACCGTTACAACAAGCTTCCGTTGGGTGACATTCAGGGAATCCCCCGTGTGCTCGATGCCGGACAATGCAACGACAGCTACTCACTGGCCGTCATTGCCCTGAAACTGAAGGAAGTTTTCCAGTTGAATGATATCAACGAACTGCCCATCGTGTACAACATTGCCTGGTACGAGCAGAAAGCCGTCATTGTCCTGCTGGCCTTGCTGAGTCTGGGCGTAAAGCATATCCACCTGGGGCCCACCTTGCCGGCTTTCCTTTCACCCAATGTGGCCAAAGTGCTGGTTGAGCAGTTCGGCATCGGCGGCATTACTTCCCCTGACGAAGATCTGAAACGGTTCGGAATCCTGTAAGTGATCATTTTCTGTAATTTTCCTCCCTGAAAGTATGGCAGACTCTCTGCCGGCTGTTTGGGGAGGGAAATTATATTTCTTGTTTTGGTAAGTCGGGTATCTTAGATTCTGTAACTTTATGGTTTTTTAGAAAAATATGGTGAAGTGTATATTCTAAAGAAAGAAGGGTTTGCTCTCGTTTCTTAGGTTTTAATTCACACTCCCAGATTGTAATACAATGCCATCCCATTTGGGCTAGTTCTCTTTGTACTTGTTTGTCTCGATCAATATTGCGTGATATTTTTTGTGTCCAAAAACTTGTGTTTGATTTAGGTATAACATAATATTTGCAATTTTCATGTCCATGCCAAAAGCAACCATTGATGAAGATACATGTACGATACTTATGTAGTACAATATCAGGATGTCCCGGAAGGCGGGAATAATTTATCCGAAATCTGAATCCATGGGCGAATAGATATTTTCTAACCGTTATTTCAGGTTTGGTGTTAGCCGAGTGTATGGCTGTCATGTTTCTGTGCCGTTGCTCTTTTGATAGGACATCCATATATTTTTGAGTAAAAACTGAATTGTAAATAGACTTGTTTTTAGTGTAGCTTGGGATATTTGTCTTATTGCTTTGATTTTACCATAGTTATAAAAGAGCCTAATGTTTCGATCTCAGGTTGAAATTCTTTGTCAAAAAATGATTTGTAAGCTTCTGGTACTACAAGCTTTAAATGTTCATGCTTCATTTCCTGCAATTGGTTTCTGGAAATGCCTTGCTGTAAAGTAAATAAATATTTGACATCAATACGATTGGCTTCATTTAAAACTTGTCTCCAACGATCTTTGCAGGTTGTTTTGGCTCCTAAGAAAACCAATTTATCTGTAGGGAATGACAGATTATGGTAAGCTTCCCCACTGGGGAATATAAAATCTGGTTTTTTATTGTCTTCTGTAATAACTTGTTCTTCAAATCTTAATTGAGCAGCAGTAAATATGGTTGCGAGATGATGCTCCAACGATTTTCCTGCGCGTGATTTCCTTCGGTTAAGGATTGCGTTGGAGAATTGGACTAATTCTTGACAATTTGCAAAAGGCTTACTATAAATAGGCGCATATATTTTTTCTTCAAATCCTCTAAATAAGCAGTATTCAGTATCAATCCATTTCAATAATTGAAGGTCTGGATTTTTAGAAATTTCTGTATTAGTAATATTATGGATATTATTGTACAAATCTCTTGCTAATTGTGCCATCTGTATAGTTCCCGGGAAGTCTGTATATGAAGAAACTACTTCCTGGATCCTAATGTGTACCTGTTCTTCTGAAGATATAGGCTGAGAAATATCTATCAACTGGTTGGTCATTTCCGGTGAGAGATTGAAGTATGCAAAAAAATCATCAATCTCTTGATCTGTTTGTAAGACAAAACCATGATAATAATCATCGCTTTCTTGTGCTATGATTAGCAGGTCTCCAACGTTCTCTTCCTCAAAGAAAGGGAAATTCTTGCCAAAACGCGTAATTCGATATTCATTACGTGTTCCTTGACCGTAATATATAAAACGGCTGTCAGTGACGAAATCATCTTGCCATTTTACTTTAACCAGTTTGCTTTTATTTTCTCCTTTTGTTCCAGGTTTGTCAAATAGGAGCAGGGCTGCACATTTTGGTATATAAAAGCCAGCCTGATGTGAACCGTTTTTTCCTGTATCATTGGCTGTAATAAAACGGCAAAATGCATGTCTTGAGCTTTGTACTTTAGCAATAGCACTGTTTAATATGTCACTCATGGCTATTCTGTTAGCATTGTTTGGACTATCTGTTTTGAAACTGCGGTAATTAAAGGTACAACTACTGAGTTACCGCATTGTCTGTATGCCTGTACATCAGACACTTTATTTATAATATATTCGTCTGGATATCCCATTAGTCGTGCACACTCTCTTGGTGTTAACCGACGAGGATTCATACCGTTTTCTTGCGGTATAAGAATTTCCGAACCATCTTTATAATATCTTGCACTTAAAGTACGACTTATACCATTCAGGTCTACTAAGCCGAATCCAAATCCATTTCCTTTGGCTTTATGCTTATCTGCATAATTTTGCAGATAAGTCCATAGTTTATCTGAAAGGGTGTATTTAGGATCTGGATAATTGTCTAAAATATCTTGTATTTTCTTGAGTGGATTATTGGCTTTAGGAAATCTAAATTCTTCTTTTCCTTTATAACGTCTTTTATCAAAACCTACAATCATTATACGTTCCCTATGCTGCGGCACATAATCTTTCCCGTCCATTACTTGATAATGAATCGAGTATTCCAGCTCTTCCAATGTAGATTGAATAACTTTAAATGTATTTCCTTTGTCGTGTGAGACAAGATTTTTTACATTTTCCAGATAAAAAGCTTTAGGCCTGTGTCTGTTTAGAATCTCTGCAACATCAAAAAACAAAGTTCCTTGAGTTTTGTCTTTGAAGCCAGTCTCTCTTCCCAGACTTTTTTTCTTGGATACTCCGGCAATGGAAAATGGCTGACATGGGAAGCCTGCACACAATATGTCAAATTTCTCGGGGATATATTTTTTAGTTTCCTCTTTTGTGATATCACCAAATGGCATCTCTCCAAAATTTGCCATGTATGTTTTTTGTGCAAAAGGATTCCATTCAGAAGAAAAAACACATTTTCCACCTTGTGCTTGCATGGCAAGACGAAAACCTCCCATTCCTGCAAATAAATCAATGAAAGTAAATTTGTAGTCAATTGGATCGGGGAAAGGTATTTGGAAAAAATCATTAAATAATCCAGCTTGTATTGGATCATGTAAGATATCTTCTGTAACTTCAATTTTGGGGAACTTGTATTCTAAATATTCTTTTAAATATTTTTTCGCTTGTTTAATTGAAAAATCATTGATGAGGTTACGATTGTGCAGGTAATGTGTGATGACGGCTAGTTGATTGTCATATGATTTAGGACCATACATATAAATTTGTACTTTTCCTGCAGAAGTATCTTTGATAGTAATCTTTTCCGGAAAGTCCGTTAAATGTATGCTGGGTATATTTTTATTCATAAATCCAATGGTAATTTAATGACAAAGATACAAAATCCCCTTCAAATCTTGATTGTTTTCTATTCTAAAAATTTGAATAAGTATTATATGTAATAATTGGGTTAGATATTGATTGATTACTGGATGTTTAAGCTATTTTTAGCAGGGGTGCTTATCTTCTTGTTTTATATTTGATCATGTTTTGTAGTTTATAATAGTGATATTCTTATATGAAATATAATTATCTCATCACTTCCCCTTATCTTTGCATCATGAATTATCTGGAACTGTTTGGAACCCTCGTAGGGTTAGTCTATTTGTGGCTTGAATACCGGGCCAGTATTTATCTGTGGCTGGCATGTATCATAATGCCGGCCATCTATCTGGTAGTCTATTACCAGGCCGGACTCTATGCCGATTTCGGAATCAATGTCTATTACCTGATTGCTTCGGTCTACGGCTGGATTGTCTGGAGCAGAGGACGGAAAAAGCATGATGCACAGCAGGAGGAAAAGGAAATCCCTATCACCCGCATGCCGTTCAGGAAGTATTTTCCTTTGACGGTGGTCTTTGTCCTGTGCTGGGTGTTCATAGCGTGGATACTGATTAAGTGGACAGACAGCAGCGTGCCCTGGACGGACAGTTTCACGACGGCCCTGAGCGTGATAGCCATGTGGATGCTGGCCCGCAAATATGTGGAGCAGTGGTGGGCCTGGATGATTGTGGACTGGGTATGTTGTGCCCTCTATATCTACAAGGAGCTGTATTTCACTTCAGCTTTGTATGGAGTGTATGCGATCGTCGCTTTCTTCGGATGGAGAAAATGGCTTTCATTGATGAGAACCGGATCACGAACTGAAAACGAATAATCAGCTGGCAATATGGAGAAGAATAAATCAGGGATATATCTTGCTATACCCGAAGCCGTAGTTGTAGGGAACGGAGAGTTTCCATCACATCCGTTTCCCCTGTCCGTTCTGGATCAGGCACCTTGCGTGGTGTGTTGCGATGGAGGAGCGAATGCGCTGGTAGAAAGCGGACGTCTGCCTGACTGGATTGTAGGCGACGGAGACTCTCTCTCGGAAGAGAACCGGATTCGTTTTCAGGACCGCATTCATCGCATTCCGGATCAGGAAACGAACGACCAGACGAAGGCTGTTTCCTTTTTGGCTTCGCAGGGCATACGCTGGATTGCCATTTTGGGAGCAACAGGTAAACGGGAAGATCATACGCTGGGCAATATCAGTCTGCTTATGGAGTATCAGCAGATGGGGCTGGAAGTGGTGATGCTGACGGATTACGGTTTCTTTACTCCGGCTGCAGATACACAGACCTTTGCCGGATTCCCGCACCAGCAGGTGTCCGTCTTCAATTTTGATGCGGTGCAGTTGCGGAGCGAAGGATTGAAATATCCGATCTATGACTTCCGATATTGGTGGCAGGGAACCCTGAATGAGGTGGAAGGCGAATCGTTCCGGATCATGGCGAAAGGGCATTATCTGGTGTATCGCACTTATGAGGCGAAGGAGTAATCATAGTTGCTTGTTACAAGGTACTATTCTGCCAATTGAGTGATTGGTTTTCTTTGGGTGGTATTTGTGCTAAAAACAGCATGATTCATCTTATAGATTTATATTTATTATTATCTTTGCGTATGACGCAAAGATAATAATTATACAATGGCCGATATAAACAGATTAAAAGTTGTTTTAGTAGAAAAAAAGAGAACTAGTAAATGGTTAGCTTCAGAGTTGAAGAAAGATCCTGCAACCGTATCAAAATGGTGTACGAACACTTCACAACCTGATTTACATACACTGACTAAAATTGCTTTTTTGTTAGGTGTTGAAGTTCGAGATTTAATTAATAAGAACGAGGATATTTATGAGAACACCGAAGCAATTCAATAATATAACAGAACGTGTTATAGATGATTTGAAACAGATATTGTCTTCGGGCAATAGTCAAATCTCTATAGCGGCAGCCAGCTTTTCTATCTATGCTTATGAAGCTTTGAAAGAAGAACTGGAAAAGGTGGATTGTGTAAACTTTATTTTTACTTCACCGACATTCTATACGGATAAGTCTGAAAAGCAAAAAAGAGAATTCTATATACCCAAATTAAATCGGGAAAGAAGTCTTTTCGGATCGGATTTTGAAATAAGGCTTCGAAACCAGCTTACACAGCGGGCTATTGCGAGAGAATGTGCAGACTGGATTCGCAGAAAAGCACGGTTCAAGACAAATATAACTCACGGCTCCATGAATACCTTCCTCAATATAAAGGAAGGAGAAGAAACTTATACTTATATGCCTTTCAATGAGTTTACTACTACCGAACTCGGACTTGATAGAGGGAATAATATCTGTCCGATGGTGGTAGGTATGCCTGGGCATAGTTCTACAGATATGTTTCTGAAGAATTTTGCGGAATTATGGAAAGACAAAGAGAAATTTCAGGATGTGACAGATAATGTCATAGAAAATATCGAAACCGTTTATAAGGAGAATGCCCCGGATTTTATCTATTTTATTACGTTATACAATATCTTCAATGAGTTTTTAGAAGACATCAGTGAGGATGTATTGCCTAATGAAGCTACGGGATTCAAAAGTAGTGTTATATGGAATAAACTGTATAATTTCCAGCGTGATGCATCATTGGCAATCATAAACAAACTGGAAAAATACAACGGGTGTATTCTTGCTGATAGTGTGGGATTGGGAAAAACATTTACGGCTCTTTCGGTTATCAAGTATTACGAAAACCGAAACAGAAATGTATTAGTTCTTTGTCCCAAAAAGTTGAACGACAATTGGTAGACATTTCGTTCCAACTATAAGAACAATCCGGTATTGGCAGACCGTTTGCGTTATGACATTCTGTTTCATTCTGACCTGTCAAGGGATAAAGGTTTGAGTAATGGACTTGATTTGGAACGGGTGAACTGGGGAAATTATGATTTGATTGTAATAGATGAAAGCCATAATTTCCGCAATGGCGGTCGGTTTGATAATGAGGATGAAGATGATGATTTTAAGGAAAACCGTTATGCCCGGCTGATGAATAAAGTCATACGCAGTGGTGTAAAGACTAAAGTGCTTATGCTTTCCGCTACACCGGTAAACAACCGTTTCAGTGATTTGAAAAATCAGCTGCAACTTGCGTATGAGGGAAAGGCCGAGAATATAAACGATTTGCTCGATACAGGGAAGAACATAGATAGCATTTTCAGAGATGCTCAGACTGTTTATTCTAAATGGGCTAAATTGCCTCCGGAAAAGAGAACGACAGAGAAGCTGGTAGATTCATTAAGTTATGATTTCTTCCAGTTGCTTGATGCAGTTACCATAGCCAGAAGCCGAAGCCATATCATCAAGTATTACAACACGAATGATGTGGGGAAATTTCCTGAACGTTTGTCACCTGTATCACGCAGACCTAAGCTTACAGATTTGAACGATGCTATTACTTTTGCGGATATAGCAGAAATGCTTAACAGATTGAATCTTTCCATATATACACCTTCTCTGTTTATTTTTGAGAGTGAAAAAGGCAATTATGGAATAGATTATGAAGGTGAGGGACTCACTGTAGATGGCCGTGAAAAAGGTATTCGGAAGTTGATGGCTATCAACTTGTTGAAGCGTCTGGAAAGTAGCGTGAACTCTTTCCGTCTGACTTTGACAAGAATTCGTGATTTTATAAATGATTCTATTACTGCTATTGATAAATTCCAGAAAAGCGGTGCAGGAACAGTAGATGTAACTGATTTTTCAGAGGATTTTGATACTGAAGATAATGAAAATGATCCGTTTGTAGGTCGTAAATCAAAAATCAATCTTCGTGACATGGATTATGTGAGTTGGCGGCGTGATTTGAAAGCTGATTTGGAAGTGCTGGAACTGCTCATCCTTATGCTAAAGGATATTACGCCGGAACATGATACGAAACTGCAACAGTTAGTAGCAGACTTGAAAAACAAGTTTGAACATCCAATCAATGGCAGCAATAAGAAAGTGCTGATATTTACAGCATTTGCCGATACAGCCAATTATCTGTATGAACAACTTTCCGGCAGGATTCTGAACGATTGCGGATTGCATACAGCTCTGATAACCGGCAGTACGGAAGGGAAATGTACGTTGCCGAAACTGAAATGTACATTCAATGACATATTGACCTACTTCTCGCCTTTGTCAAAAGATCGGGATGCCATTCATCCGAATGATACAAGGGAAATAGATGTACTGATTGCTACCGACTGTATCAGTGAAGGACAGAATTTGCAGGACTGTGATTATCTGATTAACTACGATATACACTGGAATCCTGTACGCATCATTCAGCGTTTTGGCCGAATAGACCGTATTGGAAGCAAGAACGATGTGATCCAGTTGGTGAATTACTGGCCGGATATGGAACTGGATGATTACATCAAGCTGAAAGGTCGTGTAGAAAGCCGAATGAAAGCAACTGTTATTACCAGTACAGGGGATGATAATCTGTTATCAGCTAATGAAAAAGGCGATTTGGAGTACCGTCGCAACCAATTGAAGAAATTGCAGAATGAAGTGGTAGATATTGAGGATATGGATACAGGTGTCAATATCATGGATTTGGGACTGAATGAGTTTCGTCTGGATTTATTGGCTAATCTGAAAGAGCATCCCAATATGGATTTGACACCGTTTGGTATGAGTGCGGTGGTCAATGCTTCTGAATTGATAGAACCGGGAGTGATGTATGTATTGAAGAACAAAAACAACGGTGTGAACATCGACCGTTCCAATCTGCTGCATCCCTTCTATATGGTTTATCTTTCGCATACTGGAACCGTTATCTGCGACCATCTGTCACCCAAAAAACTGCTTGACAAGATGCGTTATGCCTGCAAGGATAAGACAGAGCCGGATAAGGTACTTTGCAAGCAGTTCAACAAGGAAACACGTGATGGAAAGAATATGCGTCATTACAGTGACTTGCTGCAATCGGCCATAGAGAGTATTATCACAGTGAAAGAAGAGAGTGATATAGACAGTCTTTTCTCTGTAGGTGAAACAAGCGCTTTGACCTATAACATTAAAGGATTGGATGATTTTGAATTGATTTGTTTTTTAGTGATAAAGTAAGATGGAAGAGAAAAAAATTGGATATCTTGATAGGATAAAACTCATGAAGTTTTTTAATAGAGGAGGATTTGTATTCGATTTTACTATCCAAGGTTTTAATGATTTTACTTCAGAAAGTATAGGAATTCCATTATGTCAGAAATATAATTTATCTAGAGGAAAATCCTTAGAAGCTTATATAAAAGAGGCTTCTTTAGAAAATTCATTAAAATTGCTCTTTGACTTGTTAGATTATTATGAAGTTTCAGGTTTATCACGTGATTTAACATACCAGTGTCTTAATCCAAGTGTCGTAACAGATTATGAAGATTGTAAATCTATATTAGATAAATTAAAACAAAGTACAATAATAGATAATGAAACAAAGAAATTAAAAGAAGTTTTTAATAGCGATTATATATCCTCTCAAATAAACTTGATGCTAAAAATGCAAAATGAGAATCCAACTGAAGCTATAGGTAAAGCAAAAGAACTTATTGAAAGTTGTTGTAAAACCATATTAGAAAAAGAAGGATATATTATTGAAAAAGATTGGGATATGACACGATTAGTGGATGAAACTTTTAAGTTGTTTGGTATTATGCCTAAACAAATATCAGATGAAGTCAAAGGTGCTAAATCCATTAAACAAGTTTTAGGAAACTTGAAAGCCATAGCACAAGGTATATCTGAGTTAAGAAACCTATATGGCAGTGGTCATGGAAAATCAAGTTCTTTTACAGGACTTGAACCAAGGCACGCAAGTCTTGCTGTTGGAAGCAGTGTGACATTAGTAAGGTTTTTATGGGATTCATATGAACATTACAAACATATTAGCAACAAAGGTTAATGGATAATATACTGAGTTTTCCTACTTCAACAATAGTCAATAAGCCAGTACCTAAGAACGCGTTTTATGGAAGAAGTAATGATTCTTCTTTGCGCGAATTTCTTACACGGGAGTTTGAAGGTCTTGTTTGGCTGTATAAGCTCGCACCTGCTACACTCAATGTAGAGGATGGTGAATATGTGCATGAGATTGACGTGTTCTATTGCAGGATGAAAGAGGACAGGTATAGTATTAAGCCTTTTTGTGCAATGGATGAATTGTTGCCACGGCATACGGTTTTCATTATTGAGTACGGTGGAAAGTTTGATTTACTGATGCATCATAAAGAAATGTCGGTTGTTCATGGTGGACAGAAATGGAAGTGTGGCATTAGTGAATTGAAACGGGATATACAGATTGATGCTGATACGTTGAATATTCTTGGGCAGTCTATGGATGCAGTTTACAACAGTTTGCTCAGTCAGATTTCTGGATTATCTGCATCTACAAGAGAAGAATATAAAGAACAAGTTGATTTGCGCAAGCAAATAGAAAGTATTCAGAAACAGATTATGACACTGCAAAAACGGATAAAAGCGGAAAAGCAGTTTAATCGACAAATGGAATTGAATACAGAGGTACGTCAACTTAGGAAAGAAATAACATTACTAACTGATAAATTAAATAAGAACAATATATAATCATGAAACCCAATAAATTAGATTTGAATTCAGTTGACGGAGCACAACTGAATTTGGAAGCTCTCTATCAGATAGCACCATTCTGCTTTACGGAAGTAAAGGATGATAAAACCGGTGAGTTACGTCATGTGGTAAATTTCAAAACTTTGCGTCAATTGCTTGGCGATAATGCAGTGGAAGATGCGGACGAAATGTATCAGTTCACTTGGCCAGGAAAACAGGAAGCTCGTCGTGAGGCTGCACGCCCTACCACAAAGACTTTACGTCCGGTAGTAGAGGATAGTGTAGATTGGGATAATACTCAGAATCTGTATATTGAGGGTGATAATCTGGAAGTATTGAAATTGCTTCAAAAATCATACATGGGTAAGGTGAAGATGATTTATATTGACCCGCCTTATAATACAGGTAACGACTTTGTCTATGATGATGATTTTGCTGTTTCACAAGATGATTATGATTTGTTTTCTGGAGATGTGGATGAATTAGGAAATCGTTACAGAAAGAATACAGAAAACAATGGTCGTTTTCACTCAAATTGGTGTTCGATGATGTATTCACGGTTAATGGTGGCTCGTTCATTACTTACTGAAGATGGTGTGATTTTTATTTCAATAGATGATAATGAAGTTGAAAACCTAAAAAAAATTTGTAATGAAATTTTTGGTGAGGGAAATGGAATCGGACTAGTTACAAGAATTGCCAAGACAACAAGTTTTAGAGGAAATTATCTTGCACCAAGCAAAGATTATATTTTGATATATGCTAAAAATATAAATTTTACATTACAATTTAAGGATGAAATTAATAATACAGAACAATTTAATAAAATAGAAACAGAAGGTAATAGAAAAGGTGAATTTTATAGAGATGATATAGCGTTTTACTTATCAACATTAGAAACTAGACCAAATCAAAGATATTTTATAGAATGTCCTGATGGAGAACTTGTACTTCCACCTGGGGAAACGATTCCAACTTTAATGAGAGATGGAATAAAAGTTTATCCTATTGATGGTGATGGTGTATGGAGATGGGAAAGAGAGCAATATTTATTAAAAAAAGATTTGTTATCTTTTAAAAAAACAAAGACTTCACCTTTAATTAACCAATATGGAGAAAAAGCACATTGGAATATTTATACGAAAAGTTATTTAAATGATAAAAAGGAAAAAGGTAATATACCACGTGATGTATTTGAAGGTTTCTTAAATCGCAATGGTAGTGAAGATTTAAAAAGAATAAACATCCCATTTCCTTTTCCTAAGCCTATTAGATTAATTAAATATATAATGTCTATAGCAAACATAGACGATAATTCAATTATTATAGACTTTTTTAGTGGTTCAGCAACAACTGCTCATGCCGTAATGCAGCTTAATGCAGAAGATTGCGGTAATCGTAAATATATCATGGTCCAACTACCAGAAGAAACACCAGAAGACAGCGAAGCACGTAAAGCAGGCTATAACACAATTCCAGAAATAGCCAAAGAACGTATTCGTCGTGCTGGGAAGAAAATAAAAGAAGAAAATAAGGATAAAGAAGGTATAGAGACCCTTGATACAGGTTTCCGTGTATTCCGTTTGGCTGACAGCAATTTTGAGGAAGTAAAGAAAGTTCCGGCGGAATATGACCAGTCACAGCTTGACCTTTTCCTCAATAACGTAAAGAGTGACCGTACAGACCTTGATCTCTTGTTTGGAGCTATGCTCAGTTGGGGTGTACAGCTTTCTTTACCTATGACCAGTGAAGATGTGGATGGAAAGATGATTTATTCGATTAATGATGGTGACCTTGTAGCTTGCTTTGCAGATGATATTACAGAAAATATCGTAAAAGCCATGGCTGACAAACAACCACTCCGTGTATTGTTCCGTGACAGTTGCTTCGGCCGTGATGATGCAAAAATCAATGTGTTTGAGACCCTGAAACAGTTGCTGGACTGGAGCGAAGAAGAAGCCATGAAAAATATTAAGGTTATCTGAAATAACAGGAAAAGTTATGGACAACAATCGACATTATATACTTCAAGGTAATTCACAAAATAACGGTTCAAACTTAATTGATGAATTACGTGAAATCATCGAGAAAGGCCGAAAACAGGCGTATTCAGCGGTCAATCAGGCGGTCATTGTGACTTATTGGAATATTGGACGGCGTATTGTGGAAGAGGAGCAATCTGGAAATACACGAGCTGATTATGGAAAACAGCTTATCAATCAGCTTGCAGAGAAACTGTCAGTGGAATATGGTAATAATTATTCAGCAAGAAGACTACGAGATTATAGACAATTCTACTTATGCTTCAAGGATTTACAAAATTGGCACTCGCGAGTGCCAAATCTTACCTGGACACATTTCCGTCGCATAATGGCTGTGCCACAAGCGGAAGCCAGAGAATGGTATGCCAATGAGGCTTCAAGGGAAATGTGGAGCGTTCGTACATTGGACAGGAATATATCCACCCAATATTTCGGCAGGCTGTGTGCCGCAAAACGAGAAGGGAATACACTTCCTGTTCCGGTAAAGGCAGATAATGATCCAATGGAGTATATAAAAAGTCCCGTAGTGGCGGAATTTCTTGGATTCAAGAGGGACACAGAATATTCTGAAAGCATGTTGGAACAGGCTTTGATAGATAATTTGGAGCATTTCATAATGGAACTGGGACGTGGTTTTGCCTTTGTAGAAAGGCAAAAGCATATTGTTACGCAGACAGATGATTTCTATGTGGACCTTGTCTTTTACAATTTCAAGATGAAGCGATTCGTTTTGTTTGAACTGAAAACCCACAAACTGACTCATGCCGATGTGGGACAATTGGATATGTATGTACGAATGTATGATGACTTGATAAAGGATGATTCGGATAATCCGACAATAGGTGTTTTGCTTTGTACGGATACGGATACAACGATTGCTAAATATTCAGTCCTGCATAATAGTGAACAGTTGTTTGCCTCAAAATATATGGCTTATATGCCTACAGAGGAAGAATTGCGCAGGGAAATAGAAGAACAGAAACGATTCTTTATTGAACAGCATGGAAAGGAGGGCATGGAATGAAACTGAAATTTAAACACCAGCGTTTTCAGGCAGATGCAGCCAAAAGCGTAACTGATATATTTACGGGTCAGCAATACTGTGACAGTGCTGATTTCTTGGTAGATCAGGGAGTTCAGAAGAATATGTATGCTGTGACAGGTTTTGGCAACCAGAAATTAATGCTCGACAGAGAGTCGCTGACTGAGAATGTACGGCAGATACAAATGAACTGGGGATTGAAACCTGTAGATTACCTGCAAGGTGATGCATCTAATCCGATGTTTACCATTGAGATGGAAACGGGTACCGGTAAGACCTATACCTATATCAAGACTATGTATGAACTGAACATGAGATATGGGTGGAGTAAGTTCATTATCGTGGTACCCAGTATTGCAATTCGGGAAGGAGTACAGAAAAGTTTTGAAACCATGCAGGAACATTTTGCCGATGAATATGGTAAACGTATCCAGTTCTTTGTCTATAACTCCAAGCAGCTTTCCAAAATAGATAGTTTCGCAAGCGATAGCGGATTGCACGTGATGATTATCAACACGCAGGCTTTCAACAGTTCCATGAATGAGGATAAGAATCAGGAAGGACGCAGTGGAGATGCAGCAGCCCGTATTATCTTCTCCAAGCGGGATGAGTTCGGAAGTCGTAGACCGATTGATATTTTGGCTCAGACCCATCCAATTATGATTATCGATGAGCCGCAGAGTGTGTTGGGGGCAAACAAAGCCAATGCTACTCGAAGAGGAATTGCCAAGTTTAATCCGTTGTTCACTTTATTGTATAGTGCTACTCATAGAAAGGAGGATGTATATAATATGGTGTATCGGCTGGATGCGATGGATGCTTATAACCGGAAGTTGGTGAAGAAAATTGAGGTAAAAGGCATTTCGCAGCAGGGCTCTACTGCTACAAACGGATTTGTTTATCTAGACGAGATTGTCATTGGACAAGGAAATCCTCAGGCTCGTATTTCATTTGATGTGAAAACGGCTAATGGCTTTAAACAAATTACTAAATTAGTGGGTGAGGGTTTTAATCTTTATGAACAGAGTGGAGAACTGGCAGAATATGACAATCATTTTATTGTAGAAAGTATAGATGGTGTAGCTGGGTCTGTCTGTTTTTTGAATGGTATTACGCTTCATGAAGGAGATGCTATTGGGAAGGTGAATGAAGATACACTTCGCCGTATTCAGATTCGTGAAACGATTCGTACGCACATTGAAAGGGAAAGAGAATTGTTCTCGAAAGGAATCAAGGTACTTTCTCTTTTCTTTATTGACCATGTCAACAGTTACCGATTGTTTGAAAAGGGAGGAGTAAGTAACGGTAAATTTGCCGATATGTTTGAAGAAGAATATCGGAATGTACTTCAAGAAATGCAACCTCGTTTTACAGATGAGGCATACGTGCATTATCTGAATAAATTCCCAGCTGAGAAAGTGCATCAGGGTTATTTCTCTCAAGACAAAAAGGGAGTGGCTGTAGACTCTAAGGAAAAAGAAGGGGATAATGAAATCCGTGCATATGATTTGATTATGAAGAATAAGGAGCGTCTGCTGAGCTTTGAGGAATCTGTACGCTTTATCTTCTCTCACTCTGCCCTAAAAGAAGGTTGGGATAACCCGAATGTATTTCAAATCTGTACATTGAAGGATACTGGCAATGAAATAAAGAAACGTCAGGAAGTAGGACGTGGTATGCGCCTTTGTGTGAACAAGGACGGTGAACGGCAGGACCAAGATGTGCTCGGTGAGGGTGTGTTTGATGTGAATATCTTGACGGTAATAGCCAGTGAAAGTTACGAACATTTCAGCAAGCAGTTTCAGACTGAACTGGCGGAAGACGTAGCAGACAGACCGATACAGGTTACTGCGCATCTTTTTGAAGATATGTTGATGGTTTCTGTGGAAGGCGAGGAAGTGAAAGTGAATCGAGATTTAGCTTGCGAGATTCACGAAATGTTGGTAACTAACGGCTATGTAAAGAAAGGCAAGTTGACTGAAAAGTATTTCAATGACAGGAAAGCTGGAATCATTGATTTGGGCGAAGAACTGAACCCAATAAAGGCTGGTATTATCAGTCGGTTGGATATTGTCTTCAATCCGGATAGAATGTTGCTTGATAATGCTCGTAAATCCAAGGTGGCTACGTTTAGAGAAGAATTGTTCAAAGAAAAATTTACGGAGGTATGGAAGCGCATCAATGTGAAAACTTACTATAGAGTGGATTTTAGTACGGGTGAACTGATAAAGAGGGCTATTACAAGTATTGACAAACATTTGAGTGTCACAGAAATACGTGTTGTGATAGAAAGTGGCTCTTTGGAGAATATCCGTGATAAAGAATCTTTGCAGGCAGGTGCGGCTATGACTGCCGGGAAGATGCGTACCATTCGTGTTTCTGAAGCGGTAGGAAATAGTGTGCGTTATGATTTGGTTGGTGATTTGGTAAGTGCTACTGGGTTGACGAGAAAAACGATTGTGGAAATATTGAAAGGTATCAAACCGACTACTTTTGCCCAGTTCAGAATGAATCCGGAAGAGTTTATTATCAAGACTGCAAATATTATCAATGATGCAAAGGCTATAGCCGTTATCCAAAAGATTGCCTATGAACGTAGTACAAATACCTACGATATGGATATTTTCATTGAGAATACCATACGTGGTAAATTGGGTATAAATGCCATGGAAAGTGCCAAGTCATTATACGATATTGTGGTGGTGGATAGTTTGGGGATAGAGAAAAATTTTGCGGAAACTTTGGAAAAGGAAGACGCAGTAGAAGTATATACAAAACTCCCTCGTGGTTTTTATATTAATACTCCCATGGGGCATTATAATCCTGACTGGGCCATCGCATTTAAAGAAGGTAGTGTAAAGCATATTTATTTTATTGCTGAGACAAAAGGTAATGATTGGCAGGAATCGCAGCTTCGAGGAGTGGAAGATGCAAAAATCGAATGTGCTCGCCGTCACTTTGCAACTATTAGTGACAGTAAGGTGGTTTATGGAGTAGCTAAGGATTATCAAACTTTATATAACCTTGTGGCGAAATAGTCACAAGGTTATTTCTTTTTAATTGTCAGATATATGGAGTTTAATTCAAAGGTAGAATATTGGGTATGGAAGAATAGTGATGCTGCTCCAGATCGAGGTCATTATGCTATTGATGGAGATACGCATTTTAATTATAATATTGATAATATTAGAACTCTTATAGAAAGTAAAGATCTATCCAAGGAAGAAGAAGGGTATTTTAGTGTGAATGTTCCAATAAATTTTGCGTATGCTATTTTTGATAAGAATTTTGAAATTCAAAGTTGTAACTTTGACCATAATTTTGAGCTATATGACTGTAAATTCAATTATCGTTTTATTATAATTCACGACAAATTTAATCGAATATTTGATGTTTCGTGGTCTCATTTTAATGCTGGTATTCTTTTTATTCGTAAGAATGAATTTTTGTCAAGTGTAAAACTTTATGGAATATCATCCAAAAGTGAAATAATCATAGAAGAATGTCTTTTTTCTGATGAAGCCGATTTTAGTAATAGTGAATTTCATAAAAGAGTATTAATTAAGAATTGTACGTTTAAAAAAGGAATAAAATTCAATCGAGTAAACTTCAACAATGATTTTTCATTTATAAATAATGAAGTATGTGGTTGTTTAAGTTTTGAAGATAGTGCTTTTAAAGGGAGAGTTAGACTATTTCATATTAAAGGAATAATAGATGAAATAAATTTCAATTCGTCTGTTGTCAGAGGTTTTCTAGAATTAAATGGTTTAACTAGTAGGCTTATTTTGCCTGAGAAATCATCTATTAAACTAAAAAATGTATTTGTAGAACCTGATGGTTATTTAATGATGCGTAATATAAATGAAAATCATAAATTTACTGGTGAAATCGATTTCACTGATGCTAACTTATTAGGAAATGTAGTATTGAAGAATATTTATTTAAAAAGATTCTTTTTGACAAATGCTGTAATGGTTGGAGGATTTTATACGGAGCATTTACATTTTAAGGAGGAATCTGATAGTCAGACTTATGTTCGTTTGAAAGATGAAGCACTAAAAAATAATAACTCTATAAAGGCCATGCAATATAGGGAAAAGGAAATGTCGTCGTATAGTAAAGAGCTTAACTCACAAAGATCTTTAGCTAATTTTTTTGCATGGCTTACAGATGAATCTATATTATTTTTGAATACAGTATCCAATAAGAATGGATTAAGTTGGTTAAGAGGTATCATTTTTACTCTTGTGTGTGCTATATTTTTCTTTTGGATAATAAATTTTCTCGGTATAGAAGATGATCAACCTCATTTTTTTATTTTGGATTTTAAGACATTTCATTTTGAAGGGATTGGAGAAATATGGAAAAGATTTTTGAATATGTTTTATTTAACTAGCTTCAAGGATAAGTTTGAAGGTGTTAAATTAAATGCATTGGGCGAGACAGTTTTCTTTCTGTCAAAAATATTTATCAGCTATGGCATTTATCAAACTATAGTGGCCTTTAGAAAATTCAGTAAATAGACTATGCTAGAAAATAATAGTCTATTTCTGAGTAATTTTTTTAAACCAAAGTAAAATAGACAGATTTGCTTGCTCTATGACCTAAGGTCGGAGTAGGTTGAGGAACCAAGTAGCTTATGAGAGATTGAGATGTTGCTCACTGGTGATTCTGTCTTTGGAAACGGGTGTGTTACCTAAGAGGATGTAACTTTTCTGATGTCGGGTGAAGCTGAAGTTTTTTATCTGTGCTTATCTTAATCCCATTATAGCCGAGGCTATGAGGATTATGAAATATGTCAACATATTTAATCGAGGTGTGAGCCGGATATAGGAGCTTTTGGCGGAAAATGGTTCTCAGCCCGCTATATTCAATGTTGATAAGTTGACTGTGTTTGAGGTAATAGAAAAGGATGCTAATACCACGGACTTGGAACGAAGTTTTACGAACTCCGCACGAACTTGGAAACTTATGGTGAGGCGTATGTAGACATATTTTAGCGATTGATATTTGGTTTGAAAGGTATAGATTGTAGTGTTAATGGAATTCAACTCCGTGTGAACTCCGCATGAATTCCGCACGGGCTTTTATGAAAAATATTCTAAAAACTGCTATTACTATGAAGCTGGTAGAACCTTTTTATCCGGATAAACCGCATCATCCTAAACAGAAGTATAGGCTAACAGATATTGGAAAAGCGATGATGAATATGTGGAATAAAGAAGAAGAGTCCTGTAATAAAAAAGACTGAAAAATTGGAGAAAACGAGATTATAATATATACATCTATCGGCGAACTAAGATTGATGTCAGGTTGGAAGATGAAAACTTATGGCTTACACAAGCGCAGATGTGTGAGCTATATCAGACCAGTAAATCGAATGTCAGCGAGCATATCAAGCATATCTTTGAAGAGGGTGAATTAGATGAAGAGTCAGTTGTTCGGAAATTCCGAACAACTGCTTCGGATGGGAAATCATATAATACCACATTTTATAATCTCGATATGATTATAGAATGTGGTATCGCATCAAGTCTGTGATAGCCACCCGTTTTCGTCAATGGGTAACACAACAGCTGAAAGAATACATGATAAAAGGCTTTACATTGACGAAGTCGCCAAATATAAGAATTACGGCGAAGAGGGAATACTTGCGTCGATTTTGGATCTCAGATCAGCCCCAGTTTTTTCGCTTTGTCACATTTTATTTGTACTTTTGCGCCGGTTTTTAAATAAAGGAAAAAAGATATGTTGACAAATGGTATTTATTCGATTGTTTTGCTGATTTTTTCGAATATCTTCATGACTTTTGCCTGGTACGGACATCTGAAGATGCGTGAAGAGTTCAGTTGGTTTGCTGCATTGCCGCTGATTGGAGTCGTTGCCTTCAGCTGGGCGATTGCTTTCTTTGAATATTGTCTGCAGGTTCCGGCCAACCGTCTGGGATTCCGCGACAGTGGGGGACCTTTCGACATCATGCAGCTGAAGGTCATTCAGGAAGTGATCACGCTGGCAGTCTTCACGGTGTTCTCAATGATTGCTTTCAAGATGGAGTTGCGTTGGAATCACCTGGCAGCCTTTGTCTGTCTGATCCTGGCGGTCTACTTTGTCTTCCGCAAATAAAATACAGTGCGTATAGCCGTTCGGGCTTTTTGAAAAACGCTTCGGCGTGCAGTTGAAAACATTTAGACGTTTCATCCTGCACGCCGAAGCGTTTTTTTCTGACCGGACCGGTGGTGCTCCGTCTCAGTGTTCGCGCTCCTTCAGGTACTGGCGGGTTTTCTCCACATCGTCCTTGCGGATGCGCAGTTTTTCCGAATGGAACATTTCCTGATAGAACAGGGAGTCCTGTGCTTTCTTTTCGCGGATATAGTCGTAGAGTTCATCCATGTTCTTCGGCTCTTCTTCTTTCTTTTTTTCGGGCCGCGGAGCGGGAGCCGGACGTTCCGGAATGACAATACCCCGATGGTTTGCCTGATGACCGGGCAAGGTGGCGGGCAGGGTATCTGCCGGAAGGGGAGAGGAGTGCACCGTGCTGAGGCTGTCAGCCACGCTGTCCGTCACGAGAGGCATGAAAGCCAGGCTGTTCCGGCGGAGGTAGTTGGGGAACTTCAGACTGTCTTCCCGGGTCGGCTTGTAGTCCTTGTAGGTCTTCCAGGCATTTGCATATTTGCGGTTGTGCCTGAGGGTGCGTCCGTGCTTGTTGAAGGTCTCGTAGAGGGTCATGATGAAGTCCAGGTTGTTGATACAGATCGCAGGGCCTACCGGGGATGTATTCATCTGATACATGCTTCCGGTGGAGGGAGTGGGACTCCAGTCATCGTTGTAGTAGGAACGGTAGGGGTTGAAGGTCCAGTAGATCTTCTGTTCCTTGGGGCGGCCTTCCACCGTGCGGTCGTACACGGGTTCTTCGCCATATTTCGTCCAGATACTGTATGGAGCGAGCCGGATGTATCCGGTGGGTTTTCTCACTCTGGTGGTGTCGATGAGGCTTCTCGGCAGGGAGAGGTCGGCTTTGAATTCCATCCATTTCTTGTCGAGAGGGGCTTCCTTGGGCTGGTTCATCTTGCTGAGGTCGGGGGTGAAGTCAAACTGGATCAGCTTGACGGCATCGGTGTTTAGCCTGAGTTCCGTGGTGTCCTGAGGATTCGATGGTTTCCCGTCCGGATCCTGTGCAGCGGCGGGCAGGAAGCCCAGTGTGCAGAGGGAGAGCAGGAGGGTAAATGCGAGATGGTCGGGATGTTTCATTGCCTGTTGTGTTTGTGGATGGTTGTTGTCAGATACCTTTCACCCGTCCGCCCTGCATCCAGCAGCGGCGGTAGTAGTCTTCTTCCAGCCGGCTGACAATGACTCCCCGGCTGGTACTGGCGTGTACGAACCGCCCGTCTTTCAGGTAGATGCCCACATGAGTGGCTTTCCGTTTCTTGCGTCCGTTGTGGAAGAACACCAGATCGCCTTCCTTGAGGTTGCGTTTGGCTACTTTCCGGCAGTTTTTGGTGCGCTGTTCTTCGGAGCTGCGTTTCAGTTTGTGGTGATACACTTTCTTGTAGACGGCCGAGGTGAAACCTGAACAGTCGGTTCCCTTGCGGGTGGTGCCTCCGTGACGATAGGGGGTACCGATCCAGTCGGCCACCTCGATGTAGAGGCGGTGGTTGTCCTTGGCGTCGATGTCCATGTCAAGCCGGACGGCAGCTTTTGCCAGCTGACGGTAGTCGTAGCGGGGAGCCCGTGTGCCGCACGAAGCAAGCAGAAGGGCAAGCAGCATGACCAGCATGCCGACCGGAAAACGGAGGTGTAAGCGTCTGTACATATCAATTGTTTTGAACAAATGTACGTAATATCCGGGTTGTGTGTACCTGGACTTAGGGTATTTTATGACCTGTTTAAGTTTCTTTTATCTTCCCGGAAGGAGAGGTCTGCAGACTGTTCAGCCCCGTTCGCAGCAGGTCCGGCAGGACTTATACTGGGAATGGGGCTGAATCATATGGTCATTGCGGCCGGATCGTGCGGTCGTTTTTTTTGCATTGACCAGTCAATACGAAGTTATCGTGCGGTCGTTTCGGCCTGATCGTGCGGTCAGTTTTCTTCCTTCACTTCGAAGTAGTCTTCCAGTTCTTTTCCGGCGGCTCCGTCAGTGTTGTCGAGGTCACGGATGAGCGATCCTTTTTCCATCAGGGCGATGCGTGTACTGAGGTCTATGGTGTGGCTCAGGTTGTGACTTGATACGAGGATCAGGGCTTTGTGTTCTTCGCCGTAGTGTTGCAGCATGTGTTTCAGCAGCGACTGCGAAGTGGGGTCGAGGAAGTTGAAGGGTTCGTCGAGGATGACGATCTGCGGATTCTGGAGCAGGGCATTGACGATTCCGATTTTCTGCTTGTTACCGGCCGAGAGGTTCCGGATGAATTTCTTTTCTTCCAGGATTTCCGGGCCCAGGAAGCGTTCATAGCGCCGGATGCGCTCGTTGACGGTGTTCCGGTCCAGTCCGCACATGCGGCCGTTGAACTGGAAGTATTCATCGGGAGTGAGGTAGTCGATCAGGAAACTTTCGTCCATATAGGCTCCCGTGAAGGTTTTCCATTCTTCGCTGCGGGTCACGTCGGTGCCGTTCATGCAGACGGTTCCGCTGTCGGCCTGCAGGAGGTCGAGCATCAGGCGGAAGAGGGTGGTCTTTCCGGCTCCGTTATTTCCCACCAGTCCCAGGATTTCTCCTTCTTGGAGGGTGAAGTCGGGTATGTCTACGGCAGTCTTGCTGCCATATCGTTTGATCAGGTTGTTTATCTTGATTTCCATAATTCTGTCTGTTTGCAGGAGGTTGTAAGTATTAGCGTGTGTCTCGCAGGTTCGTCAGGATGTCATATTTCTTCCGGATGACCTGACGGTACAGGTATCGCATCCACAGGGACTGTGCGGCTATTCCGGCCATTCCCAGCAGGGTGCATACCAGATAAGCCATGTTTTCGCTGAGCACCAGGAAAAGCAGGTTGCTGAACAGGATGGGGAAGAAGAAGGCGAAGAACACGATTACCATCTGGTAAGGTGAGTTCCATTGCCCTTTACCCATTATGCTTGCGTCCAGCGGAGCTGTTTTCCGGTTGATCCATGCCAGTTGCATGATGAGGGGCAGGATGATGCCCGCTGTAAGAAACAGCTGGCTGACTACCAGTCCGGCCGGAAGTCCGCTCCAGATAATGGACGGGAGAAGGAGAATCAGCGGGAAAACCAGCAGCAGGCAGTGGAAATAATACTTGGCCCGGAACAGGCTGAGCAGGGATTCCCGGCGCACCATCAGTCCGTCCAGGTAATTGCCTTCGTACGCCATGATGCGGGTCAGGATCGAAACGGCAAATCCCGTGAAGCAGTAGATGGAATAGAGCTGGATGGAGTAGACGCTTTGGGTGGACTCCTGCGTGATGCCGAAGAGCATGGCAGCAAAAAGAACCAGGACAATGCACATCATCTGGAAGTTCTTGCGCGGTGTCTTGTTGCGGAAGATCATGCGCAGTTCCAGCCGCATGTATTCACCGGTCATGCCGAAGCGTTCCAGATAGCCGTAGCGGCTGAAGTGTCTGACGCGGGAGTCTTCCTTCCGTCCCAGTTCGCTGTAGATGCAGGCGGTCTGCACACGGCAGTTGACCAGCAGGAGCAGGACGATGACTGCCAGTACGCCTGCATGGGCGAGAAGGTTCCAGCGGAGGAAGGCTTCGCCCAGCCACATGGAGAACTGGCTGACCATTCCCTGAGAGGGAACGAATTCCAGCAGGGCCAGCAGACCGTAGACTGCTGCGGGAAGCAGGAGCCAGAGCGTGTGCTGACGGGCCAGTGCGCGTACCAGTATGCTCCAGTAGGCGTTGGCTGTCATCAGCAGCCAGATACCCACTGCATAGCCGGTCATTCCTGCCACGCCGAAGTATCGGGCGGCCGTAAGGGCGGCAAAGGGTACGAACAGGAACAGCCAGAACAGGTTGTAGAGTTTGAGACCCACCTGTACGAGGAGGGTGTTGATCAGTCGCTGTCTGCTGACAGGCAGCAACAGATAGGGTTTGATCTCTTGCGCCGGAGTGGGGAAGAGAAAACGGATCAGAAAGTCAATCAGGAGGAAGAGGATCAGGACGCTGTCGAGTGCGTCATAGGGTTCCATGCCGGGGATATCCTCCTCAAAAGCAAAGGACAGCGAAACCCCGATCAGAACGAGGTACGCTGCCCAGAATGCTGTAAACAGATAAATCAGGAACTTGGCAAAGCGGTTCCTGTCGTACATGGGGTTCCGCTTTGCTGCAAGTTTCTGGTTTCTTCTTATTTCGGTCAGTAACATAGGCCGGTTGTCAGTTATTTGGTAGCCGGAGTACTCATGCTGACTTCAATGACATTGTTCTGTCCGATGAAAGCTTTGGCAAATGCTTTCAGATCATCGATCGTAACGCCATTTACGGTTGCTTCGTAGTCCTTGTTCATGTCCAGACCGGTCCAGTAGAACTCATTCAGAGCGCCCATCCAATAGCCGTTTTCCTTCTGGTTCTGCTGATAGGTCTTCAGCATGTATTCTTTCACCTTGTTGAGATCTTCGGTGGCCGGTCCGTTGGCGATGAAGTCCTGCAGACCCTGCTTGATCAGTCCTACCATCTGTTCGCGGCGGTTCGGATCTGTATCGAAGTAGATGTTCAGGGTTCCTTCTTCCTGCGGATACTTGCTGATGGAAGCCCAGCTGCTCACACCGTAGGTACCGCCTGCTTCTTCACGTACGGTACGGGTGTAGAGAATATCCAGCAACTGGTCGAACATGCTCATCATGATCTTGTTCTTCAGGGTATACGGGCAGTTGCCGCTGTACACCATCATGATGCTTGATTTGGCAGTTTCCATGTCGCGGATGAAGTTGTTTTCGTAATCACCCTTGCGGATATCCATCTTCGGATCGCGGAAGTTTTCCTTGCGGCTGATGGTCGGCAGTCCGCCCAGATACTGCTCAATCAGCGGAGTGGCAGTGGCCAGGTCAATGTTACCTACCAGCAGGAAGGTGAAGTCGCCTGCTTCTGCATAGCGGTTCTTGTAGAGTTCCATGATCTTGTTGTAGTCCACCTTGTCCATCATTTCAGCTTTCAGACGGAGAGCACGCGGATGATGGTTGTAGAGAGCTACGGCCAGTGAGTCGTTGAAGGTGCTCATCGGGTTGGCAGCCTGGTTGGCCAGGGCAGCCTTGCCACGCTGGATGTATGACTGGAAGGCTTCCTGATCCATACGCGGAGCCGTGAAGTTCAGGTAAACCAGCTGCAGCATGGTTTCCAGGTCTTTCGGAGAGCAGCTGCCACCGAGTCCTTCGGTGAGGGTACTTACGGATGCATTGACAGAAGCCACTTTTCCGGCCAGTACTTTGCTCAGGTCTACGGCGCTGAAGTTACCCAGTCCGCCCAATGGAACGACTTCGTTCATGACGGAGAACTGAAGGACATCCTTGTCGTCGAAGAGAGAGTTACCTCCGGGGCTGAATGCCTTCATGCGGATTTCGTCGGCCTTGAAGTCTGTCGGTTTCACGATCACGCGTACACCGTTGCTCAGGGTCAGGATGGTTGATCCGAAGGCTCCCTGTTCAGTCTTCACCACTTTGCCGGCCTGCGGTTTCTCCTTCAGCAGCGGCTCGTTGGATACCTTGTCCACGTAGGGTTCCAGTTTTTCAGCCTTCACCTTGTCGATCACGGCTTTCAGTTCGGCTTCTGTGGGGTATTTCATGCCTTCCTTTTCCGGACAGAATACGCTGAGGGCGATATTCTTTTCCTGGATCAGCTGTTTCATCACCTGGTTCACGGCTTCTACCGGAATGTTCGGAACGATCTGGTTCATGAGCGGATATTCGTTTTCAATACCCGGAATCGGTTCGTTGTCGATGAAGTGACGTACGTACTCTTTGACGTAGCTGTTTGTACGTTGTTTGTCGCGTTCATTATAGGCCACTTCCAGACTGCGGAGGTAGTCAGCTTTGGCACGTGCATATTCGCTGGCAGTAAATCCAAACTGGCGTACGCGTTCGATTTCGCGCATCAGGGCTTCCGTAGCGGTCAGGATGCCGTCTTCCTTGGCAGCGGCAATTCCCATGAAAGCACCTTTGGTTTTTGACAGCAGGTAGTCTCCGTCACCGGCAAAAGCCTGGATGAAGGGAGCATCAGCCTTCTGGGTCAGTTCTTCCAGACGGGTGTTGAGCATGCTTTCGATCATGGAAGTCAGGTAGCTGTAGACCATGTAGTCCATGTTGCCCTTTTCTTCCGGTTTGACGGCTTCATGCTTGTGGAAAAGGTAGATGATAGGTATGTTCTGTTCCTTGTCCTTGGCAACGGCAATCAGCGGTTCGTCGTTGTCGGGCACAGGGAAGTAAGTACGTTCAGCGGGGTTCTCCGGCATTTCGATGGGGGAGAACATTCTCTTGATCTTGTTTTCGATGGAGTCTACATTGATATCTCCCACGACAACGATTCCCTGCTGGTCGGGGCGGTACCATTTTTCATAATAGTCACGCAGTGCCTGATAGGGGAAGTTGTCCACCACTTCCATGGTTCCGATGGGGAGGCGGTATGCATACTTGCTGTCCTTGTAGAGAACGGGCAGTACGGTTTCATACATACGCATCATGGCTCCCATGCCTGTGCGCCATTCTTCGTGGATGACTCCGCGTTCCTTGTCGATTTCTTTCGGATCGAGGGTCAGGTCGTTGGCCCAGTCGTGAAGGATCAGCAGACAGGAGTCAACTACGCTTTCGCGGGTAACGGGGACGTTATTGATGTTATAGACCGTTTCGTCGATGGAAGTGTAGGCATTCAGGTTGGCTCCAAACTTCACTCCGATGCTTTCCAGCCATTCACGCAGGGTATTGTCGGGGAAATGGGTTGTTCCGTTGAAACACATGTGTTCCAGGAAGTGGGCCAGACCGCGCTGGTTGTCGTCTTCCAGAATGGAACCTACCTTTTGGGCAATATAGAAGTCAGCCTGTTTTTCCGGCAGAGCATTGTGACGGATGTAATAGGTGAGTCCATTGTCCAGTTTACCGATGCGTACGTTGGGATCAACCGGAATCGGAGGCATCTGTTGTTGGGCAAATGCCATTGTTGCTCCTCCCGTAAGCAGGATAGCAACAAATGTTTTTCTGATTAGTCTTTTCATAAATGTATGTGTTTGTAAAAAAAAGTGTTCTCGTTTTCCAAACCTGTTCCTAAATAAGGCAGGAAATCGCACAGGCCCGGTGTGCAGGGAAGGTCAGCCCTAGCCGTCAGTTCGGGCCTGTGTGTATGGGGGATTACAGCAGTCCGTTGGCCGACAGGTAGCGTTCTGCTTCGATGGCAGCCTTGCATCCGCTTCCGGCAGCTGTGATAGCCTGGCGGTAGTGCGGGTCGGCTACGTCACCGGCAGCGAATACTCCGGGCACACCGGTACGGGGAGTACCTTCTTCCGTAAGGATGTATCCGGTTTCGTCTGTCTTTACCCACGGCTTGAACAGCATGGAGTTGGGCTGGTGACCGATGGCCAGGAAGAATCCGTCGATGGCTACGTCGTAGCGTTCTTCGTCGGCTTCACCCATGCGTTTCACCACGTGCATGCCTTCCACTCCGTTGTCACCATACAGGCCGACTGCGTTGTGTTCGAACAGAACGGTGATGTTGGGGTGATTCAGCACGCGTTCCTGCATGATCTTCGAAGCGCGCAGGAAAGGCTTGCGTACCACCAGATAAACCTTGCTGGCCAGTCCGGCGAGGTAAATGGCTTCTTCGCAGGCGGTGTCGCCTCCACCCACTACGGCTACCGTTTTCTTGCGGTAGAAGAATCCGTCGCAGGTTGCACAGGCGCTCACACCCATGCCGGCATATTTCTTTTCATCTTCCAGACCCAGGTATTTGGCTGTGGCACCGGTAGAGATGATGACCGTATCGGCTGTAATTTCCTTTTCTTCATCAATGATGAATTTGTAAGGGGCCTGGCTCAGGTCGGCCTTGGTTACGATTCCGTTGCGGATATCGGCACCGAAGCGTTCTGCCTGTTTGCGCAGGTCGTCCATCAATACAGGACCCGTCACACCTTCCGGATAACCGGGGAAGTTTTCCACTTCGGTGGTGATGGTCAGCTGGCCGCCCGGCTGCAGTCCTTCGTAGAGTACAGGAGCGATGTTGGCACGGCTGGTATAGATGGCGGCAGTGTAACCTGCCGGTCCTGATCCGATGATCAGGCATTTCACATGTTCAGTTGTCATATCGTTCAATTTTACTGTTTATAGAGTTTTTATAATTTGCTTAACTGGACCATCAGGTCGGTCAGTTGCTTCAGGGAATTTTCCTTGCTGTCGGTCAGGACAATTTCCACATGTCCGTTGTCGCCGTTGCTGCCGGCCGAGATGTAGGAGATCTTTCCGACCATCTGGAGGAAGGCTCCTGCCGGTGTCGTTGCCGCCATCTTGGCGATGGGGAGCTGCAGGGCTGCATCGACGTTGATCAGGCTGTACAGGCTGGTTCCCTTGCGGTTGTCCAGATAGGAGCTGCCTTTCAGGGAAGGAGACGATTCCTTGCCGATGGTCTTGTAGACCATTTCGTCGTTGGTTGCATAGAAGCGTCCGTCCTTGTATCCGTAGAACAGCGACATGTTGCGGAACAGTCTGGCTGCATTTTCGATCATGTATTCGTGGTCAGCCAGTTTCACGAGTTTTTGTGTGCGTTTCAGTCCCAGGCTGTCTTTCTTCTGGTAAAGGGCATCCAGCGCATCCGGACTCTTCATTTCGCCGTAGATGACGAAGGCCGGCATGCTGGTCAGGCTGAAGTTCAGCAGGCCGAAAGTTACTTCACCGCTGACAGAACGTGCCAGGGCTTCCATCAGCTGGTTGTTGTCTGCTGATTTCAGCTGCTGCCGGTAGAAGCTGGTCAGTTCGCTGCCGTTCACGTTGGCACTGAAGTACATCAGTGTGGACGACGGGAACAGCTTGTCGAATTTGCCTTCAATCTTTCCGTAGGGTTTGACGGCAGCTTCCAGAAAGGCACGGCTTTCTTCGTCCAGGCCCAGAGGTTTGGCATCTACTACGATCTTGCCTTTTTCGAAACTGACGTTGCCGACGGTGACACACGAAGCAGGCAGGGCTGTCAGGGTGCTGGTGTAGGGATAAGGCAGCATTCTGCTGTAACCCGAAGTCTTGAATGCACTTTGCAGGGCATTTGGAGCGGCCATGAAACGGATATCTCCTTTTTCGCTTTCCATGCTCTTGAAGGCTTCCTTGCCGGTGATGCTCTGGGCCTCTGTCTGATGGATCAGCCGTCCTGCCATGGCAATCAGGCTGTCTTCAGGCGTGCGGCGCTCGTTGGAGCAGATCAGCAGTGCATCTTCGGTATAGGCCAGGATGGACTTGTCCGAAAGCTGATAGGAGAAACCGTCTCCCTGGCTGATCGGATTCTTTTCGCCGTCGTTCATTTCAGTCAGGGTAGCAGTCCAGTCGGATGCATTGCTGAGCCGGGCTACGACTCCTATATTCATCGATGTGGAATTGGTAAAGATATAAATGTCCTTGCTGAAGTCGATGCCGGATTTGTCCGGTGAAGCCAGCAGATCTTTCAGGGGGTTGTCCTTACCCGATGAGAAAGCCTTCTGTAAGGATTCGTAAGCGGGAGTTCCGGAAGAAATGCCTGCTTTTTCAGTCAGGGACTGCAGGTTGACGGCCACGACAGAGGACGCATCCCCGGGAATCAGTTGCGTATAACTGCTCTTTTCAGAACAGGCACTGAACAGGAGTACCAGGCAGCAGGCCGGCATTATGGTAGGGATCAGTCTTTTCATTTCCATAAGTATTCGTTTTTTAGTTAGACATTAAAGTTTCGCTAAGATAGCGAAAAAATAAAAGGTCGCGATAAAAAACGGAAAAAAGATTATCTCATGTCGATAATTTCGGCATCCGGGTATTTCTTTGAGTCGAAAGTGAACTCCTTGTCACTGGCTGTCTGAAGGGCACGGTAAGTGCGGATCAGGATCTCCTGCTGCTGTCCGTTCTTCAGGTCAATGCGGATGTAGAGCGGCTCATAGCGGTTGTTGACAACGAAGCAGATGCTGCGGATGTCCTGTTGTGACGCACGGGGAGTCAGGATGACTTCCTGTCCCTGTTTGCCGCTGTGTGTCCGCACTCCGCTGTAACGGCTGTTGTAATGCTGGCTGTAATGGTCCAGCAGTACGTACGGGTTGATGCTCTGCAGTTCTTCCGGGGTGGGGGTGGAGACATTGACTTCCTCATTCTGTCTGAGGTAGCTCCACTGGGTTTTTCCGTCGAACCAGGTTTCTACGTCACCGGTGTTCAGGTGGAACTTGTTTCCTTTCAGCAGCAAAGTACCTTCCTGGGTACCGCCGAAGGTGATGCTGACCGCTTGTGCCTGTCGGAAGGCAGCAGCGGTCTTGTCCAGAATTTCACGGGCTTTCGCGTCTGACTGTGCCTGTAAAAAACGCGGGCACAAAAATAAAAAACATAGAAGCGAAAGCAGAAAAACGTTTCGTCGTTTCATATAAAATGTAGTTTAGTTTTTCAGGGAACTCATTCGCATTTCCAGGTCGTTTTCGTCCATGCACAGCACTTCGCGCGCCTTGCTTCCGTTGGTCGGTCCGACGATACCTGCACGTTCCAGCTGGTCCATGATACGTCCGGCACGGTTGTATCCGATGGAGAATTTACGCTGGATCAGAGACGTTGAACCCTGCTGGTGATAGATCAGCAGACGGGCTGCTTCTTCGAACAGCGGATCCAGACGGTTCATGTCCACGTCGGCAGCTGCACTGGGCTCGGCGTTTTCGTCCACGTATTCAGGCAGCATGAAGGCAGTCGGATAGCCCTGTTGCTTGCTGATGTAGGAGGCGATCTTTTCCACTTCCGGAGTGTCGACAAAGGCACACTGCACACGGACGGGGTCGTTGCCTTGCAGGTAGAGCATATCTCCCTTACCGATCAGCTGCTGGGCTCCCGGACGGTCGAGAATGGTACGTGAGTCCATCATGGAAGCTACACGGAATGCCACACGGGCCGGGAAGTTGGCCTTGATGGTACCGGTGATGATGTTGGTTGTCGGTCGCTGGGTAGCGATGATGGCGTGGATACCGACAGCACGTGCCAGCTGGGCAATACGGCAGATCGGCAGTTCCACTTCCTTGCCGGCAGTCATGATCAGGTCGCCGAACTCATCGATGATGATGACGATGTACGGCATGAACCGGTGTCCCTTTTCCGGATTCAGCTGGCGGCTGATGAACTTCGCATTGTATTCCTTGATGTTACGGCAGCCTGCCTTGCGGAGCAGGTCGTAACGGGTATCCATTTCCACACAGAGCGAATTGAGGGTCTGTACAACCTTGGTCACGTCGGTGATGATGGCGTCTTCTCCGTCGGGCAGCTTGGCCAGGAAGTGACGTTCAATCGGCGCATAGATGGCGAATTCCACCTTCTTCGGGTCGATGATGACGAACTTCAGTTCGCTGGGGTGCTTCTTGTAGAGAAGGGAAGTCACGATGGCATTCAGACCGACAGACTTACCCTGTCCGGTTGCTCCGGCTACCAGCATGTGAGGCGCTTTGGCCAGATCCACCATAAACACTTCGTTGGTGATGGTCTTTCCGAGTGCTACGGGCAGGTCGAAAGTGGTTTCCTGGAACTTCTTGCTGGCCAGGATGGAGCTCATCGGAACGATGCGCGGATTGGCGTTCGGTACTTCAATACCGATGGTTCCCTTGCCCGGGATCGGAGCGATGATACGGATTCCGAGGGCAGAAAGGCTCAGGGCAATGTCGTCTTCCAGGTTACGGATCTTGGAGATGCGGACACCTTCGGCAGGAGTGATCTCATAAAGCGTAATGGTCGGACCCACACTGGCCTTGATCGAACTGATCTCAATGCCGAAACTGCGGAGCACCTTGATGATGCGGTCCTTGTTGGCATTCTGTTCCTCCATGTCGATGGTCGGCTCGTTGTCGTTGTAAGTATTCAGCAGATCCAGGGTCGGGAATTTGTAGTGTTCCAGATCCAGACGGGGATTGTAAGGCTGTGTCACGTCGCCGGTATAGGCTTCATCCTCTTCGCTGGTTTTCTCGTCGATCTCGAAAGCCGGTTCACCGCCGGAAGGAATCAGATCCGCTTTTTCTCCGGTTGCGATTTCCACCCGCATGTCGCTGGCCTTACTTTCCCTGACCGGAGTTTCGTCCAGACTCAGTTCAATTTCGTGGGCCTTTGGCTGTGGATCGTTCTTGTCGTTATCTTCCTCTTCTTCATATACTTCAGTCACTTTGGGTGAAGGAGTACTGGAAGAAGCAGCGTAAGTTTCTGATGTCTTCTTTGCCGGGATATCTTCCGTCTTTTCTTCCTGAATTTCCGGTTCCGGAGTTGTTGCAGTCGGTTCGGTCGGACGCGGTTCGTCGGGCTGTTCCGGATCGGCCGGCTGCGGATCGTTACCTTTTCTGCGGAGGTTCGGACGGAGTGCCTTGCGTACGAAAGGCATTGTCTTGCTGGTCAGTGCCACACAGAAAAGAATGGCTGTTACCAGCAGGGCCAGAATCAGTCCCGGTGTTCCGATCTGGGAACAGAACCAGCGGCTGACATTATATCCGTGCAGACCGCCCGGATAGATGAATGAGTTTTCAAAAGGACCTTCGAAAATCAGTCCCAGAGTGATGGAGAACCAGATCATGACGGTCATGCAGCCTGCAAACCATTTCCGCAGACTGAAATTATAGGCTTTCATCAGCTTCATGCCTGCAACGATGAGGAACACAATGATGCAGTAGGCCGGAATTCCGAAGCAGTCATTGATCAGGTATTGTGAAAGCTGGGCACCCCGTGTACCGGCATAGTTCTGGATGCGGTTGCCTGTTTCCAGCAGTTCTCCGGGGTTGGGATGTGCCAGAATGCTCTGGTCGTTGCCTCCCGTGAAAAAGAAAGAACTGAACGCCAGCAGCATGTAGACGCCGAATATGACGCACAACAGTCCGATGACGAAATGTGCCGTTTCACTTTTAAGAGCCGTAACAACTTTCTGGGTTGTAACTCGCTTCTGTTCTATAGTCTTGGTATCTGTTTTTTTCTTCATTTGATGCTGTTTTTATCTGAATAACCCCGCAAATGTACGAATAAAACTAAAACTGAGAAATTTTTTTCGTACCTTTGCGAAGGTTAATGGACAAATGAATATGAAAAAGAATACACAAGCCATATTTGATAAAAATACAGTGGAGTTTGTCACGGTGGCTGCTGAATTCTGCGGTTTCCTGGAACGGGTTTCCGAGCAGAAACGCAGTCAGTTTGTTGATACGGCCCTGAAACTGCTGCCCTTGCTTTATCTGAAGGCATCGCTGCTTCCCGAATGTGAGCGGATGGAGGATTTTGATCCCGAAACCTTCGTGACCGAGAGCGATTATGAGCAGTTGCGCAGGGAAGTGGCGGCACTGATGGGCGACCGTGATGACTATCTGGAAGTGTTTCTCGATGATATGATGTATAGTGATACTCCGATTCATCAGACCGTTTCCGAAGGACTGGCAGACATCTACCAGTCGGTGAAGGACTTTATCTGCGTGTTCCGTCTGGGACTGGAGCAGACCATGAACGATTCCCTGGTGATCTGCCGGGAACAGTTTGCCGAGTTCTGGGGACAGCGTCTGGTCAATCTGATGCGGGCCTTGCATGAAGTGAAATACAGCCGTCACGCAGCAGACGACGAGGAAGACGATTGCGGATTTGAAGATGAAGGAGTGACCGAAGACGAACTGTACGAAGGTCTGGATATGGGAGAGGAATAGATTAAAAACAACCGATAGAAAACGAATGATTGTCATACCGAACAAAATAGACAAAAAAGTAATTGCCGAACTGCCGAAGGTGGTTTTCCCCGGACGGATTTATGTCATTTATACCGAAGCCGATGCACGCAAGGCTGTTGCATACCTGAATTCTCATGCACTGGTGGGAGTAGATACGGAAACCCGCCCTTCTTTTCGCAAGGGAATGGTGAATCAGGTGGCGTTGTTGCAGGTGGCTACGGCAGATGCTTGTTTCCTGTTTCGGCTGAACCATATCGGATTGCCCGATTTCCTGGAAGAGTTTCTCCAGAACGATGTGCTCAAGGTGGGACTTTCGCTGAAAGATGACTTCCGGATGCTGAGCCGCAGAAACCGGCAGGATCCTCGCACGGGAAATTGGGTGGAACTTCAGGATTATGTACCTCATTTCGGCATTGAAGAGATGAGTCTGCAAAAGATTTATGCCTTGCTTTTCGGGGAGAAGATTTCGAAAACGCAACGGCTGTCCAACTGGGAAGCGGAAACGCTGACGGAAGCCCAGCAGTTGTATGCGGCCACCGATGCCTGGGCCTGCGTACGGATTTATGAATATCTGGAAGAGTTGCGCCGGACAGGTGACTACCGGATTGAAAAACAGTGATAACCTTTTTAATTATACAATAAACGTGTCTTATAAGAAAGTATATCTGAAACCCGGTAAGGAGGAATCGTTGAAGCGTTTCCATCCGTGGGTGTTTTCTGGGGCTATTGCCCGTGTGGAGGGAGAGCCCGAAGAAGGGGAAGTAGTAGATGTTTATACCTCGCAGAAAGAATTTATAGCTTGTGGTCATTTTCAGGTGGGAAGCATCGCGGTGCGTGTGCTTTCTTTCCGTCAGGAAACCATTGACCATGCGTTCTGGGTACGCCGTCTGGAGGTGGCCAAGGATTTGCGCCGTGCTCTGGGACTGATCGGTAACCCGCAGAACAATACCTATCGTCTGGTACACGGAGAAGGCGATAACCTGCCGGGACTGATCATTGACGTTTACGATCATACGGCGGTCATGCAGGCTCACTCTGCCGGCATGCATGTCTATCGCATGGAAATTGCCGATGCTCTGAGCGAAGTGATGGGGGATGTAATCCAGAACATTTACTACAAGTCGGAAACAACCCTGCCTTTCAAGGCGGATCTGCTGGCTACCGAGAACGGTTTCATCAAGGGAGGCAGTCCGGAGAATATCGCCATGGAAAACGGACTGAAATTCCATGTGGACTGGCTCAAGGGACAGAAGACCGGTTTCTTTGTCGACCAGCGTGAGAACCGTCATCTGCTGGAACACTACGCTAAGGGACGGAACGTACTGAATATGTTCTGTTATACCGGCGGTTTCTCTTTCTATGCCATGCGCGGAGGAGCGAACCTGGTGCATTCCGTGGACAGCTCTGCCAAAGCGATCGATCTGACCAATGAGAATGTGGAACTCAACTTCCCCGGTGATGCACGTCACCAGGCTTTTGCGGAAGATGCGTTTAAGTTCCTCGACCGGATGGGCGACCAGTACGATCTGATTATTCTTGACCCGCCTGCTTTTGCCAAGCACCGGGATGCCTTGCGCAATGCCCTGAGAGGCTATACCAAACTGAATGCAAAGGCTTTCGAAAAGATTCGTCCGGGAGGCATCCTGTTCACTTTCTCCTGTTCACAGGTGGTCAACAAGCAGGATTTCCGCAATGCGGTCTTTACGGCTGCTGCCCAGAGCGGACGCAGCGTGCGGATTCTCCATCAGCTGACTCAGCCGGGAGATCATCCGGTGAATATTTACCATCCAGAAGGCGAATACCTCAAGGGACTGGTACTTTACGTGGAATAATACAAAATCCCTCTATTTCATTTTTCTGGCTCAACTGAGTCCCGGAGTTGAAATAGAGGGATTTTTGTTTTTTTTGACAATTCTTGAAAATCCGATAAAAAGCAGGCTGCAGCTGCCGGAAAATATTCTTGTCTGTTCTGTACTTTCAAAAGTAAATATCGGAGCTGAAAAATATTCTGACAAAATGCAGAAAAGCCAACTAATTCGCTGCATTGTGCGGACTAGTTGGCTTTTCTATATTATTTATAGAAGTTGATTACTGCAGCTCTGTTCATTTCAGGTTCTGAGAAATGACTGCCTACACCCATACCTTTTGCATCAATACGGTCTGCTTCAATACCATATTTATTTACAAGGATTTCTTTTATAGTATAAGCACGTTCTTCACTGAGTTTCTGGTTAAATTCCTCTCTGCCTTCAGGAGATGCATAACCTTGAACTTTCACCTTGACATCAGGATTATTTTTCATGAAGTTTGCAATGTTTTCCAGATTTGAGAGTTGGCTCTTTTCTAATAATGCATAATTTTGTCTGAATGAAACAACAGGTTCCATTGTATAATCTAATTGGTTACCTTTGTTCATTTCAGCATTTTTTCTGCAATTGTTCAATTCACTTTGCAGAGCTTCGTTTGTCTGTTGAGCAGCTGTTACATTGTTCTCCAGATCGTTAACCTTACTGCGCATTTCGTTGATCTGCTCGTTTAGTCTGTCAACTTCATCCTGGCTGTATCCTGTTGTTGTTGACATGTGGTGCTTTCCATTGCTACATTTGAAGTGATAAGTAACTCCTCCCATAAGTTCAAATCTGGAGGCATTGTACAGATCTCTGGTTCCTGAACCATCGATAACAGCTACATAGGCAGGTCTCACCTTTATAGTCCACTGTTTGCCTTTACCAAGGTTGAAGTTAAATGATCCACCAGCTCTCATAGAGAAAGCATTGTCAATGTGATTCTTTTGGAATTCATTGAATAAACCGGCACCAACAATACCTTCAATTTCAAACAATCTAGGCTGTCCAAGATAGCCGCCAAAAAGATTCATGAAATTGATTTTTCCGTTCAAAGTAAGATTAAGGTCATCAAAAGCAGTACTGCTGGCTGTTGTATTGATACCTGTGATACCTTCGAAAGAAACACCGAGAACCGGAGTGATTTGTTTCCCTAATTCAATACCTAAAGCCGGACGCATTTTATCGAAGTAAGGAGAGTGTACAGTTCCTACCATTACACCACTATACCAGTTGTCGAAAAACTTGTTGCCCGTAACCATCTTTTGCTGAGCACTGACAGGTAGCAACATTGCTGCTGCCAGTAAAGTTAGAATTGTTTTTTTCATTTTTATATACATTTTATATAAGAATACCACTTAAAAATATAAGTGGATTCTGTTGGTTGATAATTTATATATTTTTCTGTTTTCACGGAATCACCGATTTCTGTCTTGGATTTTTTTTATCCTTGTAACAAATAATCAATAGTTCTGCTTGATTACATTTCTTTTGGAATATATTGTCTGATGATCTTGTTTGTACTCTCATTAGAGTATATAATTCCAAAATATTTTCTACAAAAATACAAATAATTTTTAAATAACTTTATTCTGTGGCGTAAAAAATTAGCTGCGGCTCACTTCCAGACCTTTGTCTGACAGACTCATTTCTACGAAACGGGCCAGGCTGTTAGGTGGATTCTGCTGCAGGATCTGACGGATGCGTACGGCTGCTTCCGGATCCTTGGCTACCATGTAGAGATAACCGCCACCGCCGGCTCCCGGCAGTTTGTAACCCAGACACAGATCGTCAATCTGACCGGTCAGTGCAGCTACGGCCGGCGGATTGGTTCCTGCATCCAGCAGCTGGTTCTGCTGCCAGGTCTTGCGGATCAGTCGTCCGGTAGCTTCGAAGTCGTTGCGCTGGATAGCGTCGTAGAGATCCAGAGCATGCTGTTTCATCTCACCCAGCAGTTGCAGGTGTGAAGTGGAGTTCAGGAACATGCCGCGTACGATTTCTGCCAGAATGCCTTTGGCCGTACGGGTAATGCCGGTATAATAAAGCAGGTGACACTTGCTGTATTCCGGATCGGTAAACAGATGTTCCGGCAACCAGCGTACAGACGGATTCTGTGCCCATCCCGACTGTGTCTGAAGCAGTTTTACACCTTGCAGCACACCTCCGTACTGATCCTGCCATCCGCCGCCGGTAGTCAGCAGCTGTTCCAGAATCAGCGTGCGGTTGCATACTTCGTGCTTGTCCCAGTTCAGTCCGCAGAAGTCGTTGACTGCTCCCAGTACCGTCGAAGCCAGGATGGAGCTTGTGCCCAGTCCTGAACCTGCCGGAATAGCCGACAGGAGAGTAACCTCGATACCTGCACCGAATGCTTTCAGCTGTTCTTCCAGAGATGCATAATGTTCCGTACTGAAATCCGGGTGGAAACCGGCCAGTACCAGTGCTGCCTTAGGAATGGAGAAGGGTGAACCTACTTTGTTGAATCCTGCCAGTTCTTCGTAAGTATGGATGATTTCAATGGCTCCCAGGTCGATGGAACGCAGTACCACCTGATACTCCTTGCTGGGTTTCACGTACACTTGCAACGGGGGCTGTCCGTTCAGTTCGATGGCCAGGTTCACCACGTTTCCACCTTCCATCAGACTGTAGGGCGGGGTGTCTGTCCATCCGCCTGCCAGGTCGATACGTACCGGGCTTCGTCCCCAGACAATCTGGTCGGCATAGACCGACATGCGGGGATGCTGGCGTTTGTTGACGGTAGCGGTCAGTCCTTCACGCATCAGACGGAATGCCAGATCTTCCTGTTCCTTGCCGTCCTGTCCTTTCAGAGTCAGGGTACGTGAACGGAACATTGCGTCACTGATGCGGGTCATCAGCGGAGCGGTTTCCGGCAGGGGAGCCGGCAGTTCCAGACCTTCTGCTGCATACGCTTCCGCAGCTTCCTGCAGGTTCAGCTGATAGAACACACTCTGTTCCCAGTTGCGTGCCAGTGCGTTCCAGCTGTCTTTCCGGAATGCCTCACGCTGGGCAGTCAGCCGTCTCAGGTTGGCATAAGCAGAGATTTCGTCGGCCGAAACCTTTCTGGCTTCTTCCCATACCTTCCGTCCGGCTTCCAGTTCCGGTTCCGAAGTCATCCATCGCAGGGCGAGACCCAGCTGTTCCGTGTCCTTGCATACCGGGAAGATCCGTGCAGCCTGCAGGTCGTGATTCTGTTCGATATCGGCCACATTCAGCTGACGGGCTGCCAGCCATTCTCCGGCGGGACGTCCCTGATACATCACGTCCGGATTGTCGAGCGCTCCCTTGAAGGCATCGTTGAATCCGTACGGACGTGCCACGTAGTCACTCTCTCCGAAAGGAACGACGTCGATACAGACTCCCTCCGGCACGTTCAGTGTCCAGTCGTTCATCGGTACTCCCGTGATGATATTGCGGTTGTGAAGCGTCCATCTGGCTCCTACGCAGCTGTTTTCCACCCAGGTCTGTGAGTTCTCGGCCGTCAGCCGGTAGTTCAGCACAGCGTTCTGTACGAACATTTCCGGATGGGGTTTCACCTTCCGGTGCATGATGGCCCGCTGGTCGATGACCAGGTTCTGTACGGCCAGTGTCGATGACAGCATTTCGCGGCTGGTTCCGTAGTGGTAGAATTCTCCTTCCGGCAGAGGAAGAATGGCTACGCTCAGCTGATTCAGTTCTTCGTCCACGATCCGCGGATGTTCACCCAGAGCCAGTCCGAATTCCGAATACATGTCGTAGAATCCCAGACTGCCGTTCTTCATCGAACGTTTCACCATCAGGTCAATTGCGCGGTCGCTCAGCAGCCAGATACCGATATCCATCAGGAAAAGATAGTTCTGCATCAGGTCACCCAGCTGTTCTACGGAAGGCTTCTGCAACATGAAGTCCAGACGCTCCGGTGTGTTGCGTGAAGACACGAAGACTCCGTGATTTTTGGCCAGATTCGGGTCCACCCACATTCCGTAGCATACGACGTCTGCTTCCGGAATGTCCTGCAGGGCTTTTCCGGCACGGATATAAACGTCTCCGCTGGCAATCAGCGTGTGGAGTGAATCCGGTGCTTTCTGCATGATCTGCTCGTAAAGCGGCAGCTGCAGGGACAGCAGGTTCTGGGTAAGCCGTTGTCCGCGTCCCCAGCGGAACACCGGTATCGGAGTCAGTATCTTTCCGGAAGGAGCATATCCCGGCAGACGGCGGCTCTGTCCTCCTGCATGCAGCAGGATACGTTTTTCCTTGGCCAGCCAGTCAGTCAGGGCTTCTTCGTTGTTTTCATTGGCTTTACAGGCTTGCAGCAGCCAGGCAGTTCCGCCTCCTGATCCCAGCTTGCTTCCGATGGGGTCAGAGGTGCAGAACCATTCTTTGCGGTCTGCTTTCTCGATGTCATAAAAGCATTCCACCAGGTTGGGTGGAAGTGAGAGTAGTTTCTTCATTGCTTATTCTTGCTTTTAGTTTGAATTCGTTTATTTTGCCGGGCTGTCTTCCGGTGTTGCTTCCACATATCCGACAGGCATTTCCACAGAAGCATATCCCAGCTGTTCGATGCGTACCATCACCTGTGATTTTCCGTCGATTTCCGTCAGTTCGCCGTCCAGTCCTGCCAGCGGTCCCTTGATGACCCGTATCTTTTGTCCCGGGGCGAGGGGAGTATTGATGAAGTGTACAGCTTCTTCCGAATAGTCCAGCATGAAGCGGAAACGCTGCATTTCCTCGTCGCGGATTACGGCCGGCCGGTGGGTGCAGCGGTCTATCAGACAGCCGCTCACGGATGGAATGTTTCTCATCACGGACAGTCGTACCTGTTCGGAAGCCCGGATGAAGATCATCATCGGGATGACCACCACTTGCAGCTTCTTGCGGCGGTCGCTCCATTGCCGGACAACTTCCTGTACCGGGAGATAATGTTCCACTCCCATTTGTCCCAGCTTTTCGGCCACCTTCTTTTCGTGGTGCATGCGCACATACATCGCATACCAGTTCTCTTTCTCCATATCTTTTTCTTCTGTTATACAGTTTGATGGTTGATGCAGATACCTTTCTGATACCATTCATAAAGGCGATGAATGCCTTCGTCTATTTCGATGCGGTGGTGCCATCCCAGGGCATGCAGACGGGTTACGTCCGTCAGTTTACGCAGGGTTCCGTCCGGTTTGGAGCGGTCCCATCGCAGTTCTCCCCGGAAGCCCACTTCGCGGATGATCATTTCGGCAGCTTCGCGGATGCTGATCTCCTTGCCGGTACCAATGTTGATGTGGCAGTTGCGGATCTCTTCTCCCTTTCCGGCACAGATATCCTTGAAATCCACATTCAGCAGCACGTGGACACTGGCGTCTGCCATTTCCTCGCTCCACAGGAACTCCCGCATCGGTGTGCCTGTTCCCCAGAGGGTTACCGCTTCCGGCGTGATACCGAATTGGGCCAGCTTTTCCAGAATCACCTGTTCCGTACAGCTTCCGTTCACCCCTTCCACCGGTCTCAGGTCGATATCCTTTCTGACAGCCTCCCAGTTGCCTTCATTCAGGCATCTGGCCAGATAGATCTTGCGCATCATGGCCGGCAGTACGTGGCTGTTCTCCAGATGGAAGTTGTCATTCGGTCCGTACAGATTGGTCGGCATGACGGCGATATAATTGGTGCCGTATTGCAGGTTGAAACTTTCACACATTTTCAGTCCCGCAATCTTTGCGATGGCATACGGTTCGTTGGTATATTCCAGCGGGGAGGTGAGGAGAGCCTCTTCCTTCATCGGCTGGGGAGCTTCCCGCGGATAGATGCAGGTACTTCCCAGAAACAGCAGTTTTCTGACACCGTGTCTGAAACTTTCCCCGATGACATTCTGCTGAATCTGCAGGTTCTGGTAGATGAAGTCTGCCCGGTAGTGCAGGTTTGCCAGAATCCCGCCCACATGAGCGGCTGCCAGAACCACTGCCTCCGGCTGTTCCTCGTCGAAGAACCGCTTCACGGCCATCGGATCCAGCAGATCCAGTTCCTGATGCGTGCGTCCCGTCAGGTTGGTATATCCGCGCTGCTTCAGGTTGTTCCAGATGGCAGAACCCACCAGTCCCCGATGGCCTGCCACGAATATTTTTGCAGATTGTTCCAGCATGATATCTTATTAATCTAATTGAGCTTTCAGATGCAGTTTTTTCACGAAGCGCATATCGTGTTCCACCATGATGCGCACCAGTTCACTGAACGGAGTCTTGGTAGGGTTCCATCCCAGCAGCTCACGTGCCTTGGTCGGATCACCCAGCAGCTGTTCCACTTCGCAGGGACGGAAATACTTCGGATCCACTTCCACCAGCACTTTGCCGGTAGCCGTGTCGATTCCTTTCTCGTCCACGCCGCTGCCTTCCCATTTCAGTTCAATGCCCAGGTAGTGGAAAGCCAGCGTACAGAATTCCCGTACGGTATGCATTTCACCGGTGGCAATGACGAAATCTTCCGGAGTCTCGTGCTGCAGGATCAGCCACATACATTCCACGTAATCTTTGGCATATCCCCAGTCACGGCGGGCATCCAGATTTCCCAGATACAGCTTGTCCTGGAATCCCTGTTTGATACGGGCTGCAGCCAGGGTGATTTTGCGGGTCACGAAAGTCTCTCCGCGCCGTTCACTCTCGTGGTTGAACAGGATACCGTTCACGGCAAACATCCCGTAGCTCTCGCGGTAATTCTTGGTAATCCAGAATCCGTATTGCTTGGCCACTCCGTACGGAGAACGCGGATAGAACGGGGTCGTTTCCTTCTGCGGAACTTCCTGCACCTTTCCGAACAGTTCCGAGGTCGAAGCCTGATATACCCGGCAAGTCTTTTCCAGACCGCAGATACGCACAGCCTCCAGCAGGCGGAGTGTTCCTACAGCATCCGCTTCAGCTGTATATTCCGGCACGTCGAATGACACCTTTACGTGGCTTTGTGCAGCCAGGTTGTAGATTTCCGTCGGATGAATGTCTCCGATGATTCGGATCAGTGAACTGGAGTCCGTCATGTCTCCCCAGTGCAGGTTCACCAGACGTTTCTGTTTCATGTCGCGCACCCATTCATCCAGATACAGATGTTCGATGCGTGCCGTGTTGAATGAAGACGAACGGCGGAGAATGCCGTGTACTTCATATCCTTTTTCAATTAGAAATTCAGCCAGATAGGAGCCGTCCTGTCCGGTGATCCCGGTGATCAGAGCCACTTTTCTCATGGTTTCATATTTTAGAGGTTATTCTTTCCTATTGTTTCTTCCGGGGATAAGTCACGGCATACAGCGTGATGTAAAGGAAACATCCCAGCGGTACGACAAATCCCAGCGCCATCGATGCGTGGTCGGCAATGTATCCCATGGCCAGCGGTGCGACAGCTCCACCTACGATCGACATGATCAGAAAGGAGGAAGCCCGTTTGGTATGGGTGCCTGTTCCCCGGATCGCCAGGGCAAAGATAGTAGGAAACATGATTGATTCACACAAAAAGCAGAAGAAAAATGCACCGATGGCCGACATTCCGCTGCCGAAGAGAATCAGAATCATGGTTACTGTTGCTCCCGCTCCGCAGAACACCAGCAGCCGTTCGGCCCGTATGAATCTCATGATCCAGCTTCCTCCCATGCGTCCGGCCATGAACATGCTCATTCCTCCGAACGACAGCCACAGCGAAGCTTCCCGTGCCGTGATACCGGCATGCTCCGTCACGTAGTTGATGAAAAAGCTGTTGATACCCGTCTGGGCTGCCACGTAAAGAAACAGGGCGACCAGTCCCCACGTAAAGTTCCGGTGACTCCAGAGCGAGCCGGCAGCTTCTCCGCCGGTCTGTACCTCCGTTTCTGCCGGCTGGTTCATGCCGATCTCCGGCAACCGGATCCGGGAGAAGAAAAGAGCCACCAGCAGCACGATAATCCCGATGATGGCATAAGGAGTCGAGATGCTTCCGCTTTCCCCGTTTTCAGAAAACAGAAACAGACCGCCTACCAGCGGTCCGCAGATCCATCCCAGTCCGTTGAACGACTGAGCCAGGTTGATGCGGCGTTCTGCCGACTCCGGTTCTCCCAGTACGGTCACATACGGATTGGCGGCAGTTTCCAGACAAGTCAGTCCGCAGCCGATAATAAAGAGAGAGAACAGGAAGAACTCAAAACTCATGATCCGTTCTCCCGGAATGAAGAGCAGGGCACCGATGCCGTACAGCAGCAGTCCTGTAAGCACTCCTGCCCGGTAGCCGTAGCGCCGGATAATGTTTCCGGCAGGCAGGGCCATCAGGAAATACCCTCCGTACACCACCGCCTGAATCAGGGCAGATCGTGTCTTGGTGATTCCCAGTGCATCTTGAAAATGCTTGTTCAGTACGTCCAGAATACTGTGGGCAAATCCCCACAGAAAGAACAGGGAAGTGATCAGAATAAACGGCAGCAGAAAGTTCTTGCCGTCCCGTGTCTGTACCAGCTTCACCTTTTCATTCGATTGTTTCATAATCAGATTTATTTTTTAGAAACGCTTCAGGGTCAGTGTCGCATAATCCGATTTCAGGATCAGCGATTTCCCGTCTGCCTTGATGACGTCGAAAGTCGTATCCGTACTGTCCAGTCCGAAGGGATGAAGCTCTTCCCGTGTAGCCGGACGTGAATTTTCCGGAGTTGCATAGGTACTCATTTCTTTCAGGGTGACGGTATTCGTCTCCTCGTCGTAGCGGTACCGTCCCCGGAACGAACCGGCTCCCAGATCTCCGCCACGTTCCGATACCTCTGCCACCCAAAGCTGGATGCTGTAATAGATACGGTTGCAGGGATGAGTTTCCCCGTCCGCCTCTGTGGTGAACTCCAGCAGTTGCCAGAATCCTTCTATGTTGCTGTTCATCGGAGCTTTCTTGCAGCCTGCCAGCAAAGAGAGCAGCAGACAGACAAGCCCATAATGCATTGTTCTTTTTATCGTTGTCTTCATATCTTTCAGGTTTTTACATTCAGTGATCATTTGCCGGTCCGTTTCCGTTCCGCTTTAGAACTTTCCCGTCTTTCGCAGGGTGATCATTCCTCCGGTGGAATTGCCCAGGTAATTTCCCCGGTCCATTCCCAGAGCTACGGAAGCACTCCATCCCTTGAAACGTTCCGGAGCATATGTCACCTCCCACAGCGAACTGAACTGCTTGCGTTGCTTGTCCAGCGGGTTTTCATACGTTCCCCAGTGACGGGCAAATGAAATCAGTACCCGCCAGTTCCATTCCTCAGCCGGCTGTCCGGTCAGTCCCAGATGATGCGCCCGTACCCGGTTGCTTCTGAATGTAATATCCCCGTCGTTGTAAGCCGGTCCCGGCAGGAGAGGATTTCCCATGCCCATGCCTGCATGCTGCCAGGCTCCGTACAGATAATGATAATAGTAACTGTCACAGGCGCTGATCTGATATTCCGGAAACTGTCCCCAGAAGCTGTCAAATAGCATCGGACCGCTCTGATCCTTCGTACACAACCCTTCCCAGACGGCCGTACTCAGCCAGCGGTTTTTCGGGAGAGTCACTTCCAGACCGATCAGACCGTCCTTCCAGCGTCCGTATTCCCAGAACATCTGTGACGTATCCTCAAAATAATGCTCCAGATAAGCCCGCAGCGTCCAGTCACCCACATAGCTGTTCAGGGCGAAGTTCCAGCTTCCCAGCATGTTGCCTTCCACATTCACCTGTTCTCCCTCCGGAGTATCACTTCCTCCCGCCTGTGGGAAGAACGCTTTCCAGAAAGCTTTGGCATTGCTGGGCATGTCCAGTGTCAGTTTGCCGCTTCCGTCAGCCTGCTTCTCATACTGATCCCCGCCGAACTGTGTGGCCATCAGCAGACCAAATTCAAACTCCACCGGCAGTTTTTCCCGGTTTCCCAGCCGGAGCAGCAGCGACTTGCTGTGATACAGCAGATCCTGAATATAATTGTTTCCCGCGGCAGTAAACTCCTTCTGCCACTTGTTGTCCGTAAAGGCACCGTATGCCAGATGGCCCTTGAAAGCCAGCCATCCGCCCGTACCCGGGACATTCAGATAATCCCTGATGTCAATCCGCACCTGGGGTACCGGACGCGCATTCGGTCCTTCCACCATGGCCCCACTGCTCAGAGACGTATTTCTTTCCAGAGGAAAAGCCCCCCGTTCCTTGCTACCGATACTCAGCCGGAGCGCCTTCCATGTCAGATCCGCATAAGCCTGCTGCACCACGAAACCCATACCTCTGGTATCCGCTCCGTGGTTGACCGTGCCGGCCAGATCCAGGGCAGCATCAATCTGCCATCCTTTATTTAATGTCTGATGATATCCGATTCCAGCCCGCAGATATCCGGAGTTCGGAGCTGTAGTACCCAGCCCGTAGCGGTTGGATGTGAACCACAGGGGAGCATACGTGCCCGTTCCCGCCGTGGCACCTGCCTCTATGCGATATTCCCATTCCGGCGATTGGCCGTGCGCCTGTCCGTAAGCCGTGCAAACCGTCATGCAGAGAATTCCTACATATTTCAGTTTCATTCCTTTATAGTTTGGTTAAGTTTTTACTTCAGAACCGCAGTTCCGTTACACAATTCTCCGCAAAGATGCAAAAGATTTCTTACTTTGCCAAACAATCCCTTTCCTTTCCGGCTTCTCTGCCGTTCACTGGCTTTTTCCTGCCGCCCGTATGCGGCTTGTCAGAGGGTCATTCAGGAAAACAGTTTTCCCAGCAGCCCTTTGCGCTTTTTCCGGTCCTTTTCCCGTCCGGTATCATCCGCCAGACAGTCCGCTACCAGTTCGTTCAGACTGATTCGTTCCTTGACGATCCGGTAAATGATTCCCCAGTCCATCATTCCACCCAGGTTTCTGTCGTCAATGAACAGATCCGCCTTCAGCTTGCGCGAAAAATGATCATGTCCTGCCTTTTCCTCCGGATAGTTCCGGTTCACCGCATAAAATTCCAGTCCCCGGGCCTTGCAGAACTCCACTGCTTCGTCCAGCAGTCTGCCTTCCCGCACACTCCACAGGATCAGCCGGTGTCCTTCCCGCTGGAGCGTTTTCAGTGTCTCAATGGCGAACGGCAGCTCTCTGCCGATTTCCGGATACTGGTGTTCCACGATTGTTCCGTCAAAATCTACTGCAATAATCATAACTGTTTCAGGTTTGAAAGTTCCATGCCGATCAGGGTCGGCTCCGTTTTCAGGTTCTTGTCCGTCGGTCCGGTTTCTTCCGTCTCTTCCGGCTCATTCATCTCGTCAAGCGGATAATACTGCTGCCGGTACTCCGCCGGTGTACAGTGATACTGCCGCTGAAAAGCCCGGTAAAAAGTACAGCGCGATTCGATGCCGCACATCCGTGCAATCTCGTCCACCGGATAATTCATGTACTCCAGCAACAGGGAAGCTGCGTATTTCATCCGCATCCCTTCGATCAGCTTCTTGAGCGTCTTCTCCCTGGAGTATTTTCTTACGGCCATGCAAAGATACTTTTCGTTAGAATCCAGAATTTCCGACAGACTTACACGATTCAGCCCTTCCCGGGTGAAATTGTGGTTTTTCTGCAGGAATTCCAGTAGTTTCCGGTACGTATATTGTAGCAGAGCCGGACTTACCTTCAATTCTTTTTTTTCTTCCATGATTATTTAATATGCATTTTTTTCTCCATGTATGGCGTTCGCCACAGTTTTGTAGATGATGTACAGATCCAGCCAGAAACTCCAGTGCTCGATGTACCAGATATCCCCGCGGATACGTCCCTCCATGTCCTTCAGCTCCTTGGTCTCCCCGCGGTAACCCGTCACCTGGCTCCAGCCCGTGATTCCTGGCTTTACAAGGTGGCGCACCATATACTTGTTGATCAGTTTCGAATACTCCTCCGTGTGCTTCAGCATGTGCGGACGCGGTCCCACCACGCTCATGTCGCCCATCAGCACGTTGATAAACTGCGGCAGTTCGTCGATGCTCGTCTTGCGCATGATGTTTCCCCACTTCGTCTTCCGCGGGTCATCCTTCGTAGCCTGCACCTTGTCCGCATCCGCATTCACCTTCATGCTCCGGAACTTGTAGCAGTAGAACTCCTTGTCGTTCAGTCCGTTCCGCTTCTGTTTGAAAAAGATTGGGCCCGGCATGGTAATTTTTGTGATGATGGTCACGATGATCAGGATCGGGATAAACAGCGTGCAGAGGAAACACAGCGAGAATACGATGTCAAATGTCCGTTTCACGAACTTGTTTCCCAGCTGGCTCAGCGGATCCGGCCGCAGGCTCAGGAAGGGCACACTGCCCAGCATGTTGAAGTACATCCGGTTCTGCAGGTAGTTATGCACGTTCGGCACACTGTAGAATCTCACCAGATGGTTCTCGCAGAAGTTGATGATCGGAATGATCACGTCCCGGTCCTTCGAAGGCAGACAGCAGAACAGGAAGTGTACCTTCGGATGCTGTCCCAGATAAGCATTTACGTCTTCCGGCCGTCCCAGATACGGACATTCCTTCGGATAGCGGTTGCTGGGTTCGTGGTCAAAATAACCGATCACCCGGAATCCCGCATACGATGCTTCCGTCAGTTCCCGGTACAGCTCCACGTTGTTCTCATAACTTCCCACCAGCACCACGAAGCGCAGGTTTCCTCCCCGTGAGCGGTAGCTCTTCACCAGGTAGCGCAGCGTCAGCCGGAATGCCGCCAGACAGACAAGCAGGGTTGCCAGATAGCCTGCAAACAGCTTCGACCAGGCATCCGTATAGTGTCCTACGGTGAGGATACATCCCGCCAGGATGGCGAAGACAAACACATTCTGCACCACGTGGCCCACAATCCGGTAAGCATACACTTTGCGGTTGTAGAGCGAAACTCCCGTATTGATTGCCGTTACGAAGTAACACAGCATCAGCGTCAGCATGATCTGCGTTTGCGGCACTCCCATTGTCTTTTCCCAGCTGCTTCCCTGCGCCCAGCTGTAAAACAGTCCGAACAGCCCGCCGCAGATCAGAGTTTCCGTGATGATGACCATTGTGTTCACCATCCGCTTGTAGGTCAGTAGCTTATTTCCCATAGAATTATTGGTTAGAAGTTATGAAAAGGATTGATATGCTTTTTTAGAATTTCTCTTTTGCGATGTTGATCAGGAACAGCATGTTTCCGATGATGTACCGTTTCCACATCCGTCGCGGTTCCCTGATCAGCCGGTACAGCCATTCCAGACTGTGCTCCTGCCACCATTTCGGGGCACGCTCCACGGTTCCCGCAAAGAAGTCGAATACTGCTCCGATGGCACCGCAGTGGCAGTGGATGTCCAGTTCCTTCCAGTGCGTGTAGACCCATTTCTCCTGTTTCGGCGCCGTCATGCCGATCCAGAGCAGATCCGGATTAGCCTTGTTGATCGCTTCGATGATCTGCCGGTTCTCCTCGTCGCTGAATTCCGGCTTGTAGGGTGGGGAATACGTCTCTACCGTGATGTTCGGATACACCTCCGCAGCTTTGGCTGTGACCAGTCCCAGCACCCGTTCACTGCTTCCCATGAAGAAACATTTGCCTCCCCGCCGGTTCAGCTGTTCCATTTCATGTTCAAACAGGTCCCATCCTGCAATCCGTTCCTTCGGCTGCGATTTGGCTTTCAGCCACCGGCAGGCTATTACGATGCTGGCCCCGTCCGGTACCAGGGCATCCCCCTTCTGGAGAGCCTCTGCAAAAAGCGGATCCTTCTGTGCCGTGTTATATGAATGTGCATTGATGGTGTTGATCAGCACTTTGCCTTCAGACAGTAATGATAACTCCCTTCTGCTTTCCAGAAGAGATAAATCCTTTATTCTTAGCATGTATGGTTAGAATTTTATTCTTGTGATATTGGAAGGAGTGAGCGTGTTTTCATGAGTATCTAGGATCAGTCTCTGCGGAAAATATCCCGCGTGTACACCTTGTCCTTCACACTGTCCAGACAGTTGTCATAGCGATTGGCAATGATGGCCTGACTCTGCTGCTTGAATGCTTCCAGATCATTCACCACCTTCGAGCCGAAGAAGGTACTTCCGTCTTCCAGTGTCGGTTCGTAGATGATCACCTGCGCCCCTTTCGCCTTGATCCGCTTCATCACGCCCTGGATGGAACTCTGGCGGAAATTGTCACTGTTCGACTTCATGGTCAGTCGGTACACCCCGATGACACACTGCTTTTCCGAAGCCGGATCAAAGTCACCCCGGTTGTAATAATCATAATAGCCCGCCATCTTCAGCACCTGATCCGCAATGAAATCCTTGCGCGTACGGTTGCTTTCCACGATTGCCTGAATCAGATTCTCCGGCACATCCTGATAGTTGGCCAGCAGCTGCTTCGTATCCTTCGGCAGACAGTAACCGCCGTAACCGAATGAAGGATTGTTGTAGTGCGTACCGATACGCGGATCCAGACAGATACCCTGAATGATGGCCTGTGTATCCAGTCCCTTCACTTCCGCATACGTGTCCAGCTCGTTAAAGTAAGAAACGCGCAAAGCCAGGTAGGTATTCGCAAACAGCTTCACTGCTTCCGCTTCCTTCAGGCCCATGAACAACGTATCCACGTCCTGCTTGATTGCTCCTTCCTGAAGCAGCCTGGCAAATTCTCTGGCCTTCTCCTCCAGATGTTCTCCGGCAATGGCACGGATCGCCTCGTTCTCTTCGTCCCGGCCTTCAATCTGTTTGGGATAGCCCACGATGATCCGGCTCGGATACAGGTTGTCATACAGCGCCTTGCTTTCCCGCAGAAACTCCGGCGAGAACAGCAGGTTGAACTTCTTTCCCTGCAGGGCCGGTGTGTCGCGGAACACCTTCGCATACTTCACATACAGGCTGCGGCAGTAACCCACCGGAATGGTACTCTTGATCACCATCACGGCATCCGGATTCACCTCCAGCACCAGATCGATCACCTCTTCCACGTGACTTGTGTCGAAGTAATTCTTCACCGGATCATAGTTGGTCGGTGCAGCAATCACCACAAAATCCGCATTCTTATAAGCTGCCGCTCCATCCAGTGTAGCCTTCAGGTTCAGATCCTTTTCAGCCAGGTATTTTTCGATGTACTCGTCCTGAATCGGACTGATGCGGTTATTGATTTTCTCTACCTTTTCGGGAATCACGTCCACAGCCGTCACCTGGTGATGCTGGGATAAGAGTGTAGCGATGGACAGACCTACGTAGCCTGTGCCGGCTACGGCAATAGTATAATTCTTCATAATCAAACTTTTTTTCTTTTATTAGAAATCAAATTTATTAATTCATTTGTTAATTGAACTTCAAATATATTAAGTGTAAATTTTTTGTTAAACCTATCTTTCCCTGTTTGGCCCATGTATTGGCAAATATCAGGATGATCAATCAGGTATTCTATCTTTCCCGCTAAAATTTGTGGCTCTTGTTTTTTAACAATATAACCTGTTTTTCCTTCTTGAATAATTGCAGAAATACCACCTTCATTGGTACTGATACATGCAATGCCCTGTTCCATAGCTTCTAATAAAACTAAAGGAAAACATTCATTATTATAATAAGTTGGAAATACAAAAAGATCAGTCTTTTGAAAGAATGCATTCTTTTCATCTCCATATTTTGCGCCATGTGCAGTAATGTATTGTTCTAGACCATCTTCCTGAATTCGGGAATAAAAATCAGCTTCGGTAATATCACTCCATTTGCCAACAAAGTCACAGTGAAATTTCTTTCCTTCTTTTTTTAGTAGTCGGCAAGCTTCCACCAAATCCCATACTCCTTTTTCTTTCATCATATTTGAGAGGAAAAGGATCTTGAAGTTTGGGTGAGACGTTTTTAGAGGGATTATTTCATTTGTTGGAATACCATTAGGGCAAATGGAAACATTTTCTCTTTTTACATATTTACTAATATCCTGGTATAATGGTTCTGCTAACAAAATGACCTTTAGGTCCTTAAAGAAATTTCTGTATAAGAAGTTGTCTAAAAAATTGTGTTGGCGAGTAGCTACTCCTTTGTTATGATAATGTATCACAACTTTTTCTCCCATCGCTTTCAGCATCATTACAACTACAAAATCTTTATAGAAAGCTCCTCCCTTTGCGTTGGGAGTTACATAACAGAGATCGGGTTGAAAAGCCTTAACTTCTTTCCGTATATTCCATAATTGTCGGATAAAATTCTTGAACTTGCGGATTCCTCCTTTCCCGATATCCTGTAGATTCTTTGCGAGTGTAAGGTTGAAATATCGGCAATCAAAAGCCTGATTGATTACCTGACTGTCATGAATATACTTCCCCATCATGGCTGCTCCGTGTACAGGAGGGGGCATATGCATAATGAAAAGTATTTTAGATTTGTTGTTCATATAGTTTTTCATATTCATACTGCATTTTTTCTATAGAAAAATGACTAGCAGCGAATTTATAAGCTTTCTCACATAAATATGTATAGGAATAGCTTTCGATATTTGTAAAAAGTCGAATAAATTCCTTTATGGAATTGTCTTTTACGGATAGTTCCCAGTCTTGAGGTAATGTATCTTTTAAACCCGGGCATGAATTTATTATGCTGGGAGTGTGAGCTAAGCTGGCTTCTATAGGCATTAATGCTAATCCTTCATGATTCGAAGGCATAAATAAATAGTCGAAAGAATTTAAGTATTGTGATAAACCATATATTTTATTATAGGTAGCTACATTAGTCAGATTTTGAATTGAAGAATATAGTTTTTCTTTCATAGATCCGTCACCTACAATATGGAAAAAAAATCTTTTATCTTTTTCAAGTGCTGTAACTACATTTATTAACTCATCTATTCCTTTTTGATGTTCTAATCTACCAGCAAACAATATGTTTATAAGATTTGGTTTTAGGTATTGAAATTTTTTTTGTGGAACTTCTCTTAATCCATTATAGATAATGGGAGGTGTTGTTCCGCCGTATTCTTTTATATAGTTCTCTTGTGTAGAGGTAGATATCGCTACATTACAGTTATGTTTCAGATAGTATTTTTCTACGATCTTTCCTATAGCTTTCCAGTCATTCCATAGCTCTGTGTTATGAATTGTACGAACATATTTAGGCTTTATCCAAAATATTATCCATGAAATTTTTCTGAATATCCATAAAGCTAAATCAGGAACTTCCGTATGTGAATGAATGATATTGGGTCGAATTCTTATATATTTCCAGATAAACCATGTCCAAAACAGGCAAAGTGCTATTTTCTTATTTTTGAATGGCGAGCAAAAAAAGGAAATGTTATAATTTTTGAGCTCTTCTTTCAGTTGATTGGTAAAAACTGAATTGCCTTTAACGACTTCTATTAAATAATATTTATAATTTGGAGTAACTGATTGGGAAAGGTTGATGGCAACTCTTTCAGCTCCTCCCATATCAAAGGAGGTAATTATTTGAAAAACTTTATACACTTCTTTTGAAATTAATTAATGAATTTGTTATTAAATGTTGCATATTTGCTATTATTATGAGAGTTGATATGCAAGTGATCAGGTAAATATAATTGTTTGTGATATATAATTCCTTATTTCTAAATGCATAGAAAACTACTCCTTGTAATAGATACATTTCATATGAAATTTTCCCTAAAAAACGTAGGACTTTTGAACTTAATGCAAATTGTAAAAAGGGAACTATCAAAAATATACTCAGTGAAATACTTCTAAAGATAGGACTTAAAGAATAACTTAAAAATGCTATTAATATTATATTAGTATATAATATCCATATCTTTTCATTAATTAGTAAATTTATTGACTTTTCCATTAACCTATAAATAATGCCAATAAGAAATAGAGGAGTGCTTAGATACCAATATGCTCCCCAATTCATAGAATAAACTATATATGAGTATATTAAAGTAGATAATAAAATCAGAACTATTTTTTTTGATAATTGTATTTTACATCTCATAATGAAATAATATGAAATATAAAAGTATATAATCATAAAAATATACCATGAGTGTGGTAGTAAATGTGTTGTTTCTCCCTTTAACAAGTCATTATATATTGTCAAAACATTTATTTGCGAGGTTAATAGATACTGTAAAGTTTGAAATATCATTATTGAAACAAAGAAAGGGATTGTTATTTTTTTTAATCGTTTTGATAAAAATGAATGTAAGTAAGCCGTTCTATTTTTTAGATAGGAATCTATAAGTCCATAACCTGATATACGTGAGTTCGGGATAAGAAAGAATCTTTAAAAGTTGGTAATCACTGAATTAT
>ERZ1106943.375-NODE-375-length-61568-cov-7.971356_pt1 | contig 61568 bp, 48 predicted proteins | sample MGYA00403671_ERZ1106943 | MGnify/ENA primary metagenome ERZ1106943 (study PRJEB35170, sample SAMEA104062427) | human gut metagenome | biome: human gut; feature: human-associated habitat; material: faeces | place: Denmark | collected 2012-06-14 ...
TGGTCATCAAAAGCACCATTCCCGTGGGGTATACGGAAAGCGTACGCAAAAAGTTAGGCACGGAAAATGTCATCTTCTCGCCCGAGTTCCTGCGTGAAAGCAAAGCCCTGTACGACAACCTCTACCCCAGCCGTATCATCGTGGGCCGTCCCGAAGGAGACACCCGGTTGGACAAGGCCGCACACGATTTTGCAACCCTCCTGCAAGAAGGGGCAATTAAAAAGGACATAGACACGCTGTTCATGGGACTGACCGAAGCCGAGGCCGTGAAACTCTTTGCCAACACCTATTTGGCCTTGCGGATATCTTATTTCAATGAGTTGGACACGTATGCCGAAATGAAAGGGTTGGACACGAAAGCCATCATCAATGGCGTAAGCCTCGACCCACGCATCGGAAGCCATTACAACAACCCTTCGTTCGGCTACGGCGGCTACTGCCTGCCCAAGGACACCAAGCAACTGTTGGCCAACTATCAAGATGTTCCGGAAAACCTTATCGAGGCCATCGTGGAAAGTAACCGCACGCGCAAGGATTTCATTGCCGACCGCGTGTTGCACACGGCCGGTTACTACGACTATTACAACCGTGGAGACTTCAATCCTGCTGAGGAGCGGAAGTGTGTCATCGGCGTGTACCGCCTGACGATGAAATCGAACTCGGACAACTTCCGCCAATCGAGCATTCAGGGTGTGATGAAGCGCATCAAGGCCAAAGGTGCGGAGATCGTCATCTATGAACCCACATTAGAAGATGGCAGCACGTTCTTCGGCAGCAAGGTGGTGAATGACTTGGAAGCTTTCAAGAGCCAAAGCCATGCCATCATTGCCAATCGGTATGATGCCAGTCTGGATGATGTGGAGGAAAAGGTTTATACGAGGGATATTTTCAGGAGGGACTAATTTTATGACAAAATGAAGATATTGATTACTGGTGCTGCCGGATTCATAGGCAGTAAATTGGCTTTTGAACTTGCCAAACGAGGTGACGAAGTGGTAGGTATTGACAATCTGAATACTTACTATGACCCGAACTTGAAATATGCGCGGTTGGAAAGGTTTTATGGCATACATGCGGACGAGGCATGGCCGAAGTTGCATTGTGTACCTGAGGCAGGAGGAGACGGGGAGGAAACGACATATCCTGAAATGCCTTGGGAAGAAGAAATCCCGTCCACGCTCTTCCCTGCGCATTTGAAATTCGTCCGCATGGACATTGCCGACCGAGAATCCTTGGCTGTGCTGTTCGGAAAAGAACGTTTTGACAAGGTGATGAACCTTGCCGCCCAAGCCGGGGTTCGTTATTCCATCAAGAACCCCTACGCATATATAGAGAGCAATGTGATGGGCTTCATGAATATTCTTGAGTGCTGCCGTCAACATGAAATTAAGCATCTGGTGTATGCCTCATCCAGCTCGGTGTACGGGCTGAACACGCGGGTGCCGTTTTCAGAGGACGACGAGGTTATCCGCCCGGTAAGCATTTATGCCGCCACCAAAAAGAGCAATGAGCTGATGGCTCATGCCTACGGCAAGCTCTACAACCTGCCGTCCACCGGCTTGCGTTTCTTCACGGTATATGGCCCGTGGGGGCGTCCGGATATGGCCCCCATGCTGTTTGCCAATGCTATCAGCCGTGACGAACAGATTAATGTGTTCAATAATGGAGACCTGATACGCGACTTCACCTACATCGACGACATCGTGAACGGAACGATACAGGTGATAGACAAACTTCCGCAGCCAAACGCTGACGGTCTCCCCGTGAAAGTCTACAACATCGGTTGTTCTCATCCGGTAAAACTGATGGACTTCATCGGTGAGATAGAGCAGGCGCTTGGCAGAGAAGCGAAAAAGAACTACCTGCCCATGCAGCCAGGCGATGTTCACCAGACCAACGCTGACACAACAAAACTGGAGCAGGAGGTTGATTATCATCCACGTGTCTTACTTCATGAAGGTATTGAAGAGTTTATGGCATGGTATAAAGGATTCATAAAACAAGGATTACTTCCATGAGAACATTGCATATAATAATGCCTATGGCAGGAGAGGGTTCACGCTTCCTATATGGGGGTTGGAACACTCCCAAGCCACTTATAGAATTAAAAGGAGTCCCCCTTTTTGTAAGAGCAATAAACAGCATTGATTGTGAAGATATCCCTATACGCTATTCCTTTATTGTAAGGAAGGAGCATATAGAAAAGTATCATATTGATGATTTGATAAGGAGAATGCTGCCCGATGCCAATATCTTTTCCGTACAGAAAACAACTCGTGGTGCTGTAGAGACTTGCCTGATAGCGGAATCTGTGATAGACCAAGACGAAGCCATAATGGTCATGGATTGCGATCTTGAGTTTTCAAGCAAAGCCATGAATGATAATATACGTATAATATTGTCTAAGTCTTCAAAAGAAGTAAACGGCGGCTTGCTTGTATCATTCAAGTCCGACAATCCCCGGTACAGTTATGCTGAAACTGATGACAACGATATAGTCTTGCGAACAGCCGAGAAGGAAGTGATATCTCAAAATGCACTTTGCGGTGCATATTTCTTTTCTACTGGCACGGGATTTCTCAAAGCGGCTCATCAGCTTATGGAAGATGCCAGCTTCAATAAGCCTGAGTTCTATCTTTCATTGCTTTACAACTATTTGTTGGGTAACGGAGAAACAGTGAAACTCTGCCCGATGGAGAAATACCATTCATACGGTACCCCAGAAGAACTAAAACAATATCTTTAAATGACCGGACAAAAGATAAGGCTCTTGATTACAGACTTCGACGGCACACTTGTTGATACATTTACGGCAAATTATAAAGCTTATTCAAAAGCATTTGCCGATAATGGATTAAGCTTGAGTGAAATGGATTATCACCAATGTTTTGGCTTGCGTTTCGAAAAATTCATGGAAGCCACAAATGTTGTTGATGATAAGGTGAAACAAAGTATAAAGGAACTGAAAGGAAAATATTATCCCTCTTTCTTTGATGAATTTAAGGTGAACCACACTTTATTGTCTTTGATACGTTCGTTTCATGAAGGTGGCGGTAAGACATCCGTGGCTTCCACTGCACGGCTCGTAAACTTGGAAAATGCCCTGACACATATAGGTGCGTTGCATGATTTCGACTTAATATTGGCTGGTGAAGAGGTAGTTCATGGCAAGCCATCCCCCGAAATTTATCTTTCTGCACTCCGGCATTTCGATATATCACCGTCTGAGGCCTTGGTGTTCGAGGATTCAGAGATTGGAGTAAAGGCAGCCCAAACAGCAGGACTAAACTACATTGTCATAGATAAAAACTATTATGGAAATAGAAGTTAAAGGACATTCCGGTTGCAAAATTGAGATTGTCAATGACGGCACGAAGTTGATCATCTGCAAGAGCACTCAAGCCCCGTCATACATGTCTCGCTTGCAAAGACAGGCTGAAAAGCAACGTGATATGTCGAAAACCATCTATCAGCATATCAGGATTCCTGAAATATACAGCATAGACCGGAGTGAATCCACTCTTAGTATCAATATGGAGTATGTTTATAGCAAGAATTTCGTAGACTATTTTGAAGATGCCGGATTCAATCAGATAGATTACTTTGTAAAGGCACTGAAGATTTTCATTGATTCGGAGGTGGACAAAAGTGAGATGAAGGACATTGGGAAAAGTCGCCTGCTAGACAAATTCGAAGACGTGTGCCGTAAGATAGCCAATAACAATTGCATTAACACCGATGACGAAGTGGACTGTATCTTGAAAATGTCTGCTGGTGTGTTCCAAGCTTTGGACAACAATATGCTTTTGCCTGTCGGTGTATGCCATGGGGATCTTACTTTCTCAAATATCCTTTTTAATGGTAATAATTATTACCTGATAGATTTCCTTGACTCTTTTGTGGAAACTCCGTTGATGGATCTTGTGAAGATACGTCAGGATTCCTGCTATGCATGGTCACAGTTGATGTATAGCCACGATTTGGATAATGTGCGAATGTCCATTATATCGAATAAAATAGACCGTGAGATAGACAGCTATTATAGCAGGTATACATGGTACAACAGTTATTACAAGGCGTTCCAACTGATGAATTTCCTTAGAATTCTGCAATATGCAAAGGAAAAGAAGGTAATTGAATATTTGAAGTCAACCATAAAATCAATGTTATGAGTCTTAGTTTGATTGTTCCAATTGCAGCAGACAAATTGAAATATGAAACCACGCTGCCTTATGTGTTTGGATTCGCTTCCGATGGGACTTCCCTATGCATAAAGGCCATACAAGGTCTGGATTTGAGCAGATTTGATGATGTTTATTTCACAATACTCGAAAAGCATGACCTGCGATATTATTTGTCTGTACTGCTGAAGCTACAGTTCAAGAAGCTGGGATTGCGCAATGCACATGTGGTAGTATTGAAGAACTCTACAAGCAGCCAGGCTGAAACAGTATATCAGACCATAAAAGAAAGAAAAATCACGGGCGGTATCTTCGTAAAGGATGCCGATGGATACTTTACATGCGATTTGGTGGAATCGAACGGTATTGCCGTTTATCCTCTCGACAGGCTTGATGTCGTTAACCCGTGCAACAAAAGCTATGTGGCATTAGACGATCAGTTTTATATAACAAACATCATAGAAAAGAAAATTATAAGTCGCCATTTCAATGTCGGGGGGTATCTGTTTGAAGATGCCGCAGTATTCTGCTGCTTTTACGAACAGTTGGAGACATACAGCCCGCTATTCATGTCGCACATAGTTTATTCTATGCTACTTGATAGAATACCGTTCAGACCTATCATGGTAGCTGATTACCACGATTGGGGAACATATAAAATGTATAAACTTAATTCAGACTAATCGCTTTTATGCCCCAACAGCAAACTTACAAATTGGATAATGTGTTCGTAGCCAGATAGGAGTTAAGGATGAATTGAGACACCACTAACCAACAAATGACAGATTTTAAACAAAACAACAAACGCATAGCTCAAAACACCCTGCTGTTATACTTGCGCATGATGTTCCTGATGGCTGTAAACCTTTACACTTCGCGCATCGTATTGTCGACGCTCGGTGTAGAAGACTTCGGTATCAACAACGTGGTGGGAGGGGTAGTAACCTCTCTCTCGTTTCTGACAGGTTCATTGAGTGGCGCCACTTCCCGATATATCACCTATAATTTAGGCGTGGGGAACATGAAGATGATGAAAAGCACTTTCGGCAATATTCTGTCTATTCATTATCTTTTGGCGTTAGTCGTGTTTGTTTTTGGCGAAACCATTGGGTTTTGGTTTGTAGCCAACAAACTGCAAATCCCCGAAAGCCGCCAGACAGCGGCTATGGTAGTATATCAGTTTTCGGTGTTACAATCAATTCTCAGCGTGTGGAGTTCACCATATAATGCAGCCATCATTGCACACGAGAAGATGAAAGCTTTTGCGTACATAACCATATTGGATGCCTTGCTGAAATTGCTTACAGTGTTTTTGTTGGTCGTTATGCCGATAGACAAACTGATGATGTATGCAGCGATGTGTTTTACGATACAATTGCTTGACAGGGCCATTTTCGGAATATATTGCAAACGCCATTTTGAGGAAGTGCGTGTAAGACCTTCGTTCGACAAAGGGCAGTTCAAGGAAATGTTTACATATTCGGCATGGACCATGAACGGGGTGCTTTCTGTGTTCGGTTATACAGAAGGCATAAACATATTGCTGAACATATTTTTCGGTCCAGCGGTAAATGCGGCACGAGGAGTAGCTGTGCAGGTACAGGGTGTGGTGACACAGTTTTGCAGGAATTTCCAGATGGCGTTAAACCCGCAAATAACCAAGACCTATGCACAGCAAGAACTGGACAGCATGCATAAACTGATAAAACGGAGTTCCAAGTTCTCGTTTTATCTGTTGTTGCTCCTGTCTTTGCCCGTTGTGTTGGAAGCCCCCAAACTGCTTGAATGGTGGCTTGGCGAATATCCGGCCCACACCGTTTCATTTCTCCGGATAATAATAATGACAAGCATAATCGTCTCCCTCTCAAATCCTATAATAGTAGCGGTGCATGCTACCGGCAAACTGAAAAGGTTCCAGATGGTGGAAGGTTTCATGCTGCTCAGCATTGTACCCATAGCTTACCTGCTCCTCAAATCCTTCAACATCAGACCTGAGTATGTGTTTTGTGTGCATCTTGTGGTAGAGCTGCTTACCCAATATGCCAGAGTAAGGATTGTATTGCCTATGATATCCATGAGTGTGAAAAATTACCTCATCGAGGTAGCACTTCCGATAGCCAAGGTCAGCGTATGCGCCATCATTCCCACACTGGTAGTATTCGTATTCACAGAACAGAATATTAAAGGCTTTGTTTTGGTATGCTCTTGGTCCGCCTTTTGCGTGGTTTCCTCTGTATACTTCTTGGGATGCACTCCCAACGAAAAAGCAAAAATAGTGTCATACGTCAGAAAACGTTTGCCGTCCGGCAACAAAGGACAAAAAGGATTATAGACAATTCAAACAAAAATAATGAATATTTTATTTTATACATATTGGGAAATTTCTACAGAAAACGGAGGGACGGAGCGCATCACCGCAAATATCGCAGATGTGCTGAGAAAGGACTATGGGCATAAATGCTACTCCCTATATTCAAGACCGCTTGACCCGTCATTCCCTCGTGCCCCGTTCGATGCACGCTTCCGGTTGGGATTCATGAGGCGGCGGCAGACGATAGCCGACCTTAGCCGTTTCATTCACGAAAAGCGGATAGACGTGATCGTGTGCAACAGTGATTTTGCAATGGTGCCTATTTTCAAGCAGGTAACAGCTGATATGCCGAATACCTGTTGTGTATTTGTTTACCATTTCCAGCCCGGATGGGAAGAAATGAGCTTCTGTTTCGGTGCCATCTGGCATAAACCATTCGATTTCATTGACCTACTGCGCATGATATACAGGACTGTGAAATATCCCTATATGAAGATGACAACAAAAGAAAGGCAAAAAGCCATTTACCGAAAAGTGTACGGCTACGCAGACCGGATAGTGTTGCTGTCAAACAACTTCGTTCCGTTGTTTTCAGAATATGGAGACATCTTAGATGAAAACAAGTATAAGGTAATAAACAATATGCTGAGCTTTGATGACTTTTTCGATATGGAAAGGTACGATGAGAAGCGTAAGGAAGTTGTGGTGGTAAGTCGCTTTGATGAGCAACAGAAAAGACTGTCGTTGGCCATCCGTATTTGGTCACAATTGGAGACGGACAGTGAACTGACTGATTGGAGACTGCGTATCATCGGACATGGGGAGGACGAAGGGCTGTATCGCCGTCTTGCATCGGAACTGGGGCTGAAGAGACTGACATTCGAGGGCAAGCAAGACCCACAACCATATTACCGAGATGCTTCATTATTTATGATGACCTCATTGTCGGAAGGATGGGGGTTGACACTAACCGAGGCACAACAGATGGGTTGCGTACCCATAGCATTCAACACTTACGCCTCGTTGACAGACATCATAACCGACGGCTACAACGGCTTCATCATAGAAGACAATGATCTTGACAGTTATGTAACCCAAATGAAGCAACTGATGCTAGATGCCAGACTGCGCAAGAAGATGGCGGCAAATGCGAGCGAGTCGAGCAGGCGCTTCGAAAAACATTCCATTGGGAAACAATGGAATGACTTATTTACAAGTATGACAAAAAACATCGGTTTAACAACCGTTAACAAGGGGGGGGGTAAAAACCAACCTCTAATTTCCATCATTGTCCCTGTATATAAAGCCGACCGGTATCTTCGCCGATGCACCGACAGCCTGTTGGCGCAGACTTATAGGAATATAGAAGTGATACTTGTGGACGATGGCAGTCCCGACAATTCGGGGCTGCTTTGTGACGAGGTAGCCCAAGAAGATGGCAGGGTGAAAGTGATACACAAGGAGAACAGTGGGGTAAGCGATGCACGGCAGTGCGGAATGGATGTGGCGATAGGCGAATATGTAATACACGCCGACCCTGACGACTGGGCAGACCTTGACATGCTTGAAACGATGTATGCCAAAGCAAAGGCAGACAATGCAGACATGGTGATGTGTGATTTCTATATTGAGACGCAAGATTCCGGCACCGGTTACCGCATACAACATCCGTCGGCATCAGATCATGCCACCGTGCAGAGAGAGCTGTTCCAACAGCTGCAAGGCAGCTGTTGGAACAAGCTCGTACGACGGGCTTGTTACAACGAATATGGCATCCGATTCCCTAAAGGTGCTTTCTATGCAGAGGATGGTTACGTAACGGCAGCACTACTCAACCATGACATTCGCATCAGCTACTTGCCTTGCGCATTCTATCATTATGACTTATATTCTAATGCCAATTCTTTAGTGAAAGCTCGAAACTATGGAGTGGAACATTACCTACGAGACATGAAACTGCTTGATATGTTTCTGGAAACGGTTAAAGATGAAGAGGCACACCGCCTTTGCCGTATAAAATTGAGCAATAATTTTTGTGGAAGGGCGTTTGAACACGGTTTGTTCACTTCCAAGGAGTTCAGGCAACATTTCCGTCCATTCCTACCGTTGATCCTACAGTCGAAAGGCCCACTTGAAGCCAAAGCCATGAAAATAATCTCCTGTATGGGATTTTATCATTTTGCCTATCGTATTCACAAGAAATATTTGCAATACCGCAGCAAAGCAAGACAATTCAGAAAATACCTCAACACATAATTCATGAAAAGAATCATTTTAGTCAACGCACATTGTAACCACCTGCTTATGAACACATGGTGGTATTATACCTTTGGAGTAAAGGCACCCAGCAAATACCAAATCCTGTTCAGAAAGTTGTTGGAGAGAGAAGACGTGGAGGTGGTGAACCTACTCACCCCGATGGGATGCTGCTATCCTAAAACATCACGGTCGATGAAACCCATGTGGAGAGTGTGGATGGAGTGCAAGCAGGTGTTGCGCAAGAACGGACTGCAAGGAAAGATGCTCTGCTCTGACAACATAAAGGATATAAGACACGATGACGTGGCACTGCTGTTTGTGCATTGTCATGCCGGTGCGGACAGGATTGCCGAGCTACCTTGTTACAAAATAGTGCACCTCAACCAATACCAGTGCCACGACATAAAGGAGCTAGACGCTATTCTGCCTTATGCCGACCGTTTCATGCTGGAAGCGGACGTTTTTAAAGAAGGCAATTACATCAATCTGGTGAAACACACGAAGACGAGGGAAATACAGATAGTGCCCTATATAGTGGGCGACAGGTTCCAAAACAAACAGGCCTTCGAAGAAAGAAAAAACAAGGCCGTCGCCACCGGTACGATTGCGGAATTTGCCACCGACAACGACTACTCGGCACATTACGGCACACGCTACCTGCACAAGATGAGAGTGGAAATATACAACCACAAGGAAGAACTTGAAACGTATGTCGACGCTTTCGTGTCGCCCTACCTGAAGAACATGAAAAGACTGAGGGTGCCTGAAAAAACACCCGAGACCATCAAGGGTATTGTGGGATTGCTACATATGTGGCTTTACAAGCCGGGTGCGCAGAAGTCATATTTTTCGTTTGACATAGTGGAGAAATACAATGAGTATATGATGGCTGTGGTACCGGAGGAAGTGGCGGGTATAACTCCCATCGGAGCGTTTGAGGCGATGGCGTGTGGGTGCGCCTTGATAGGTATAGACCATACCATGTACACCGACCTGGGCTTAGTGCCAGGGAAACACTATATTACATATGACGGTACCATTGAGGGGCTGAAAGAAACGGTTGCCTACTATCAGGAACATACCGCCGAACTGGAGGAAATAGCAAGGACGGGATGTACGTTCGCCCACGAGCATTTCAACAAGGAGAGAGTAACTGAATTATTTTACCAGAAACTGAACCTGTGAGATATGCGCACCATCAGAGAAACAAGGCGGATAATGGAAGAAGACCGCAAGGCAAACGGAGTGCCAGACAGCAGGATGCGCCGATGGATAGAGCGCATAAAAGGCAACGGTGCGGGGCATAGTGTCTACAAGCAGTTGAGGCTGCTTCGCATCATGGAGTATTTCCATGACAATAGAAACCGGAATGTAGTGATGCTGATACTCTACCTGATAGCCAAGAAAAAATATTGGAATACGGCTAGGAAAAACGGACAATGGATAAGCCCCATGGTGTTTGGCGAAGGACTGCACATAGTGCATCCCGGCTACATTTGGGTGGACAACTCGTCGGTGATAGGAAAGGGCTGTACGGTACTCCCACGTGTGCTCTTAGGCAAGAAAAGACCCGGCTTCCCCCCCCCTCTAATCCATATCGGGAATAATTGCTATATCGGCACGGGAAGCACCATTTTGGGACCTGTACGGATAGGCAACAATGTGACAATCGGAGCCGGGTCGGTAGTGACCAAGGACATACCCGACAACAGTGTTGTGGCAGGCAATCCTGCAAGGATAATAAAAAGGAAAGATCTATGACAAACAGAATCATCAACAAATTAAAAAGTATGGCTATGTGCCTGTTACCATTGGACAAACAGGCACGCATGGCCGGTGTGACCATAGGAGAGGGAACCTGGATAGCGTCACACTTCTGGAGCAGTGAGCCTTATCTGATAACAATAGGTAAGCATTGTCAGATAACCAGCGGCGTTTTAATACATACACACGGGGGGGGGCAAGCAACGCGTAAGCAAATACCTGATTTTGATTGCTTCGGAAAAGTCTCCATAGGCGATTATGTATATATTGGAACAAGGGCTTCAATCATGCCCGGCGTGACCATAGGCGACAATGTGCTTGTGGCCGGAGAGTCGGTCGTGACGAAGTCTGTGCCGTCCAACAGCGTGGTGGCAGGCAATCCCGCACGGTTTATATGCACGTTGGACGAATACAAGGCTAAGAACCTACCGTTTAACACCTCGTCGAAATTCCTTTCGGCGAAGGCGAAGAAACGGCTGCTACTCAGTCTGCCAAACAATAAATTCATAACCAAGCCGATGTTGACCGTACCTGAATCCAAGTGAACGCAGATGATATGTGACGTGTGGTTCGTGTGCCTTAATGTCGGCGCAACCCGAAACAGAAAGTGCCGCACACGGAATATGTGTCCGGCAGAAGGCATGTGTGCGTTTGCAAGACATACCATAGAACAGATAAACTTATAAACATACAACAGATAATGTATCCGGAATACGACAACATTTCATTTATCATCTACATGACGTGGGGTCTCCTGTTCGTGCTAGGAGTCTATAAAATCAAGACTTGTTCGGCCGAAAACGGCTATAAAGTGTCGCTCAATTCGAAGATTTGGTTGAGGATATCAGTGGCATTTTTCGTCATTGTGGCCACATTTCGCCTAGTGACCCCTTTTGGAGTGGGCGGTGCCGACGCTACCTCGTACAAGGACTTCTATGAGACTTTTTTCATGAAGAACGCTACGGTTTACCACGGGCATCTTGACGTAGGATACCAGTTGATATACGGCGTGTTCCGGTACTTTACCGACGATTACCACTATTGCTTCTGCTTCCAGCACATAGTGTTTATCAGTGCAATATTCTTGTTTGTACGGGAGTTCCGCATGAAGAATACCAACTATGCGCCCTACGTCTTGTTGGTACACTCCTATGTATTGGGATTCTCGTCTATGAGGTCAAGTTTCGGCATGGCATTGATATGGTTTTCGTTCGTGCTGCTTCACAGAGAGAAGGCCAAGTGGGCTTTCCTTGTCGCGGCATTTTCCCTGCTCATCCACAAGGCTTGCGCCATATATTTCATGGCATTGCCGTTCTACCTTATTTTCCGGGACAGGACATTCACGCTGAAGCACGCACTGACCTTGCTTGCGATAGCCATAATGGTGGGCGGTACCTTGCAGATGTTTTTCGTACAGTTCGCACAGGATGTGGATTTGGGAGGGGCCTACGGAAGCTATGCACGAGACTCCACCAACCTTTCTTTTTGGGAACAGGCCTATCGTACCGCCATAGAGCAATTATTGTTAGGCGCATTGATGATAATTATGAACAAACGTTTCCAACGACACCTAGCCTCCATGACCGAGAGGGAAAGGCGAACGCTGAAAATGCTGTGGCTACTGTGTATATTCGACCTCGTCCTTATTCCCGTCAACTACTTTATTGGCAACTGGCGTGCCCCTGAATTCCTGTATGTGGTGAGGATTGTGATGTGGGGAGAGATGTTGTGGCTTCTCTTCAAGCCCTATCCCAAGAACATCCAAAGGATTTTCACCACCATCTGCATGGTGATGTTCATGGCACGAATGCAACGATCCTTTGTAAGCATGGCTGCACCAGGCGGACTAATGCCATACATATTCGAACCATTCATGAATTTTTTCCTCTGAAAATGAAGAAGGTATTATTTTTTTCCCAATCAGGCGTAGGTGGGGCAGAGCGTATCACTGCCTCCATATCCGCCGCACTCGACAGGACACAATTCGAAGCTGTGTTTTATCTGCTTGAAGGTGCAAAAACGCCCAACGACCTTTCCGACTTTATCCCCAAGGACTACCGGGTGGAACGCATAAGAAACACGAATCCTTTCGGCGTGACTTGGCGGTTTTACAAAGCTATCCGTAGGGAACATCCCGATGTGGTGTTTTGCTCGGCTCAACATCTTAACCGCAAACTACTGTTCCTCTCACCGCAATTTCCGGAATGTAAGTTCGTGGTACGCAATGCCAACTATCTCTATACCCACACTCTGGCACAGAAACTGATGATGGCTCTTTCATATCCCTTGGCTGATGTAATCATAACCCAGACCGAGGAAATGAGAGAAGAACTGATAAAAGGGCTGAGCCTGAGAAAGAAAAACCGCGTGTTGGTGCTTCACAACCCCGTAGACACCCAGACAATAGACGAGAAGGTGAGGTGTGACAGCATGATAAAACATGAACCGTCATCCGTGAAATACATTGCCGTAGGCAGGTTCGCCCCCGAAAAAGGTTTTGATTTGTTGGTCACAGCTTTTAATATCGTGCAAAAACGTCAACCCAACGCGAAACTCTATATTGTGGGAAACATCAAGGGCAACTCGGAGGGTTACTATTCAATGGTGAAAGATAGTGTGAACAGGCTCGGCCTTCAGGACAAGGTGGTGTTTACCGGCTATACGGACAATCCTTACTCATACGAGAATGGTTGTGACTGTTTCGTCCTTTCATCGCGCAACGAAGGCTTGCCCAACGTGTTGATAGAAGCATTGCACATAGGCTTGCCGGCGGCCGCGTTCAAATGCATCCCCGTCATAGAACGGATTGTGGAAGAAGGCAAGACCGGCTATCTGGCGGAGAAAGAGAATCCTGAATCACTGGCGGAGGCAATGATAAAGGCATCTGCCCTTGGCAGGATTAAAACGACTTACAAGGGAGCGAGTTTTAAGGATTTCACAAAGCTTTTCGTGAATTAGGACAAGCGTCCAGTTGTACGGCAGGCTATAAGAAGTGAATTGGAAGAAGAGCTTGGCCACTCCTCCTATCAAAAGGTGTAAAACTATAACTATCCAGAAATAACCGAACTAAAACAAATTTAACTTATAAGCAATGAACGTCCTTTTTCTAATGAAAGTCTATCATATAGGAGGCATTGAAGTGGTGACCGCTGTCCTTGCTAATAGTTTTGTGAAACATGGGCATAAAGTTTGCATTGCCACATTCAACCCTCCTGTTGGAATGATGATAGAGAAAACAGATTCTAAAATAGCTATCTATACACTTGGCAACTATGAGTGTTCTAAAGCTAATGTAAAAAAACTACGAAATATACTTGTAGAGAACAAAATCGATGTAGTCATTAACCAATGGGGATTGCCATATATACCATGCAAGATATTAAACAAAGCCAAAAGAGGGTTGTCCATCAAAACAATTGCAGTATACCACAACCAGATTGACACGAATGCCCGAATTAAGAATGTGAAGATAGCCATTACCTCAACAAACAATCCCATCAAGAAATTCTTGTTGAATATAAAGAAAAAGATTGTCTCGGCCATTACCAGTGCCAGTATGAGATATGTGTACAAACATAGTGATGTCTACTTAGTACTGTCCGAGAGTCATGTGGATTTGTTCAAACGATTCACAAGGATAAATAATCCACAAAAACTAATGGTTCAAACAAATCCTGTCACAATAGACACATCAGCATTTCAGTATGCACAATCTGATAAGCAAAATGAAATAATCTATGTGGGTAGGATTGACTACAACCAGAAAAGAGTATATAGAGTGATTGATACTTGGGCTTTGCTCGAAGACAAATTTCCAGATTGGCAACTTACTGTAATCGGTGATGGGACGGAACGCGAGAATGTAGAGCAACAAGCCAAGTCACTTAATTTAAAACATGTAAACTTCGAGGGCTTTCAAAATCCAGAACCATTTTATAAACGAGCGTCATTGCTCTTGCTTACATCAGAATATGAGGGATTCCCATTGGTATTAGCAGAAAGCATGGGCTATGGAGTAGTCCCAATCGTGTATGAAAGTTATTCCGCCGTAAGAGACATTATCAGTGATGGCATCAATGGCATAATAGTACCTTATAACAGCAATGGTTATGATGCGAGATTGGCAGCTCATATAATATCAGGAATTATCACCGATAATAATAAACGGAACAGTTTAGCGATGGCTGCTATTGATAAAAGTAAAAGTTATAACATTGAAAATGTTTATAGCAGTTGGGAAAACACTTTTAAAAGAATGATAAATGAACAAAAATGACAATGTAATTAATATAATAAAATGTAGAATTGAAATATGGAAACAAGAAAGATTATATTCATAGATTGGTACCCATTATCATCGTGGTACTGCTATTGTCTGATGTCACAACAATCATCTATAAGAAGATTCCAGTTATTGGGAAATATGTATGATACATCACTAATGAGAACTTAATAAAAATATGTAAATTATGGAATTCTTTTCAAACATCAAACGCTATCATTATTTTTCAAGATTGAAGAATCTTATCTTCCTTCATTTGGCGCATTTGCCAATGGGCGGCCATGGCCAAAGGCCAAAAATTATTAAATGGGGGGGAGTGAAAATTATTGCTCCAAATTCCACTTTTATTGGAGAAGGAGTCATGTTTGATACAGTCCATCCTGAAATGATAACAATAGAGCCGGGTGTGTGCATCACCATGAAAAGCATTATACTAACCCATTACATAGATGGCATTACGGGAAAATATTCCTATGGGAACGTACATATTAAACGAGGCGCATTTTTGGGAGCCAATACGATAATAGTGAAACCTGTAACCATTGGAGAAAATGCTGTAGTAGGTGCAGGCAGCGTAGTAACCAAGGATATTCCAGATGGGGAAATTTGGGCAGGGACCCCAGCAAAGTTCATTAAGAAAAAATAGTGATATGAATTGGATAAAGCTTTGTTCGGTTACCATAATATGCCTGATCTCCGGGGCTTGCCGCGAGAATGAAGATGACAAAATAATAGCATTTGTCGGAGACTCCTTGGTCGCTCGATGGGATCTGCAGAATAGCTTCCCGACAAGACGCACGGAAAATTATGGTGTTTCCAAGAGCCGTTTAGACTATATCCAGTCCCAAGAAGGAAGATTCACAGGAAAAGATGTTATCGTGATTCTCGGGACGAATGATGTCAAACACCTTCAGGATAGTGAGGAAGAGGAATATGCGGAAAAATATGTTGAGGCTGTAGAAAAATTAGGAGGAGACCGGGTGTTTTTATACTCCATCTTCCCTCGTCGGTTCTCGGCAGACCCTATTGACATCAATGAAAGGATAAAGCGATTGAACCAGCTAATTGTATCGGGCATTGGGCCAAATGTTATCTACATAGATGTCTATGAAACGTTGATGAAAGACGGAAATCTGAACTTGCAACTTTCATACGACGGCTTGCATCTAAACGATTTAGGCTACGAGATTATCAGCAACGAACTTATAAAAGCAGGGTTATGAGAAAGTGGATTCTTGTCGTTTTAAGCATCGCATATTGCCCTACTGTAGAAGCACAAGTGGCAGTAGGATTAAGAGACAACAGGTACGGTTTCATATCCTATACACACCAAGAGCATTGGCTGTTGAAACTAGAACACAGCATTTACGCAGAAAAATTTTCCTTCCAAAAAATAAGATTGGCTATTGGCTATCAGCACAGACATGACAATTTCATTTGGGGAGTATCACCTTATTTCAGTACTCTTTATAATGTTGATTATCAAGACTTCGGTACATTTATCAATGGTGAATACCAACCGATTAAGGGGATTGCACTCAAGGGAGTCGTGAATCCTCATTATGATTCCGGGTATGACTACACAACTTGTTTTCAAGCAGGTGTGTCTGTCTATTTGTATAAAGGCATGGGGGCTGAAATGCATTATTCAACCATTCCAGAATACCGTATATCCGAAAAGCGTATAAGGGTGGGATTGACATTCTCAGAGGGTAATCTGCTAGTTTCCCCTCTTATATCCGTTCCTGCCGAAGGTAATGTAAAATCCATCCGTGTCCTTTGTGGATGTTCATATACATTTTAGCCAAAAACTTCAAAAACAATACCGCTATGAGAAAGAAAATCCTCGCCGTCGCCTCCATCGGAGGCCATTGGGTAGAACTCCTCCGCATCACCCGCCCTTTAGAAGGACGTTATGAAGTGGTGTACATGTCGACCCACCCTAAATGTAAATCCATGGTCGGCACTTGCCGTTTTCATACCATGATGGATTTCAGCCGTTGGGATGCCTGGAAAATGTTGCCGGCTTCTTTTAATATTCTGGGGATTCTGCTCAAAGAACGACCGGCTGCCATCGTCACAACAGGTGCGGCTCCGGGACTGCTTACCATTATCTTAGGCAGAATGACCGGTACCAAGACCATCTGGGTAGACTCTGTGGCCAATGTACAAACCATGAGCGCTTGTGGAAAATTAGCACGCAAATTCGCAACCCACGTGTACACCCAGTGGCCGGGTCTTGCTACCGCACAGGTGCATTATGCCGGAAACATCTTTGGCGATTAAAGGCAAGACCGCCCGCTGTCCCCCCCGTTCTTTGAATTATTGTTACTTTAATATTTCCCGATTATGATATTTTGCACTATCGGTACCCAGGCCCCATTCGACCGTTTCGTGAAAATCATTGATGAAGTGGCCGCGCATTTGGATGAGGAAATCATCGCGCAAGTGTACAAAAGTGAGTATGTGGCTCAAAACATCCGTACCATAGAATTTCTACCGCCCGATGAGTTTAACAAGCTATTCAGCAAGGCACGCCTTATTGTGGCCCATGCCGGTATGGGTACTATTATTTCCGCCATGCGCCAACACAAGCCCATTATTATCTTTCCACGCATAGCCGCATGGGGTGAACACCGCAACGAGCATCAGTTGGCCACAGCTCAGAAGATGAAAGAACTCGGCTATGTGTACGTGGCAACCGACGCAAAAGAACTAAAAGAGTTGTTGACAACCCGGAATCTAAAACCCTTGCATGATTTGGGAGATATTGCAAGCAAAAGCCTAATAGATGAATTATGTAAGGTCATAGGATAGTATGATTCGCCCCCACAGCCATCTCCGCGATTATCAAAAGTACATCCAAACACATGTACTTGAAGCTTGGAAGTCGCACAAAAGCATCATGCTCCAGATGCCAACAGGTACGGGAAAAACCCACCTGTTGGCATCCATCATTTATGACAGTCTGAAGGAGAATGGAAAACGGTGTGTCTGGATTGTGGCACACCGCCGCGAACTAGTGGAGCAGATTGAGGAAACCATGGAACGATACGGTATTCCAAGCATCCCAAAGGAGGACGGAAGGGTAAGGGCCATGTCCATCCAATGGTTATCGCGTCATTTCACCGACCTTCACGAGACACCAAACCTTATCGTCATCGACGAGGCTCACCATGCACTGGCTAAAACGTATAAGGAGTTGTGGCTGCGTCATCCCGAGGCAAAAAAACTGGGTTTGACGGCTACGCCCTGCCGACTGAACCGCAGGGGATTCACGGACTTGTTTGACGAGCTGATTACTTCGGACAGCATTGCCGATTTTATCCGGCAAGGATGGCTGTCAGCCTTCGACTACGTATCCATCCGTCCGGGTAGCAAATCTCAACGATTGATAGACAACTTATCGAAACGTGGGGCGGACGGTGATTTCCAAACGAAAGAAATGAACGAGGTGCTGAACCGCAAACCCTGCATCGAACAGTTGTACGAAAGCGTACGGCAATATGCCGACGGGAAGAAAGGCATCGTGTATGCCATCAGCATCAGCCATGCACGGAATATTGCCAATTTCTACCGGATGCATGGAATAAACACCGTGGCAATTGACAGCAAGACTCCGGCACGGCAACGTAGACAGCTTATAGAAGATTTCAAACGGGGCAAGACACAAGTGCTGGTGAATGTGGATGTATTCAGCGAGGGCTTCGACTGCCCGGATGTGGAGTTCGTACAGATGGCCCGCCCTACCCTTTCGCTGGCCAAATACTTGCAGCAGGTGGGGCGCGGATTGCGGAAAGTAGTGGGTAAAGACACTTGCATGCTGATTGACAACGTGGGGCTATACCGCCTGTTTGGACTGCCCACGGCCTACTGGGACTGGAAGGCCATGTTTGAAGGACGGTTGGCCGGAAAAGGCTATCGCACCACTTGCAAGCCGGAATATATGGCTGCAAAGCAAGAAAAGGATCAAACGGCACGCCCCAATGGGCCGCTTGAAATGGTCATGTCGCATGAACTGTTATGGGATTACCTGAACAAAAACAAGCCTCTCACGGACGATAATAGTACACCCCAGAAAAAACTAAAACCGTTCAAAGACCGCCAAACCGGCCTTTGGGGACTAAAATGCGGGCATACCATCACCGCAAAGGCACAATATCCCACTTTGTTCGACGTAAAAGACAACCTTGCCGCCGTACGGTTCGAGGACTACCGTACAGGTATCGTAGACAAGGACGGAAAAATACGGATGAAAACCGACAGGTACAAGCGTATGAAATTCTTGCCGGACGACATCGTGGCCGTAACATACCGGAATGACAAGACATCCTACATAGATTTAAGGTGTAACCGACACTACATGGACAAGCCGGTTGTGATGAAATTCGGCCAAATAGAAATACTCCAAGCAGGACGCATCTTCTACAGCCGTACGAAGCGTGTCTATGTGAACCGTTCGGGCATCGACCGGCATGATTTCTTTTCAAGAGGCTTTTATCTGCTCATTTACGACCCTTTTATCACTCCCGAATTTAAATATGTAGAAAGCATGGAAGACTCCTTGAACAAGGACTATGTTTGCATATTGGAAAATGACGAGGAAAGCTATTATCGGTTCTGCGGCGAACTGCCGGACGGAAGCATCGTGATTGTCGATGGAGAAGGAAGATACTATCATGCAGAAGCCGGTAAGGAAAAACGGTATATCGCCTGCCTGAACCCCGAAACACAAACGGAAAACTTCAAAGCGGCAGTATCAAAGTTGATAACCAAAGCAAAGGAATGTGCCGCCCAAAAGCAAGCGGACAAACAGCGTACGCAAGAAAAGAAACAGAAAGAACGGTTGGCCACCTTACAAAACGCTGTGCCGTTCAAGTCCGGACTGAAATGGGGACTGAAGTCGGGCGAGCGTATCATCGTACCGCCCATTTATCGCCGTATCCAAAAGCCGATAGGCTACTATTGTGCAATGGAAGAAAACCCGAACCGGTGGGGTATCATCATGTTGGATGGAAAAGTCGTAATAGAAGCCCGATATATGAACGTGGAGATAAAAGACAACGGAACGGCCTGCCTGACTATCATACCGGGAAAGACAAAGACCGTAAAGCTATAAATCGTTCGGCAGGAAAAATATGCACCAAACAAAAAATCATTCTCAGCCAAACGATTTTTCGTTTGGCTGAGAATGATTTTTTGTTTTTACCTTTGCATATTGATTATTATGCGTATCTTTGCCACTGCAAAGGGGTGCTTGCCCGATTGGGACGGCTGAGATTATACCCTGTGAACCTGATGCAGGTAATGCTGCCGAAGGGATTGTGCCTGACAAGAGACATACATCACAGCATATTCTTCTCTCCCCTTTTGTCATAACCTTTATTAAGAAAAGGGTATATATGCAGAACTTACAATTTATCACACATTACACGGAACAGTACGGTTACGCCGATGCCGCACGCCTGGCACTGGAAGGCGGTTGCCGCTGGATTCAACTCCGGATGAAGGACGCATCGCCCGAGGAATGGATGCGGACGGGCGCGGAAGTGGAAGCTCTGTGCCGCCGGTATGGTGCCACCTTCATCTTAGACGACCATGTGGAATGGGTGGACGTCTTGCATGCCGACGGTGTCCATCTCGGGAAAAGCGACATGCCCATCGACGAAGCCCGCAGGCTTTTGGGGCAAGGCCGCATCATCGGCGGAACGGCCAACACATTGGAAGACGTGATGTTGCATGCCGCACGGGGAGCGGATTACATCGGTTGCGGCCCATTCCGTTTTACCACGACGAAAGAAAAGCTCGCCCCGACCCTCGGCTTGGAAGGGTATCGCCGGATCTTGGACGGCATGAAAAAGAAAGGCATTTCGCTGCCACTGATTGCCATCGGTGGTATTACAAAAGAGGACATCCCGGCGTTGATGGAAACGGGAGTGGACGGCATCGCCCTGAGCGGCACGATCCTGAGAGCCGGAAGTCCCACAGAAGAAACCCGGAACATCCTGAGAATATTGAACGTACAACAATCATAAAACAACAAATATATGGACGATAAAATCAAAATCACTTATCCAAGTTCGGAGAAAGTTTATATGACGGGCAAACTGCATCCGGAAATCAAGGTAGGGATGCGCAAGGTATTGCTGACCCCGACCGTCACCGTGGAAGACGGGAAACGGACAGTCAAGGAAAACGATCCGATATATGTATATGATACCAGTGGCCCATATAGCGACCCGAACGTGAAGATAGACCTCAAACAAGGGTTGCCCCGTATGCGGGAATCATGGATTTTACAACGGGGCGATGTGGAACAGCTTGACGGACTGACATCCGAATACGGACGGATGCGCCAGGAGGACAAAAGCTTGGACCATTTGCGTTTCTCGCACATCCAACGGCCTTATCGTGCCAAGGCCGGAAGGCAGGTGTCCCAGATGTATTATGCCAAACAGGGCATCATCACACCGGAAATGGAATATGTAGCCATTCGGGAAAACATGAACTGCGAGGAACTGGGGATAGACACTTACATCACGCCCGAATTCGTACGCGACGAAATTGCAGCCGGACGCGCCGTATTGCCGGCCAATATCAACCATCCGGAAGCGGAACCGATGATTATCGGACGTAACTTCTTGGTGAAAATCAATACGAATATCGGCAATTCGGCCACGACCTCCGGCATTGAAGAGGAAGTGGACAAATGCCTGTGGAGCTGCAAATGGGGAGGCGACACGTTGATGGACCTCTCTACGGGCGACAATATCCATGAGACGCGCGAATGGATCGTACGCAACTGTCCTGTACCAGTCGGCACTGTACCGATGTATCAGGCGATGGAAAAAGTGAAGGGAAAGGCCGAGAACCTGACCTGGGAACTGTTCCGCGACACACTTATCGAACAATGCGAACAAGGCGTGGACTACTTCACCATACATTGCGGCATCCGGCTGAAAAACGTGCACTATGCCCATGAACGACTGTGCGGTATGGTAAGCCGAGGCGGAAGCATCATTTCGCAATGGTGCTCTTATCACCAGAAAGAGAGTTTCCTATATGAACACTTCGACGACATCTGCGACATCCTGGCGCAATATGACGTAGCCGTATCGTTAGGCGACGGATTGCGCCCTGGAGCGATATTCGATGCCAACGACCGGGCACAGTTTGCCGAACTGGATACCATGGGCGAATTGGTACAACGGGCATGGGCGAAAAACGTACAGGCGTTTATCGAAGGGCCGGGGCACGTGCCGATGCATAAAATCCGCGAAAACATGGACCGGCAAATCGAAAAATGCCACGAGGCACCGTTCTATACGCTCGGCCCGCTAGTGACCGACGTGGCTCCGGGCTACGACCATATCACCAGTGCCATCGGGGCAGCACAAATCGGATGGTACGGCACCGCTATGTTGTGCTACGTCACTCCGAAAGAACATCTCGGTCTGCCTAACAAAGAGGACGTGCGTACGGGTGTGGTCACCTATAAGATTGCCGCACACGCCGCCGATATCGCCAAAGGTCATCCGGGCGCCACGGTACGAGACAATGCCTTGAGTAAGGCTCGTTACGAATTCCGCTGGAAAGACCAGTTCAACTTGGGACTCGACCCCGACCGTGCTTTGGAATACTACAAGGCCGGAAATCATTTCAACGGGAAATACTGCACGATGTGCGGTCCCAATTTCTGCGCCATGCGTATCAGCCAAAACCTGAAGAACTGTGAGTTCGATCCGGAAGAGGAAGCACGTTTGCATGAAGAATAACAAAATCTGAAAGGGAAAGAATAAAAAACGGGCCGTTTGTCAAGTGAAAACACTGGCAAACGGCCTTTTTTCGGACTTATGGATTCACTTTTGTAAAACGAATGGTTTTTAAATGAAAAATAAAAGAAATAAAGGCCGGGCATACGTATGGCTATTGTTTTTTTGTTAACTTTGCAATACAAATAGCGACATTGTACCAATGAAATTGATATTATTGACGCCTCCGGACTTTTTTGTGGAGGAAGATAAAATACTCACAGCCCTGTTTGAAGAAGGTTTGGACCTCCTTCATTTACGGAAACCGGACACGGAGCCGGTTTATTCGGAACGCCTGCTCACATTATTGCCGGAAAGTCATCATAATCAAATTGTCGTACACGACCATTTTTATCTGAAAGAAGAATTCAACTTACGAGGTATACACCTGAACGGAAGGAATCCGGAACCTCCGGTAGGCTACAAAGGACATATCAGTAAATCTTTCCATCATATAGACGAGTTGAAAGCGGAAAAGAAAAACTTCAATTATGTGTTTCTCAGCCCCATTTTCGACAGTATATCCAAATCCAATTACACATCGGCTTTTGACATGGAAGTGCTGAAACAGGCTTCCGCACACGGTATCATAGATAAGAGAGTGATGGCATTAGGAGGAATCACTACGGAAAACATGGCCGTAGCAAAAGAACTCGGATTCGGGGGAGTTGTGGTATTGGGTGATTTGTGGAATCGTTTCAACATCCATTCTACACTGGATTACAAAGAATTAATCAACCATTTCCGCAAGCTGCGCAAGGCAGCCGACTGACAAGACAAGCTACTTCTAAAATTAATACGTTATAGAGAGATGAGTGCAAATAATTCATTTATGGTTTTTTCGGGAACCAAATCCAAGTATCTGGCGGAAAAGATCTGTTCCAGTTTAGGATGCCCGCTCGGCAAATTGGTGATTACCCACTTTGCCGATGGAGAGTTTTCCGTGTCATACGAAGAGTCTATCCGTGGACGCGACGTATTCCTGGTACAGTCCACATTTCCAAACTCAGACAATTTAATGGAACTCCTGCTGATGATCGATGCGGCCAAACGTGCTTCGGCTAAAAGTATCATTGCCGTCATCCCCTACTTCGGTTGGGCACGGCAGGACCGTAAGGACAAACCCCGTGTGTCCATCGGTGCGAAGCTCGTGGCGGATATGCTGAGTGTGGCCGGGATAAACCGATTGATTACGATGGACTTGCATGCCGATCAGGAACAGGGATTCTTCGATGTGCCGGTAGACCATCTGTATGCTTCCAGCGTATTGTTGCCTTACATCAAATCCTTAAACCTCAAGAATATCGTAATTGCGGCTCCTGATGTAGGCGGTTCGAAACGTGCAAGCACCTATTCCAAATACCTTGAATGCCCGTTGGTGCTGTGCAACAAAACAAGAAGCAAGCCCAATGAAGTGGCCGACATTCAAATCATCGGCGAAATAAAGGGAGCAGATGTCATTTTGGTAGACGACATGGTAGACACTGCCGGAACCATTACCAAGGCAGCTAATCTGATGAAAGAAAAGGGAGCCGCCTCCGTGCGTGCCGTGGCCACCCATTGTATCATGTCGGGACCGGCTTCGGAACGTGTACAAGACTCTGCCCTTGAGGAACTGGTCTTCACCGACAGCATTCCTTATTCCAGCCGATGTGCCAAAGTCAAGCAAATCAGCATTGCCGACATTCTGGCTGAAACCATCAGACGGGTGGAGAACAACGAATCCATCAGTTCGCAATATCTGATTTAATCCGTATTTTTATTAATAAATACAATATTTCACAAGAAGGCCGCCACAGATTTCAAAATCAGGAATTCCGTGCGGCCTTTTTCTAACACTCACAAACTTATGAAAACAAAAAATCTGTTTATATCAGGCCTCATAGGTCTTTTCGCCTCTTGCTCGTCGCAGAACTGTAAAATAGAGGGAACAGTGGAAAATGCCAAGGACGGCGATACGCTGTATCTGGCACGAATGTCCGACGGTAACTTCACCCCAACCGATACGATTATACTGCATCAGGGAAAATTTACCCTCCAGGAAAAATGCGATTCTACCATCATTGCCAGTTTCTTCTTTTATGACCAAGAAAGCAATGAAGTCTACAGCAATATTTTCTTTATGGAAAAGGGAAACATTCAGTTGAATATCGGTCCGGAAGGAAGAGTGTCGGGAACAGAAAACAACGACATCTACCAAGAAATTACAGATTCCATTTATGCCCTTCACGAGCGGATGAGCAATATTTATGCACGACAGGCTCCGTCCGATACGGCTGAATACAGTCCGGATGAGAAAACGGAACAAGAACTCGTGGCCTTGGAGCAGCAATCCAACCGGTTCGTGACTGAAAGTGTGAAGAAATACATAGATAAACCGGTCGGATATTTCCTCTTTCTTTCCTGTTATAATATGTTTACCCCGCAAGAGGTGCTCGAACTTTCACAGAAAGTATCATCACACTATAAAAACAGTAACGCGCTGAAATACATTGAAGAAGATGCCGAAAGAAGTAATATGACCTCAAACGGACAATCCTTTATAGACATCACCATACCGTCCATGGACGGAGGCGAACTCAAACTCTCCGACATCATCCGGAACAATAAGCTGACCTTGGTAGATTGTTGGGCCAGTTGGTGCGGCCCCTGTCGTGCAGAAATGCCGAACGTAGTGTCGCTGTATGAGAAATACCACAAGAAGGGACTAGAAATCGTGGGTATCTCATTCGATGAGGATGAAACCGCATGGAAAAATGCAGTAAAGACAATGCACATGACTTGGCCCCAAGCTTCGGAACTCCGTTCCTGGGACAACATCATGACACAGAAGTATGGCGTAACGTCTATCCCCTACACTATTCTGATAGACAGTAACGGTACTATCATAGGTCAACAACTCAGAGGTGAAGAACTTGAAAACACAGTCAAACAGTATTTGGAGTGATTTCATCAAATGTCAAAAAGGCCGTCTCCCAAAAGTAAGGAGGCGGCCTTTTTCTGTGTCTCATGCGAGAAGACGGAGCAAAACTAACGGACAATGAGTTTCTGTGTCCTTGCGCAGCCTTCCTGCTTCAAGCTTATCAGGTAAATGCCTTGTCCATACAATCCCGTATCCGTCACGCTGCCCGGCATCACGTTACCCTGCCACAAAACACGTCCGTCCAAATCATAAACACGCACTTCCACTTCTTCGCTTCGTGCCGAAATCACACAAATCCGCCCGTTTTGCATTGTAGCCGATAATTCCAAGTCGTGCGTCGGTACATCTGCGATTGCGTTAGGTTTATCAGAAAGCTGTACCGTGATTTCATCCGGACAATCCGTTCCGATAATGAGCGTCCCATAGTACTTTTCTTCCTTGTTGACTACCAAATCATAAGTACCAAGTGGTAACGCATAGGCATTGTTATCTGTGTAACAAGTCAATGTCTCACCCTCCTTAGACAAATACATAGGATAAGACTCCATCATAATGCCCGGCTCACTTAATTCACTATCGTCGGGCATGACAAACTTAACTTTAAACACCCTGTATTGGCTCAAATCCACTTCCACGACCTTATCTTCATCGCCTATCTCAAACGTACCCTCCAAAGGCCATGTGTTCGACTCATACCCCAAACCAACATTCACACTGCTAAGCGCATAAGAATGTTTACCTTTCCGAAGCATTTGACTTTGTTGGTTGCCGACCCAAATCCTGCTATCCACCACAACGGAAATACCCTTAGCCTTTTCAGGTTGGTTTACCATTTTGAATGTCACTGCGCAGAAATCCTCCGGATTGAATTGGAAGTCAACCACCACGTCTTTGTCCGCTATTTCAAAATAGAGCGTATCATTGTAACTATACTGGACGTTTTGATAAAGGGCTACATACTTTCCGGGAGGCAAGAGGCGGTCGCCATTCACACCGTCTTGGTATTCATCTATTTTCTGCCCTTCCTTGAATACGTACACACGTTCCATCGAACCATGAATTTCCTTTTGATTTACAGTGAAGTCCACAGCACGGTAAGCACTGAAATCCAACGTTTCGGCTACATCGTTTCCTTTGATTTCCACACTGAAATCAACAGAACCTCTGTGGTCATCAAGGTCACTGACACTGACCGTACCGCTATAAGTACCCTGCGGCAACATTATGCTGCCTGCGTATTCCACCGGAGTAACACTTTTGTCCAAAGGCAAAGTAAAGGATTCATCCACCTCTTTTATTTCCACCGAAGGTCTAGACTCAGTCGTTTGGTCATGGTACATCTCGATGCCTTTCACCCTAAACGCGAGACGTTTGTACCCCTCAAATGAGACTGTTTCCTGCAACATTTCCTCGCCCACCATAACTTCTTTCGATATAGGCAAGTAAGCACCATTACCATACGACACGTTTCCACTCACTTCATAGGTGTAACTTCCGGGGTCGGAAAGGAATACCGTGCCATACCCGTCCACATCCGTCCGGGTTGAAGCTATTTCGTAATAATCTTGTTTCACTATTACGCGAAAATCATTGGCCGGACTGCCGTTCTCATCCTTCACCAAGAACTTAATCCCGCTATAATCGTTCTCATTAAAAGCATATACGATTTGGTCTCCATCCGCCTTCAAGCTAAACGATTGTTCTTTGCCCAAAGGATAAGTCTGCGCCCCGTCTTCCGTTTGCAGCTCAGCGGTCCAACGGTGCTCGCCCGGAGGCATGAGCACATCACGAGTCGCATCCATGTCCAACGGCACTGTCATTCCGTCTATTTTGGCTTTTCCACAGAACAAATACCCGTCGGGAGCAGTCAACCGAGCCGTAAGGTACGTGCCAAAGTCATACTCCAAATTCACATCTTTTCCGTCCAAAGCAATATCGTCTTCCCGTATGCCGAGAAGGTTCTTCGTTGTGTTTTGAAATACAACGGACATGTTCGCACTGGTATATTCCTTTTTTATAAGAAGACCGAATACAATATCATCGCCGTCTTCTTTGTCTTGATAATTCAAGACCCATCTCTTTTCATTCATGTCCCCATCTTTGCAAAGCAAATACGAATCGTACGACAATATGCTGTTTGACTCAGAAGCTTTAAATTTCTTTGCGTTTTTCAACTTGACCGCCAACAATGTCGTACCGACCAGATTCACGTTTTCCGCCACATCCTCATCTGAAATCTTAATACTCTCCCACCGCAAAGTATAAAACGGCTTCTCATAATTGGGCAGATACTGATAATTGCCGGGCATGGCGTAAGCTTCGCACACTCCGCTTGCATCAGTGGTAACCTCAGACCCGGAATAACGGTTATCAAAAGCCAACGTTACGGACAAATTCTCCATGGCCGTCCCGTCACGATCCGTAAATTTGAATTTCACCACATGGCTTTGGCTCAAATCAATATCCACTGCCACATCTTTATTGACGACCTGATAGGCTAAGCTATAGGGAAAGTAACCCGGCGCCATGAACTCCATGGTGTAATATCCCGGAGTACGGTAAACGGCAATGAACTTCTCAGCCGCAATTCCGTCAATTGTAGCATGCTCCACCGCAGCTCCACCGTGCCCCTTGATATTCCCTAAAGACACTTTGTATTTTCCGTTTTTCGGGGCGATAGGCACAATGCCTTTCTCTTCTTCCAAGTTGACCTCTCCACTACAATCACCGAATACCTTGGTGTTAAACTCCCAGGATATGGCAGGAGCATCCCACCAAAAAGAAAGGATTCCATCATCTCCCATTGTTTTATACGTAGCGCCAGAGCTGCCCTTTGTAGAGACTTTCAAATCACTGCCTTTTACCTGCGCGACTTCCTCATCTGAAAGCCCCACCAGTTGGAACGTCACATAATAACCGTCCAAACTCGCATTAACGGCAGAGGATGTACCATCCCAAGAAAAACGCACTGACTCATAATTATAGTCTTTATAATACCGGAACGAATAGGTTCCCGAACTTCCCAACCCTTTTATTACAAAATCACCATTGGCATCAGTATCAAAGCTCTCGTTGTCGAACTGCACCGGCAACCCACTTACCGCAGCTCCCCGTTGGTCGGTCACATGAACCGTAACATCCCGTCCGAAAGTAGCCAAAGAGACCAGTAGCAGCATACATATCAAATAAAATTGCTTCATTTTCTTATGAATTTAATTAATAATGTGATGAATAAACACCATTGCCCTACACAGGATAAGGGCATGAGTCCAAAACGGAAGGAAGACAATAAAAAAGCGTGGACTCTTCACTTTGTCTGTCTTTTCAGGTATCGCCAAACACCATTGCTATCAAACAAGTAAAAGCCCACGCCTGAGGCGTGAGCATCAACTTTTACTCTTGATAGCTATTTCTAAAATTTGGCGATTTTGAAAAAACAAGAATAAAGCTAACGCTTTTTATCTATATGTCTGTATTCTGTCTTGCTACATAGGCTATACGATTTATATTATGTGCAAAGTTAATACTTTTTTTATGACAAGAAAACTTTTACCGTACAGAAAATTGGATCGATACAATGCTTGCCTTTCCGAAGTTTTCCGGAACACGTTCTTTTCGGGGGTGACAGGATGCATTCCCCAAAGGGTTTACAAAAAACTCTTTCATCTTTCATATTATCGGATAACACACTATCATACAATATATTACAATATAAAAGATAGAAAGAGTATCTTTCAGGCTTCTTTCATTGCAGAGAGCGATAAAAAGTTCTCAGCCAAATGATTTTTCAATCTCAGGCGAACGATTTTTCATTCTGCGCCAAACGAAATGAAACGTAGCTGAAGGATTCCTGAAACATCCTTCAGCCTGTAATACCAATATTATGAGAGGCTTACAGTATAACCTGAAAGATGAAGGGTGTTTTTACAGAAATTCTGGGTAGGAAGATTTTAAAGAAAAAGAATGACTAAAAAAGCAAAAAATAGCAGATTTGAGCTTTTGTTTTGAGTTTCAAGTGGTTGTGGCAGTCGTTGGCTTTTTGTGGCATTCGTGAGGAAATGCGAAAATGGCGGATTTGAGAAGTAGAAACGCTTTCAAGTCATTACCTCAAAGAAACGCTCTAATAAGCATTTTTAACGGCTTCGGTTTTTACTTCTCAATTCTGCACAGGTTGTGAATTTGCCATGCAACTCTCATGATTTAATTTTGCACAGAACAAAAAGCAAGGAATTATGAGAAGTACATTCAAGACAGTCTTCTATGTAAACGGAAGCAAGGAGAGAAACGGAATTGTCCCTATCATGGGACGTGTGACAATCAACGGAACTATCGCACAGTTCAGTTGCAAGCTGAGCGTGACCAAGGCGATATGGGATGCCAAGGGCAACAGAGCCAAAGGCAGAAGCAAGGAAGCCAATGAGGTGAACTTTGCGCTTGATAACATCAAGGCTCAAATCGCTAAGCATTACCAACGGCTTTCCGACCGTGAGGCGTTCGTTACCGCTGAAATGGTGAGAAACGCATATCAAGGCATAGGTACGGAGTATGAGACATTACTCAGAGCTTTTGACAAGGAGAACGCAGCCTTTGCCCAACGCGTGGGAAAAGACCGAGCTGTCCGAACCTACCGCAAGTATCTGACGGTAAGAAAGTACGTTGCCGAGTTCATCAAATTTCAGTACAAGCGCAGCGATATGTCCATGAATGAGCTTACCGAGGAGTTCATCCGTGATTTTTGTCTGTATTTGAAGAATGTCATTGGACTCACGCAATCTACCATTTGGATATACTCCATACCATTGAAGCATATCGTCACGGCAGCACACTACAACGGCAAGATACAGAGAAATCCGTTTGCCATGTACCACGTTGACCCAGACCACAAGGAGCGTGAGTTCTTGACAGAGGAAGAATTGGACATATTTGCAGGAATAGAGTTGGAAAATCCCAACTTTGCTTTTGCGAGAGACTTGTTTATGTTTGGTTGTTGGACAGGTATCTCTTTCGTTGACATCAAGAATCTTACAGAGGACAATGTTGCCATTATAAGTGGGTCTCCATGGATAGTTTCTCAGCGTCAAAAGACAGGCGTACCATTCAAAATTAAACTGATAGATGCAGCCATACAGATAATTGAACGTTACAAGCCATTGAGAAAAGATATGCACTTGTTTAATATTGGCTCACTTGACATGGTAAACAAGCGTATAAAGAAAGTGGCAAAAATGTGTGGCATCAAGAAGCGAATTTCATTTCATGTAAGCCGGCATTCGTTCGCAGTTTTGGCTTTAAACTACGGTATGCCGATAGAGAGTGTAAGCAAGATACTGGGACATACGGACATCGCCACAACACAAATTTACGCAAAGGTGACAAGTACTAAATTGGAGCATGACATATCAGCTTTTGAAAGTCGAATCAAGGGGCATATGCCGACAATGGGGGGAATGGCATGAAAAGGACTGTAATCACCGTGGACGGAAATGGAATGTTATCCATTCCGTCCAACTTGCAAGACTTGTGGATGAGTGAGGGTGAATTGGTTGATATGCTTCATGTCACCGCCATGAAACTCCATGCTGTGATAAGGTCAATATACAAGGATGGTTTATTGACGGTGTCGGAAGTCCAACAGAAACAGGAAACTTCCAATGGCATTTGGCAAACGTTGTATGGCTTTCCGATGATTGTTGCCCTTTGCTTCCGTATAAACTCATACGGGGCAGCTCGGTTTCGTGCCACCATCTTCAAGAGATTGTACGGGGCAAAAGAGAAAAGTAGTGTCATTATCCTACAACTCAATAGAAGAACAACCGCCTTTAGTTGAATGTCCTCTTGCTTGTTTGTTGGCTTGGCGCTGTCGTACTGTCGTGAATAAGTACTGAAGCATAAGCATGACATTCTTACTTGTAGGGGATGAGTTCTGTTCATAAAAATGACGGACAAAACACCCCTTATTTTTGTTGAATTGTTGAATATGATGAAAGAAGTATTGAACATCAGGTATTTACGGCTCAACATATTCTCAACAAATCTCTCAACAAAAGAAAGATAATGTTGAAAAGAGAAAACCATGAACACCATTCCTTTCTTTCTTTTTTGCCCAGTAATTTGTTGTGTAGAGCTATTTGTTGAGAGTTTGTTGAGGATATAAGTGGCTGGTTCTCATAAAGATAACACCTATCTTCAACAATTCAACGTTTTACATGCCCTCACTTGGTACGCTGTAAAATGTGCTTGTGGATTAATTGGCAACCGCTCTATTCTCCGAAATGGTTGCAGCAACGTTCCTTGCAGGCTTTGCGCCTCCAGCCACTTGGGCGAACCTCCGCAGTGTTTTAGCATGGCATTAGATTTATGCAGACTATACCGAGGACACACAGCACACATAACACACTCGGCATAGTTCACAAAGGAAATCAACAACACACAACTGAAACACTTGGCAAGTTTCACACTGAAAATATCACCTTTTCCTTTGCAAACTCCATGTACAAAGTAGCTTGTGTCTGTGACCTTGTTCTTTCAATGTGGCAGCTTTGATGTTTGGTGCAAATTGAGAGAATTAAGGTCTGCAACCTTGGGCATGGAAAGCCGAAAGGCAAATATCTCGTCTTTTGTTCTTAGAGGAGGGAGCGAGGTTATGTTTTGGGAACCCCAAAACGCCTCGCTCCACCATGAGGGCGAAGAAATTTTGCTCCCAACGGTTGCAGAAAGTGAGTGTACCAACTGTAGGCAGTGCATAGAAATATGTAAATAGATTTGTCAGGTGTAGTTTATTCTTCCTTTATTTGCACAAAAGTATGTTTTGAGTGTTATAAAAAATAAAAAAATGCACTATTACGTTGATACTTTTGTATTTTTGCACTCAGTTATCTTGGACAGCAGAATTTGAAACACTGAAAATCCGTAATCTGTCTATATGTAAAATCTTTAAATTTGGATTATTATGACTAAGAAGTTTTGGTTAATAGCACTCATCGTAGCTTGCACTGTTGTATTTGGCAGTTGCGATAAGTCTGAGGAATTGAGTGTTGAGCAATGTAAGTTGGATATGAATCTATTCAACCAAACCTATACTGTTAATGATGAGGGGTGCTGTGTGCTAAAAGGGAGAAAGCCAATAGCAGCAGAAGAAATACAGAGTAAGGTCAAGGGCTATGGTTGGGAGAGTATTGCCACTTATGAGGTACAGGAAAACGGAAAGTTGAGCAAGGAGGAATTTTGGAAAGACAGATTTGGTGGCAGCCCTACACACTTTTGGTTTGAGACATCACAGCAAGCTTTTAGTTATTTTTATAGTGATGCCTTGCCAGCCTTTTGTTTCAGTCGTGTATCATGGACTTATGACATGGACAAAGGCTTCATACTGTTTGGCAGCAACAAGCAGACAACAGACAGCAGATACATGCAGATTCTTAAGCTTGACGAGTCGAATGGCAAGACCTTAATGTACACCATACAAAAATTGGGAGCGACGAGTGATGGCAGCAATGGTTACAAGTCTATATATGGCATGATTGTATATAAACGCATGACCGAAACCGATTTGGAAATGATGAAGAAAAGTTACACGTATGATACGGATATTGACCGTTCTGTTCCCGACAACTGCAAGTTTAAGATTAAGGCATACTATGCAGAAGACGACAAAGACAACACAGACCCTGTGTTTCAGACCTTCTGCCTTGTAACATTTGAGCTTACCGATGAATATGGTTTCAACTCTTCAGATAATGCCTATTACAACTACTACGATTCAATTACTTGGACGAGTGATTGTCGTGATATGCCAGATAGCTTTGGAATCATGGAACGTAAGACAAACTGTTTGAATACTTCCTATTGGTGGAGCACATACTTCTTCACGCCTCATGACAATACTATTGTCTATGCCAATGGCTATAAAGATGGCCGTATTGTCTATCAAGCCCGAAAGAGGCTCTATTTGGTGAATGATGGATTCTTTGGTTACGATTGGGATAACGTAAGGTATAATTCCAAGAACCCCGAACTAACAGAATATTGCTTGCTGGACAAGAGCCGTGAGTTTATCCTAACTCCACCTACTGCCTACAAAGAAGACATTACAAAACCGTATGCAGAGTTACGTATTGTACTGAAAGGAGCAAAAGACAAAAACGACAAGGAATATATGTTAGGCGTGCTTGAACGTGAAAGAGAAGGTCTGTTGAAGATTATGGACCAGTACTATGAAGCACATAGTACTATAAAAGAAACAGAAAAGGCTTCGCTGTGTAAAACGTTTAAGGCACTACCCGAAGATGCTGATATTAAAGCATATTGGCGTACAAAACATTCTCGCATGGTACTGATACTTAAAACTGACGGGGAAGACCCTATAAACAGTGAATACTATGTGCATGCGGAACCAATTAAATGATAAATAAGTTTAATGTGGACAACAATAGTCATAAGGCGAAGTTAATCTTTGTTTTATGACTATTGTTTTTTTGCACCAACATAGTGTGGTTTCATTTTTATTTTGTATTTTTGCAACTGTAAAGAGTTGTTAGGCAAAGCAAACATATGCATATTGCAGAAGTTGTGACTATTGCCAAATCATTACCTCTATTGAGGTTGAACACTTATAAATCGCTCATTTTAAGCTATTCAGCAGATTATAGAAGAATTTTAAAGAAAAATCCCGGATGCACGACGTGTTTGTATGACGTAGACATCCGGGATTCGTTTATCGAGACAAGTCCTTTTTCAGAACCTATCAATTAAACCATTTCACATAGCAGAAGTCCTGACGGTGAGGCAGGTCCTTATTTTTCGGGAACATACGGTATGCCACCTTGAAACTTCCGGCATTATTGATGGAATGAACCACCTCGAAAGTAAACAGGTCACCCTCTCTCTTCACAACCTCCAACGGTTCTACCGAATAGATATGATCTTTACCATCTGCATCCGTGTGCAAAGTAACCAGTTCTACTCCAATAGCATCATCCAGTCCTTTTTCGTCTATCACGATACGAATCGTATAATCCTTCCCGCTTTCAATCGTTCCGTTTATTAATTCGTCACACTTGTCAGCCGATACGACTTCTATCTGATCCCACTTAGAGGCTACGGTTTCTTTCCATGCCGCAATTTCCTTTGCCTTGGCATAGTTGTCGGCAGCCAAAACCTTAAAGCGGGCAGCTTCTTTATTGTAGAACTTCGAATAATAGTCGTCCAACTGCCGCTTCATCGTATAATGGGGAGCAATGTGGGCTATTGAGTTCTTGATGGTCTTTACCCATCCGGCAGAATATCCCTTGCTGTTGCGCGCATAGTACAATGGCAGAATCTCGTTTTCCAACAAGCTATAGATAGTTGCCGCATCCAACTGATCCTGATAGGCTTGATTGTCATACGTACGTTTCTCTGTCAAAGCCCATCCGGCACCCTCACGATAGCCTTCGAGCCACCATCCGTCGAGCACAGACAAGTTCAGCACACCGTTCATCAAAGCTTTTTCGCCCGATGTTCCGCTGGCCTCCAACGGACGCGTCGGGGTGTTCATCCAGATATCGACACCACTTACTAAACGACGCGCCAACTGCATGTCATAGTTCTCCAGGAATATGATTTTACCCAAGAATTCAGGCCGCTGCGAGATTTCATAAATCTTTTTAATCAATCCCTGTCCCGCTCCATCGGCAGGATGAGCCTTACCGGTATAGAGGAACTGAACAGGATAGTGCGGATTATTCACAATCTTAGCCAAGCGGTCGAGGTCGGTGAAAAGCAAATGCGCTCTCTTGTAAGTGGCAAAACGACGTCCGAAACCTATCAGCAAGGCATTGGGATTGATTTTGTCCATCAAAGAAATCACACGTGAGGGATCTCCCTGATTCTTCAACCAGCTATCACGGAACTTTTCACGGATATAGTGAATCAGTTTCGTTTTCAACTCCATACGGGTTTTCCAAATCTCCTCATCCGAGACGTCAAAAATAGCTTCCCAAATGCTTTCGTTACTTTGGTCCTTCATGAAGTCTTTGTCAAAATGCTTCCGGTAAAGTCTTTGCCATGATGTAGAAGCCCACGTGGGGAAGTGCACACCGTTAGTTACATAACCTACATGGCTTTCTTCCGGGAAATAGCCTTTCCATATATTAGCAAACATCTGTTGAGACACTTTTCCATGAAGCCAACTTACGCCGTTCACTTCTTGGCATGTGTTACATGCAAAAGTCGACATACAGAAACGTTCCGAATGGTCATCGGGATTCTGACGTCCCATACCGATCAACTCATCCCACGAAATGCCCAAAACCGACGCATAACCGCTCATATACTTGCTGAACAATCCCTCGTCGAAATAGTCGTGACCGGCTGGAACCGGAGTATGCACCGTATAAAGAGAAGAGGCACGAACCAATTCCAATGCCTGATTGAAAGAAAGTCCTTCCTGTACATAATCCAATAAGCGTTGGATGTTACACAAAGCGGCATGGCCTTCGTTGCAGTGGTATATGTCCTTATGAATACCCAGTTTCTTCAACGTAAGTACGCCACCGATACCCAATAGTATCTCCTGTTTCAGACGGTTCTCCCAATCGCCGCCGTAGAGGGCATGGGTTATAGGCCGGTCGAATTCAGAATTCATATTGTTATCGGTATCCAAAAGATACAATTTAATACGTCCTACATTCACTCTCCATACGGAAGCGTATACCTTATAATTCAAATAAGGTACTTCTACAATCATCGGGTTGCCATCGGCATCCAGTTGACGTTCAATCGGCAGGCTACCGAAATTCTGTGCTTCGTAATTTGCAATCTGCTGTCCATCCATGGACAAAGTCTGCGTAAAATAACCATAACGATAAAGGAAACCGACTGCACACATATCTACGTTGCTATCGGAAGCCTCTTTCAGATAATCACCGGCCAATACTCCCAAACCACCGGAATATATCTTCAACACGTGATTCAGACCGTACTCCATACAGAAATAAGCTACAGACGGACGTGTCTTGTCCGGCTCTACGTCCATGTATTCACGGAATGCGGCATATACGTCGTTCATTTTACGTACGACCGAACTGTCTTTCGACAATTCCTCCATCTTCTCATAGCTGAGACGTTCCAGCAGCAACACCGGATTTTGTCCCACTTCGTCAAACAAGTCTTCATCCAAACTGCGGAACAGCACGCGAGCATCATGGTTCCACGCCCACCACATATTACGAGCTAACTCTTCGAGTTTATCCAGCTCTTTGGGAATCCTTGACTTTACATCCACTTGTTTCCAATTTGCTCCATTAGAACAACTTGCTTTAATTTTCATAGACTCTCAAATTAAATTTATAAAATATATTTGCAATATTCATGTTTATTCTCCCCTACGTTGCTTCGCTTTATGCAAAGCGATATCGTAAGCTTGATAATAGTATCGGATAAAATGCTTCCACAAAGCATGTTCCGATATGTCGGCAGCTTTATGGCGTATCTTTTCCGCTTCTTGCGGTGTGAAAGCAGCATAAGCCGTCACAGCATCTTTAATAGCGTCTGCCACTTCGGAAGAATTATAATCCGTCCGCCGTACGACTTGTACACCATCGGTCAGTTCTCCATCTTTTCCCAACAACTGATTTACCCATAATCCGAAACCGGACAGATTGGTTGTAATACACGGTACGTGGAAAGCCACACTTTCCAATGGCGTGTACCCCCACGGCTCATAATAAGAAGCATAGACGGTGAGATCCATTCCAATCAACAAATCATAGTAATGCATATTAAAAATACCGTCTGCTCCATCTAAGTAACAAGGAACGAATATCACCTTTACCTTATCGTCCGGCAGATTCCACATGTTGTATCGTTTCATGTAATCAATGACCTGGTCATGGGACATCTCATGTAGCCAATGGGTCAATAAGGGCCATTCCAACGGCGTGTCACAGGCCTTTCCTGAAGCAAGCCTTTCCTTTAAATCCTCACGGGGACAACAAACCCATCCGGGAACCTGTACAAAAGCCAGCACTTTACGCGTTAAATCCTTATTCCGCAAAGAACGGTTCATGGCTTCCATATATAAGTCAATACCCTTATTGCGAAACTCATACCGCCCGCTGGTCGAAATAATCATCACATCGTCATCGAATTCCGTACCCAACAATGCACCTGCCACTTCACGCAACTTACGACGAGCCTCTCGGCGCTTACGGGCAAACTGAACTTTCGACGGAACGAAATCCTTTTCAAAACCATTCATCAGGACCACATCGGCCGGTTTATCCAATAATTCCGCACACTCCCGGTTCGTCACCTCGCTCACAGTGGTAAAACAGTCCACATGATGAGCTGTTTCGCGCTCAATGGAATGCTTGGACTGTACATTCAGTTCCTGTGCCATCTGATTTCCATTGTATGCGAACAAATATTCATAAAGCGGTTTATGGTTCCCGGCAATGGAACGTCCGATGGTCGTAGCATGTGTCGTAAATATAGTGGCAACCTCCGGAACATGCTTCTGAATATACAAAGCCCCCAAGCCTGTCATCCACTCGTGAGCCTGATAAACGACATGTTCACATTGCCCCTTCAAGACATGATTATAATAGCTTTCGACGACCAGTCCGGCTGCATAAGAAAACATAGACGCTTCATCGTAGTCGCCATAAGCGTGAAGCGAATCTACTCCGTAGTCTTCCCATAAGCGGGTATATATATCGTTTTTTATAGCAAAGTAAGGTTGGAAATCCACCAAAACCGCAATGGGGTGCCCCGGAACATTCCATCGGCCTATTCGTACGTGCAAATTTTCATTTTCAGCCGTATCTCTCCAAGATTTCAACAAGCTTGCATCTTCTTCGAAAAGCGGGTTCTCTTTCTCTTTCCACACATCCGGACCGATAAACATGATGTGATCTTTCAATTTATCTTGTAATGTCTTTGCCCGAGTGGATAATACCGTATAAATACCGCCTACCTTATTACAAACCTCCCAACTCGACTCAAAAATAAAATTAGGAACATACACTTCTCTACTCATTTCTAACCTTTTATAAAACAAAGGCAAAGGTACGAAATTTACAGTAATCCCAAAAGGAAATGGCCTGTTATTAAACACATTTCATTAAAAATATTTTATAATCATAGAGAGTTGTTTGCAAACACAAGGGATAGAAAGAGTATATTCAAAAAAAACATTAAACCGTTTGGCATACTGACGAACATGATTTACCTTTAAATAAAAGTTACACGTATGATGAAAAAATATATCGTTACTTGTCTCGTTGGTTTATGTACGGGTCTCACTACAGCCCGTTCACCATTTAAATGCACGCTTTACGACCGTGAAAACAAAATTTATCTTCATTTGGACTTGTATGAAGAAAGCATCAATGTACCGGGAATGGAAATGTTCGGTCCCATGAACGGATATATGAACGGAAACGTGTACGGTATATGGATGATTACTTCTTCCAAGATTGAAAATGAGAAAACCGCCACATTCAGGCTGTCCAATGATTTGGGTTCGGAAACACAAGAAGTCAAACTGACGGTAGAAAACGATTCCACATACTTGTTGGAACAGCAGGGGGGGACGGTTATCAAAAAGGTCGTAAACAAGAAACTGGTCAAAATACCACGCAACTTGACATTCAACCTCCAACGATAGAATCTACAAAAAAACAGGAAAAGCCTTATTTAAAGTCTCTTCCTGTTTTTCTGTAATAAACCGGATTACTTCTTCTTGAATTGGAATCCTAATTGCATGCCATCGTATCCGCTGGCAATATTACCGATCATGTTCAGTGTACTATTACCGGTCATTGTCGTTATATTCGTCAAGAAGTCGAGCAATTTATCCGCCTTGAAAGTGATTTGCATCTCGTTGCTCTTCAACGCAAGGTTTGCTGTGACCGGACGGCTCAGCAGTCCTTTGCGCTTCAAGGTTATCTCATTGTCTTGGACAGTATAAGTTCCCGTTGAATTCCGTGACCCGATCGTCATGGTATATGTACTATCTCCGTCGAACGAAATATCAACTTTACCTTCCTCGAAACCGATTTTAGCGAGATACTTCTGCAACGTTTTCTCCGCAGTATTCGTCATCAGACTTCCCCCGGCTTTCTTCAAGAGGTTGGAGGATTCGAACACCACAGCCGGGCTTTCATACGTCCAGTCTCCTTTCAAACTCGAATTTTCCACTTTGGCTGTCCCAATCAGATTCTGGAATATAGATCCCAAGACATTACCCTTCTCTTCTGTTTCGGTTTGTTGGGTTTCCGTCCCCTTATTACCCCCCAACACATTCTTCAACAAGTTACCCAACTGCGCAGATGCAGTCGTGGTAAACAACAGACCGCAACAAACTACGATCCATTTCAAACTCAATTTTCTCATTTTGCTTTATTTTATCGGTTTTCATTTAACAACTATCTTGACGGCCTTACCCTCCGTACGCAGGATGTATATGCCCGGATTAAGGTTAAGCATTTCCTCCCGTGAACGGACAAGCAACACGCCGTGCAGAGAATAGACCTCTACACTGGCTCCATCTTCCGCACTCACTTGCCGTACGGCATCCGCAGGCAACCGGACATACCCGTAATCGGAAAACTCCGAATCTTCGTATTCATTGTCCAATGCCGAAACGCCATAGGCATACGACTGATATCCGGTATCGTCCAACTGGACTGTGCAACAGGTTTCACTAAGAGAGTCGGCAACGAATACCGGATGCTCGGTCCACTGCTCATCACCGGAAATTCCGTACACTTTCACCGTATAAAACGTAGCGTTCTCCGAAGGACTCCAACTGAATTTAAAGCTATTTAAAGCCATCTCCACAGCCGTTTCCACTACCGGAGCCTCCAACCGGCCCTTAGGCTTATACTTCAATACGATGTCCCCGTTCTCCAACTCCCGGATTTGGGTAATAGGTTTGTTCATCCACGTTCCTGTGAAAACAAGCGATGCCGGTGTAGTCTCATTTGTCAGGGCAGTATTTCCCTCCGTTCCGGGATAAGGTTGTCCTCCCAATGCGTTCAGCAAATCAGCCGAACTTTCTGCATTGTACGGACCTACATAGCGGTTATTGGCCGGAATGAAACTCATACGTTGATGTGTGGCATTCGTATTCAGCATATTGTTCTTCCATGCCGTCTCATCATAGTCGACATGCACCACCAACATTCCACGTCCCAACTTCATCAATCCATTGTCCCAACCCACGTGCTGACGGTTCTCCAATACGTAATATTCATCCGGATTTGCCTCATTGACGACTTTATAGCCTACCCCACCCGCTTCCAACGGACGTAATCTGACCGTAGTACTACGTTCCAACACCGTCAGCGGACGCCAACCCAACAAGTCGCGTTCGTATGCAGTCAAACCACAAGGTGTCTTTCCATTGTCGCAATAATTACCGGAATCCATCAACGACCAATATGACATGCCCAATGCGGTATAGTTCGTATCATATTCGTCCGGCAAGCCTAAAGCATGAGACACTTCATGGCACATTGTACCGATACCCGAAGGCTGATTGCCCGAACTGCCTTTTGAAAGTTCACTGCAACACGCTGTCACGGACACCGTAACCCCATTAATCGTCATCGGGCGGATCATTTCTTTCGGCCAAATGGCGTCTTCCGTCACTCCGGGATCCGATTCCGGTAAACCGGCATATATGAAAAAGGCTAAATCCACAGTGCCGTTTCCATCATTATCGAATCGCGTTTTAAAATCAGAAACCAAAGTCGTGGCCTGTTCCAAAGCCTCGCTGCAAAATTCTGAAAAACGGATATCTTTGGCACCCGATGGCGAATTTTCTCCATAATAAGCCATCGGCTTGTCCAATGTCACCGGGCCGATCACTTCAAACTCCGGAAGAAACAGACTGTCGCTTTGTTGGGCAAAGTAATCACGTACAGCCCCTCTGCTGCCCGCCCCCGTGTACAAGATGCCGTCTCTCGTCCCGTTGCAATACTTATCATAATAATCGGCTATTCCCTTTGCCGTTTCCGCCACCGTGAGCTTTTCATCGCTGAAGTTTACCAGTATGACCGGTATCCGAGGACTTCCCAATGGCTTTATCGCCACCCTATCCTGGGAGCTTGCCCGCATAGCGCGTACGCTCGCTGTTTTCTCTCTATCCCGTAGCCGCAATGAAGTTACACGAAAACGCCCGGTTTCCTCCTTTTCTACCAAAAAGCCCTCCTCATTCACATAATAACTTCGATATTCGTCACCGCAAAAACGGATATTCTGAAACGTACCGTCACTCATTTGAGCACGGAATACATGAAAACGGGCGGGGACAGCATAAATTTGTGCAGACAGCGTCAAAAGCCCCAAAATATGCAGTAATCTCATAAAATCTTCATTTGTAGGGCAAAAGTACAAAACTTTTTTATGATTCTTTCATCATAGACTTTTTTTCTTTCACAGAAATTCACAAGCCCCACAAGAAAACTTCATTCATCGGACTCCACCGTTTCTGCATTGAGGAGTCCCTGTGCCTCGGCATTCAGATAAAAACGGCTCCGACTCAAACGCTCTTTCTCATCTTGCGTAGCCTTAGCATAAAGTTCTCCGATGATGCCGTCCGCCAAACCTATGGTAGGTACATACACGTAGTCCGAATGAATGCAGTCGGCAATAATCAGGAATATTTCTGCCGCCGGAACGATCACATCAGCCCGGTCCGGTTTCAGCCCGAAACGATCCATACGCTCTTCTACCGACAGCGGTTGCAGGTCGTTATGCAAACTACGTAAGGACGTAATCGGCAATTTAAGTTCTTTCTTGCTTTTTTCTTCCGCCAGACGGAACAATTTATTGATGTTGCCCCCGCTACCTATAATATTAATAGGTCCGTAATTGGCATACATACCTGCCATATCCGCTTTAAGCCCGTCTACAATCCCATCTTTTACCGCACGGTTCAACAACCGGATCGTACCGATGTTATAGCTCATGGAACCCACCAACCGGCCTTGGTGTATCAAAGTGATTTCCGTACTTCCTCCCCCCACATCTACATACATAAAGGTTCCTTCCTTATTGGGAAGTTTCTCTATATGGTTTCCATACAGGATGCCGGCTTCTTCTTTTCCTTCGATTAAATCAATGCGTATCCCCGTCTTCTTTTCTATCTTCTTGATCAAGGCCTTGCCGTTCTTAGCGTCGCGCATGGCGCTCGTAGCGCACGCCCGATAATCGACCACATCGTACATACGCATCATCTGCTTGAACCCCTTGATCATGCGCATCATCATCTCGGCACGCTCTTTCCCGATCTTACCCTTCGAGAACACATCCATTCCCAGACGCAAGGGATAACGGATGAACAACACTTTCCTGAACTTTGTTTCTCCCAATGGATTATGATCGATGTTCTTAATCAATAACCGGGCGGCATTCGTACCGATGTCGATAGCCGCAAAATTCATTCCTTCCATCATAGTCATTCGTTACTTTTATCATTTTGCTTTTCCGCCACTTGCTTGGCGTAATAATCATATAACCGTTCCTGTGAGCGGAATGCTTCCGCACCCTCTGTTCCCTCGTAAAACATATTATGCCCCGTCCCGTCTACGATACGCCCTTTCCGGTTGTCCATCATGCCCCATTCCACAATCCGCTTCAATTCGGCACGAACGGCCGGATTGTAAACCGGAGCCATCACTTCTATCCGATGGTCCAGATTACGGGGCATCCAGTCGGCACTCCCTATAAAATACCGTTCGTCCCCTCCGTTGCAGAAAATGAGAATCCGGCTATGTTCCAGATAACGGTCGATGATTCCGTGAATACGGATATGGTCGCTTTTCCCTTGTATTCCTGTCACTAACGCACAATTTCCTCTCACGAGTAAATCGACCTCCACTCCGGCTGCAGACGCATCATAAAGTTTCCTCACAACATCTTCATCCGTGATATGGTTGATTTTAACCTTTATATAAGCTTCCTTTCCTTGCTTTTTATTTTTGATTTCCGTCTGTATCATAGCCAGAATATTCTTTTTCATGATATTCGGCGAAACCAGCAATTCTTTGAACTTCACAGGAAGGAAAGGTTTTTCTATGAAACGGAACACATTCGCCACATCCTTTACAATAGCTGGGGCGGCCGTCATCAACATGCAATCCGTATAGATTCGGGCGTTTCCTTCGTGAAAGTTTCCGGTTCCGATGCAGGCAATGTCGCGTCCGCCACTCATCTCCACCCATAACAGTTTGGAATGTACTTTCAGCCCCTCTACACCGAAAATGACGTTGATGCCCGCATCTTTCATACGCTTGCTCCATTTTATATTGCTGGATTCATCGAAACGCGCCAACAGCTCGATTACCACCGTCACTTTCTTCCCGTTTTTAGCCGCAGCAATCAGAGCTTCCACTACCTTGCTGTCTTTAGCCAAACGGTAAAGAGTAGTCTTGATAGATTTGACACGTGGGGAAATTGCGGCCTCGCACAGCAACTGAATATAATGGTCGAAAGAATGATAAGGCACATGCAGGAAACGGTCTTCTTCACGAATCAAGTCCAACATGCTTCGTGCACCGGCAAACTCCGGTAAAAGCAACGGTTTCCATGCCGGATATTTCAAATCGCCACGGCCGCAATCCGGAAACTTCATCAGGTCTTTATGGTTCTGGTAACGTCCGCCGGACAAGGTCGTATCGAATTTGTCGAGCGATAGGTTCAGCATAATCTTGCGGTATAAATCCTTCGGCATGGAAGCATCGAAAACAATCCTCAGGGGCTGACCGTTCTTACGGCTTTTCACCGCACGCTGCACCCGCTGCAATGTCCCGGCATCCGACTCATTATCCAATTCCATCTCCGCATCCTTCGTGAACTTGAAAGAATAAGCTTCGAAATGATCATAGTCCACGCTGACAAATATCATAGGCAGGCAATACCTTATCACATCATCAATATACATGATATAATGCGTATCGTCTTCCACCGGAAGTTCGAGAAAACGACCGAACTTCTCCACCGGAACCCTGATAAGCGCATATTCTTTCTTAGGCTTTTTAGCTTCGTCATACCAACGGGTCAGTTTCACGGCCAAATAAATCGTATCGTCGGATTCATTAGCCAACCGCTCCGCCTGCGACAGCCATATCGGATTGGTAAATCCGGCCAGACTGTTCCGGAAATACTGGCGGATAAAAGACTGCTGCGCCTCGTTCAACTGTTTTTCATTGACAAGACGAATTTTCTCCTTTTCCAGTTCCTTTGTCAACTGCCCGACAACGTGTCCAAACTCTTTATTATACCGGTTATTCAACTTGTTGATGACCTTGATGGTATGACGGGCTTCTTCTATCTGGGACTTCATTTGCTTCACGTCGCTCTCGGCAATACGCGTCAACGTAGCCATCCGGACACGGAAAAACTCATCCAGATTATTGCTATATATCCCCATAAAACCCAAGCGTTCCAATAAGGGAACCGATGTGTTCTGGGCTTCTTGAAGGATTCTGTAGTTAAAATACATCCAACTTACGTCACGCGGAATGACGTCTATCGACTTTTTGGGTTCCATACGCGATTCATTAAAATGCGATACGACAAATATAGAATAAATATGATAAATAATAAAAGCTTCTAACCGGAATTTTATAAATAAAAATCCGGTTAGAAAACTTTTTAAAGCAGGTTATTGCTGGAAACGCTTGAATGCACGCAAATAATGCCTCAAGTCACTGAGCAACTCTTGCGTCTCCTGCAACAGGTTCAGATAAACCAAAGAAACTTTCAAGCCTTGCGACAAATCCATCTGTATGCGGTCTTCCTGCGCCCGGCGCATCTCGGAAAGCTGCTGCTTGTAAGCCTCTTCTTCGGCCAGCAACGCGTCGATATGCTCATAGTCCCGGTCTTCCACAATACGTTCGCTCCGCATCAGGTAATCCACTATCTTTTTCTTGACCGGCAGAATCTCCTCTATGCACTCTCTCGAAAGCGGATTGAAATTATTGTCCACATGCTCCTTGCAAGGCTCGGACATACGTTTCAGGCAATAAAGCATTTGCTCTCCGCTGTTGGAAGCCAAATGGAACCATGTGTTCTTTTCCAAAGAAATCCGCTTGTCGATACGGCGCATGCCCACCAATTCCCTTTGGCGCAGTTTTTTACGACGCGATTTCTCAGCGTCTATACGTTTCACGGCACGGCGCAACGTCTTCAAGTCTTCGTCTACAAACCCGTTGACCACATCCTCATACGTTTTCCAAACGAAATCCAGCATCTCCTGTTGGGTGGCACAAACATGCTTTTTCAACAAACCCCAACATTCCGCCTTGTCTTTCGCATTCATAATACCTTTAAAGAGTTGTTCCTCGTAATCGGTCTCATCCTTCCGTTTGGTTGAGAAGTTGCTCTTAATCAGGATGAACACGGCCACAAAGACAAACAAGGCCATCACCACCGCACCACCGTAATACATGGCAATCGTGACCAACGCACAGGCTGAGAAAGCAATACCGGCCGTAAGGAACCATCCGCCGATGACGTTCAGCACGCCCGTGATGCGGAACACCGCGCTTTCGCGCGACCATGCACGGTCGGCCAAAGAAGACCCCATGGCCACGATGAAAGTCACGTAGGTGGTAGAAAGAGGTAATTTCAACGATGTCCCCAACGCTATCAGCAGACCGGAAAGCACGAGGTTGATAGAAGCACGCACCAAGTCGAATGCCGCTCCCTGAGCCAAAATAGCTTCATCCTTGTTAAAACGGGCATCAATCCATCGCACCAAAGGTTTTGGGGTATATTTGGAAAAGAACTCGTTCACGTTGTTCGCCCCTCTCACGATGCTGCGCGCCACGCGTGAAGAACCGAACATCTCTTCGCCTTCGTCCTGACGCGATAAATCCACGGAAGTCTTCACCACATTCTGTGCTTTTTTCGACGTGGCCAAGGCATAGACCATCACCACACCGGAAAGGAACAGGAAAATAAACGGTGTCTTGGCACTTTCATTCAGCGAACTCATCATAAAAGTATCGGCCTGCCCGGCACCGTTTGCGGCAAAATCCTGATAAGCCGAATAAGCAGCCAACGGCACACCGACGAAATTCACCAGGTCGTTTCCGGCAAAAGCCAAAGCCAAAGCAAAAGTACCCATAAAAATTACAATCTTGAACACATTGATTTTGCACCAATGGAACACCTGCATCAAGACGGTGCTTACCACGAAACACCCGCCCACCAGATACATCGTATTTTCTTTTATCCATGCGTTATATTCCGGAGTCATGAACGAACTGTCCTTCAATCCTTTCAGCAAAGCAAAATAAAGGATACATGTGGTGGCAATCCCCCCGAAAAGCCCTATTTTCCATTTCAACTTGGAAGTATAGTTAAATGTAAATATCAAACGGGACAACCATTGTACCACCGTTCCGAAGATAAAAGCCACTGCTACGGAAAGGAATATACCCAAAATCACAGAAAGGGCCTTGTCCGTATTCAACAGATCGGCAAAGCCCAAAAGCCCGGTCTCGTCCGTGGCTATTTTCAGCAACGAAAGGATGAACGTACCGCCCAACAATTCAAAAACCATAGAGACGGTGGTAGACGTAGGCATCCCCAACGTGTTGAAGACATCCAGCAATACCACATCCGTCACCATGACTGCCAGGAAAATACAAAGCAAGTCGTTGAAACTGAACATCTGCGGTTGGAAAATCCCATGCCGCGCAATGTCCATCATACCGTTACTCATCGTAGCTCCCACAAACACCCCGATCGACGCGATAATCAAGATGGTACGAAAGCGTGCGACCTTAGCTCCGATAGCCGAGTTCAGAAAGTTCACGGCATCATTACTCACACCGACCACCAAGTCGAAAACGGCCAGCATGAACAGGAACACGATAAAACTAAAATAAACAATTTCCATAAGTTAAAAATATGTGTTGATAATTCTTTGGGTGCAAAATTACAGACGCGAGATGTAAGGTGTGTGTCATTCATGTTAAGATTATGTTACAATCCGACAGGAATCACTTTGTATTTCTTTATAGTATTGAAAAAGAAGCACTTGAATCTCCCGAAAAAATCTCCGCACAAACGAAAATCAATCTCAGCCAAACGATTTTTCATTCGGCTGAGATTGATTTTTCGTTTGGCGCACAAAATCCGGCAGGTTTCAGGAAGGGGAAGAAAAAAGCTGTTGCCCCGGAATATTATAAGTATTTTTGAGTTAACTTTGCAGCCGGAAAATAAAACGTACGATGAAAAAGGTATTTCTTTTTATAGCCGGTGCCTGGATGGCATGGGCAAGCCATGCCGAGGAAAATAAAGGCAAATGGTGGCAGGATATCAAGCAAAACACGACATTCGGCGGCTACGTCATCGGTAAGGCTGCATTCAACGACCAGGATTTGGACAATAAAAACGAATCGCATTCCACCTTCGACATCCGCCTCATCCGGGCATACGTCAACGGCAAAGTATGGGATTTCAGATACGGGCTTCAAATGGAAATGAACGGCGTATCCGGAAGCAGTGCGGAAAAAGGACCTCGCGTATTGGACGCTTGGGCGGAATGGGAAAAATACTCTTTCGTCAAAGTAAAGTTCGGCCAGTTCAAACGTGGCTTCACTTTCGAAAACCCCATGAATCCTTGGGATATAGGTTTCGGGGCATACTCCCAGGCTACGACGATGCTGGCAGGCATGAACGACCGCGTAGGGGAACATTCCTGCAACGGACGCGACTTGGGGCTTCAAGTGCAAGGCGATTTGTTCAAATCTCCCGACGACGGTCACAACTGGCTGCATTACCAATTAGGAGTGTACAATGGGCAAGGGGTGAACCACGCTGACCGTAATGACAACAAAGACCTCATCGGCGGACTTTGGCTCTCGCCCGTAAAGGACTTGTGCATCGGTGCTTTCGGATGGGCCGGGGAATACAGCAAGGATGCCAACGGCAAGAAAATCACCGTAGACCGTAACCGTATGGCTTTCGGCGTGAAATACGAATCGCGCTGGACCGTGCGCGGAGAATACGTAACCAGCCAGGGACACAAGATTTCGGACTACCGTATGGCTGACGACGGGACGACGAGCGTCAGCGGAAAGGACAAGGCGGACGGCTGGTATGCCACAGTGGGAGCCCCCGTCACCTCAAGATGCAAAATATACGGCAAATGGGATGTATATCGTGACCGGAAAGACAATGCAAGCCGGAAAAGCATCTACAACGTGGCCGTAAACTACTATTTCTATAAAAACCTGAAGATACAGGCCCTTTACGGTTTCGTGGAAGACAAAACATACGCCGGAGACCAACATTATAACACCGGAGAAATCCAGTTGTACTGGCGTTTCTGACCACTGCAAACGGAAGCAAAACAGAAATAAAACGGCTTTCCTAATGGTTATATGCCGGGAATCTCCTATTTTTGCAACCAAATCGACCCATAATATGAAAAGAAGTTTTTATTTTATCCCCGTATGGGCTGTCATGGCTTTCGCATTTCTTTCGTGCGGCGAAGACCGTACGTATGAGTTTCTGGCCAAGACGGAAGTGGATAATTGGATTGAAGCGCAAATGCGGGAGATATACCTTTACTACCGGGAAATCCCCCAACTGGAAACGGAAGATTACTTCTCTCCCGCCGAAGAGTTTTTCCCGAAGCTTCTGGCTTCGCAGGACAAATATTCTTATATAGAAGTACCCACGGAGACGGATGCGGCCACGGGGATAAAGCTCCGCAACGCCATTCAAACCGTAACTTACGGTTTCGATTTCGTATTGACCGACGACCCGACGGGAAGTTCCAGACAAGTGGCACGCGTGTTGCAAGTGTTGCCCCAATCTCCGGCTGCCGCAATCGGACTGCAACGGGGCGACTTTATCACAGAAGTCAACGGAAACAATGTCAGCAGTAAAAATACCGGCCTTCTGGAAAACGGGAATGGAACGGTTCTCACGGTTTCCACCCTTTCGGCCGACGAGGAGACCGGTGAATTGGTTTGGGACGATGAAGCGACAGAACTTACACTTCCGGCTGCCGTCCACATGGAGAACAATCCCCTCTTCCTTTACAAGGTCATCGAGCAGGACGGAAGGAAAACCGGTTATCTGGTATATAATGAATTCAAGGCAGGCATAAACGACGGCGACGCATCCTATCTGGAACAAATGCTGCAAATATTCCAATGGTTCAAACAACAAGGAGTGACCGATTTTATCCTGGACCTGCGGTACAACCAAGGCGGACAGGTGACTTGCGCACAACTTTTGGCCTCCTTGTTGGCTCCTGCCGGCAGTCTGGGACAGGAGTTCGCCCGTTTTGAATTCAACGACAAACGGCAAGACTCGAACTACAGCCTGAACTTTCTCACGGAATACGCGAATTATAATCTGAACCTGAACCGGCTTTTCATCATTTCGGGATTGTACACCGCTTCGGCATCGGAAATGATGGTGAACTGCCTGCGCCCTTACATGACAGTCAACCTTTTGGGCACAAAAACCTTGGGTAAAAATGTGGCGATGACGCGTATCGACAGTCCATACGGCTTCGTCATGTATCCGGTAACCTCCACCGTGCTCAACAAAGAAGGACAGTCGGACTACGCCAACGGCTTCACTCCTGAGTATATCATATCCGAACTCAACTACTATCCATGGTATGAACTGGGTGATCCGAACGAGCTTCTCCTGAAAAATGCACTGCAATGGATGGCTGGCGGCGTACCGTCGGATGCGGAAAACGTCAGCAAACCCGAAGAACCGGAAACTCCGGAGAGTCCGGCTTCCCTCCGCCTGCCTCGCAAACCGGCATTCGGTTATTCTTCCATCCTCGGCAAAAAAGCCCCGGCGGCAATCTTGCCCGAATAAAATCCTGTATATCAAAAAGACAAACAGATGATGAATATTTTAGTTTCGGAAGATATCCGGACGGTATGTCCGGAGTTTGTAGGTGCAGCCTTGGAAGCACATATCACCAATACGCCCTACTCCGCTCCGCTATGGGAGGAAATCAAGGCGTTCCAAACCGATTATTGCAGGAAATACACCACGGAGTCCATCAAGGAAATGCCTCCTATACAAGCCACCCGAGCCGTTTATAAACGTTGTGGAAAAGACCCAAGCCGTTACCGCCCTTCGTCGGAAGCCTTGGTACGCCGCATGCTGCGGGGATTGGACTTATACCAAATAGACACGGCTGTGGATTTAATCAATCTGGCTTCCATTGCCTACGGTTACTCCATCGGCGGATTCGATGCCGGGAAAATAGTCGGTGACACGCTTGTTTTGGGCATCGGGCGCGAAGGGGAAGCTTACGAAGGCATCGGGAGAGGCCCGTTGAACATCGCCGGACTGCCGGTTTACCGCGACAACCAAGGCGGAATCGGCACCCCCACGAGCGACCATGAACGTACGAAACTCACCCTGTCCACCACCCACCTGTTGGCATTGGTCAACGGATACGACGGCAACCGCGAACAAGTGCTGGCCTGTGCAGAGTACATGCAGGAGTTGTTAAAGAAATATGCCGGTTCGGACGGGGGAGACATACAACTTTTCGAGTGACCTAAACTCCAATGGGACAAACCGGAAACACAAAAGTATCGCGGTTTGCCCCATTGGAGTTGCCGGCATCAAAAGGATTTAGTAATAAACTATCGTCTGTATCTCCTTAAATATAGGTTGGCCGTCCACATACACCATACGTTCGGTCCAGTTTCCATGCTCATCTGTCTTCACAGCACGGATTTCACAACCATCGTAGTTCCAACTGTCACCCCCATAATCCAACGAGAAATCCATGGATTCCGGCAACGTGGAATTTTCCCCGTAACGGAAAGTTGCCTCGTAACTCTCTCCATTTCCGTATGCTACAAACGGCGGCGTCGTGCTACCATACACGACATGAAACGGCACGCCATCCATATTTATTGCATATTGGCAGTCTATAAGTCCTGCCGAGAATTCTCCGGCCCTGAAATTCCCCTCGTAACGGATGCCGAATTCCCCGTCCTCACGTGTGTAAGTGGCCTGAAAGGGTTGACCGTAACGTTTTCCGTTCACCGCCACCTTTTTGCCATCATAAGTATAAGTGAATGAATCCACCTGTTCCAATTTTCCCACAGTAGATTTCTGCCCCTCGTAGTAGGTTATCTTCCCGTCGGGCGAAAAGCGCATGATGTTGCAGAAATTGCAAAGCGGGTGGTTGCCATCCTCCTCTTCTTGCAGCGACTTCATCATATTCTCGGGGTAGACACGAATCAGCCTCGCCTGCTTGACATTCCCTTTCAGCATATAGATGTCGCGTTCCGTCATCTTAGCCCCTTGGCTTCCCGCGCTCTTCTGCAACTCCAACACACGGTCGTAAGCTCGCAACTCGCCTTCTTCCGTCACCACAAACTCATAAGGCTGTTCCAAAGGCCCGGCATCGGCCATTTGTTGAACCAGGGGCTTATCCTCGGAATAGGGATAGAGATAATGCGTGAAGCTGATGCCATCCTTATTGGGTATGCCTGCATAAACATGGCTCGTATGTCCCCTCAGGCCGCTCTCCCCATCTGGTTCGGTATAATCGGTAACCTGTAACACCACATACCCTTCTCGCTCGGAAAGCGTGCCCATGCTATAGGACACAGGCAATGACGCTTTCCCCATATATTCCCCTAACATCGAACGGGAAAAATCACGGAGAGCCACCTTGCGGACAAACTTATCCGATATGGCACCCGACACGGACGGAATACGGAAATTTACCCAACCGTTGCCTGCAACCCAGCCCGTAAAACTGTTTACAGAACTTACCTTGCCCACAACCTTTCCTGTGACCGGCTGGCTGCGTACATTGACATTATCACCGGTCACTACATAGTAATCTTGCGCCTGAAGCACGGCGGTACAACAAAAAGCCGGCATCAAAAACATCTTTTTCATTATATATAAGTATTAAAGTCTTTACTCATAAATCTACCGTACCAACGAATAGCCTTTCATGCTCACCGAATAAGAGGGGAAGAAAGTGATACCGATGTTCACGTTCATGTCCGTGGCAAAACCGCCTTTCGTGCCGGGCTTCATGGGCGGCATTCTACGCACAAACGCAAGGGCGGCCTCATCCAGATGTTGGAGGACACGCTTCTTCAAACCTACATTCGTCACCTGTCCCGAAAACGAAATCCTCGCTGTCACGATGATTTCACCATAGCCCGCCGTGGCAATGGCCGGTCGGCGGGGACGCGGATTCCGTTGAAGATAACGCTTGCCCTCGTCGGTCAACATCGGTGGTTCCACCACATTCGACAACCGATCCCGCTCGTCATATTCGGCTTTGACCGTGTGATACAAATCTTTGGCAGGCTCGTACCCCTTGGCCACAAGGCGATCCAAGATAATGAGGGCATCGGTGATGCTTGCACGTCCGCTTTCCCCATCCTTATAATAATAGGTATTGTATTTGCTACTCCTCTGCATCTTCTTCACTTTGTCTTCACCTATACCCCGCCCGTAATAATACAGTTCGGCAAGCGTCAGCAGTTCGGAGTCGATATACTTGGCCTCATCCTTCGTAAGGTAGTCGAAAGCCTTGCCGTAATCCACCGGCACCACTTTACCTTCGGCGTATATCATGCCCAATGTACCTGCCATGGCATCCACACCGTTATTGTAAATCAAGTCCATCCCGTACACCGACATTTCATATTGTCCCGATTTCCAATGATAAACCGTTGTCAGCCATAGAGCATACATGCAATCGGAATCCATTTGGAAGGCTTTCTGGTATTCGGCCATCGCTTCTTCTCCCTTTCCTTCCCTTTGGTACATTTCGCCGCGATAGCAGTGTGCCAACGGACACTTGGCCTGTATGCCCTTGGCGAACATGTTCATGGCTATCCGGCGGTCGGCTTTCACGCCGCGCCCGTGGGCGTACAAGTCGCCAAGCACGGACATGGCCAAGCCTTCGCCTTGCTTGGCAGCCCGCTGGAGTTTGGGCACAGCGTCCTCATAGTCCTTCAAAAGGCAATCTGCGAGTCCCATATTCAAATCGAAGTTTTTCGTGTCATATCCTATCAATTCGGAATAAGCTTCCGGATAGACGAACGACATGGGGAGGTTCTCTCCTTCTTCCTGTGCCACGCTCTTTCCCACAAACAGTATGCACATCAAAAGCGTCAGGCACAGCCTTGTCCTTATTCTCAAAGTTTTCATGGTCATTTCCTGATTATAATGTAAATACCTTCATTGTCCGAACTCAATTCATAGGTGCAGCCATCCCGGGTTACCTTGTTTTTCCCTTCCGTACCGAAAGCTTTTTTGACGGCCTCGAACAGCAAGGGCTGCTTGTTTTTCTTCCCATAGTCGCTGATGGCTACCGTACACACAAAGCTCGTGGGACGGCGTTTCTTGTCTATCACCTTCACATATCCCCACCATCCGTCGGATACGGAATCAAAGAAATCGCCCTTCATCTCCAGTCGTAAACTTGCCGCAGCAAGCCACGAAGGATCGTAAAACAGCCGGGTCGTGCCGGATTCGCTACGGCTGACCATGTCTTCGTCCAACCCGGCCTTCGTCATAATGTCGCCCACCGTCATGCCGAGCGTGTAGCCGTTCATGCCGCCGCCCTTCACCGCATCTTTGAGTTTGCCCGCGATGTAGGACGCGTCGAAGAAATCGCTCTCCACATGGTCTACCCCCGGAATGCCGTAATAAACCTCTATCACGGAAGGGTCTACTCCGTCGAATTGCGGGTTCGCCTTGTACTTGCCGTCCGTGTCTATAAACCCGAATTTGTCGCCCACCCGCACAATGGCTATCCCACCGGCAAAGGGACTGGCATAGTCGAACTGCGGATTGATGACAAAGTGCCCGGTCCTGTCCACGTAACCGACTTTCTCTCCGTCCAATGATGCCGGAGCCAAATTCCCGTCAAAGAAAAGGGTGAGGTTTTTAAACTGGGGATTCACTATGATTTTACCATCCTGATTGCAACGCCCGTAGAGTTCCGTCCCGGAAAAGCTACACGTCAGTTCATCCCCGTCCTGCATCAGACTGCCGAATTGCGGCGTGATGAGATAATGTCCGTCCCGGTCTATCACTCCGTCCACCCATCCGTTGTCCCCGTTGATGGAGACCACGGCCTTGCCATTCTTCTCGAAGTGCCTTGCGTATGCAAACTGGTAAGGAATCACCAACGCACCGCTTTTGTCGATGTATCCGTGTTCCATCCTATTTTTCTCTTCGTTCGTCCGCGCCACGGCCGCCCTGCCCTCCGAGAACGCGCCCACACTCTCAAACTGCGGCTTTATGGCCCATTTTCCTTTGCCGTCGAGATAACCGTAAAGCGTGCGCCCCGTCTTCTCGTCTTTCACCGAAGCCATGGCCAAACCTTCCGTATAGGAATACACGCGCACCGCTTCTCTTGCTTCGGAAAGCTTGTTTCCTTTCGTGTCTATCAATATAGGAGCCGTGTTCTCGGCTACGACCCACGCTTTCCCGCCAGAAAAACGGGTAGCCCCTTTGTACCACGCATCATTCATGATTTTACCGTCAGTATCCGTAAAACCATATTCCCCGTTTTCACGTTGAACGACTGCCCAACCTTCGTGGAACGCATCCGCACTCTCAAACTGCGGGTTGATGAGCCACTTCCCTTCGCTGTCCACGTATCCCCACTTCTCACCCGACTTCACCGGAATGCAGTCCATCGCCTTTTTATCGCCTCCTCCGCACGCCGCACAAAGTAGCACAACCATACAGGCCGTCAAGTACGCCCCAAGCCCAATTCTCTGTCTTTTTGTTTTCATACCACTTAGATTTCCGTTCTCCCCAAACGGATATACTCTTTCTCTTTTAAAAGGTTGAACATGAAAAAGGCGTAGGGAGGTACTTTCGCCTATCCCATGGTCTCAGGCTCTCGCATTGCCCCCATCCCTCAGGATAGGCAACGCAGCCAGCCCACGCCATGATATATCATATAAACCGGGAGAATTTTCCCCGAGTGAATACAATACAACCAACGTGGACGTTTCCCGTTGCCTAATCTTTCAGGATGGATTCAAATTTGCGAGATTTGAGACCTAAAGATTACGTCCGTAAACGCCCTTTTCCCATAAAATGCCCGCCAGTCCCTCATGGACAGGCTGAGTCAAAAACAAAATTAATACTTTTTCGGATATATTCAAAGAAAATAAATAACTTTCTCACCGTTTCTTTTATTATATCCCTACCTTTGCATATAAATTAAACATGAACGTAAAATGAGAATAGCCACATTCTTCCTGTTCCTCGGATTGTTCTTGCAAGTACAAGCACAAATGAAACAACCCGACCCCACGGTATTCATATTCGTAGGAGACTCTATTTTCCCGATGAACACCATAACCAGCCAGACCGAACTTAAAAAAGGTTGGGACATACAAGGCATCAATGTAGGGCGAAAAATAAAAAGATACTTCTCGGGGGCGCAGGCAAGGCAAACCACCGGTCGCCAACCTAAATTTGCCATTTACCCCAAAACGCAGGATTTGAACGACTACGCCTTGATTCGACTGAAAGAAAGACGAGGCTTCCGCTATTTGCCGGCCTCTGAATTTAAAGACTGCGACTATACCCGTGTGGAATTAGGGCTTTTCAACATTGAGAACCTTCCGGGATTAGGCTTTGCCGTGACACCGCTCACACCGCTCTTCCCCGGAGAATACATATTGGTGGATCTTTCTCAAAAGCCCGTCAACCAATACGGAGATGTCAAAGCATACGATTTCACGGTGGAGGAATAACCGTTCCCATCTGCAAAATTATCAGTCTGCTTGGAATGTCTCCCGATAAAAAGCAATGCTGTCAACGTATCCCGTTCCAACTATTTCCTATCTCTAAACGAAAAAAACTGTGATTTTATTTGCCAGTTCAGGGATTCTACATATATTTGCAAGCGAAAACAAGAAATTAAAAGACTAAAGCAATAATGTTCTCAAATAAAAATACATATTGGTGGTGGCGCAACTCAAGACCAGAAAAGTCGTGAGGAGCAAGCCTTATATGTATTATCTACATTTACCCTAAAAGAAACATGGAGGCCTGTCGTACTTACGGCAGGTCTCTTTTTTTATACCCTTTTCCCCAAGAACAAACAAACGAACCAAAATACAAATGAAGATGAAAACTTATCATGTAAATGAAGAAGGCTATTATGGCGATTTCGGCGGTGCATACGTCCCCGAGATTCTGTATAAAACCGTAGAAGATTTGCGTAAGGCATATCTTCCCATCCTTGAGAGCGATGCATTCCGCAAAGAGTACCATACGCTGCTGAAAGATTATGTAGGCCGCCCCTCGCCTCTCTACCATGCACGGAGATTGAGCGAAAAATACGGTTGTAAACTCTACTTGAAACGGGAAGACCTCAACCACACCGGCGCTCACAAAATCAATAATGCCATCGGACAAATCCTTTTGGCACGGAAAATGGGCAAAACGCGCATCATTGCCGAGACCGGTGCCGGCCAACACGGTGTGGCCACTGCTACGGTCTGTGCCCTGATGAACATGCCCTGCCGAGTCTACATGGGAGCGACGGACGTGGCAAGGCAACACGTCAACGTAGAACGCATGAAAATGTTGGGTGCCGAGGTTTATCCGGTAGAAAGTGGTAACAAAACATTGAAAGATGCCACGAATGAGGCCATCCGCGACTGGTGCTGTCATCCGCAAGACACCTTCTACATCATCGGTTCCACTGTAGGCCCACACCCCTATCCCGACATGGTGGCCCGCTTGCAAAGCGTCATCAGCCGTGAAATCAAGGAACAGCTCTTGGAAAAAGAAGGACGCGATTACCCGGATTACCTGATGGCTTGTGTCGGTGGGGGGTCGAACGCTGCCGGTACCATCTACCACTATATTGACGACGAACGGGTCAAAATATACCTCGGCGAGGCCGGAGGTCACGGTATCGACAGCGGAGAGACCGCAGCCACGATACATTGCGGTTCATTGGGCATCATCCATGGAAGCCGTACGCTGGTCATGCAGGACGGAGACGGGCAAATCATCGAACCCTATTCCATCTCTGCCGGTTTGGATTATCCGGGTATCGGCCCGTTACATGCCAACTTGGCACAAGAGCACCGGGCCACAGTCATGGCTGTCAACGACGAAGAAGCTTTACGGGCCGCATACGAACTCACCCGCCTGGAGGGTATTATTCCGGCCTTGGAATCGGCACACGCACTCGGCATGCTCCCACGAATGAAATTCAGGAAAGAGGATGTGGTCGTGCTGACGGTCAGCGGACGGGGCGACAAAGACTTAGACACCTATCTGACCCACCGCTACGACGAGAATTTAGAATAATAAGGCATCTCATACAAATCCATAAGAAACTCTATGAATACATTTCATTACAGCACGGCTTGCCGACAAATCCTCGGCGACCTCTATACACCGGTCAGCACCTATTTGAAAGTGCGCGACCTTTATCCACAAAGTGCCCTGATGGAGAGTTCCGATTACCATAGCCATGACAACAGCCGTTCGTTCATCGCCCTGAACCCGATAGCCAGCATCAACATCAGCCATGGCACCGTGACCGCCCAATATCCGGACGGTACGCAGGAATCCCGCGAAATCAATGAAAACTATCCGGCCGAACAAGCCTTCAACGACTTTTTATCACGCTTCACCGTGACAGGCGACAAACAGGAGTTTTGCGGCCTCTATGGTTACACATCCTTCAATGCGGTCCGGTATTTCGAACACATAGAAATAAAAGATTGCATGCAGGAAAAGAACGACGCGCCGGACATCCTTTACATCTTATATAAGTATGTCATTGCTTTCGACCACTTCAACAACACCATGACGTTAATCGAACTGGTGGAAAATCATGAACCGGATACTCTCGACGAACTGGAACGCGTCATCCGAAACCACAACTTCGCCACCTACGATTTCCGTCCTGTTGGTGAAACCTTCAGCACGCTCACGGACGATGAACATAAAGCCAACATCCGCCAAGGCATTGCCCACTGCTTACGGGGCGACGTGTTCCAAATCGTATTGAGCCGCCGTTTCGTACAACGGTATGAAGGAGACGACTTCAAGCTCTACCGCGCCCTGCGCAGCATCAATCCCAGCCCCTACCTGTTCTATTTCGACTTCGGGGGATTCCGCATTTTCGGTTCCTCACCCGAAACACATTGCCGCATAGAAGGACGCCACGCTTATATCGACCCGATTGCAGGCACGACAAAACGTACCGGCAACGCCGATACGGACGCACAAAATGCAAACTACCTGAAAAACGATCCGAAAGAAAACGCCGAACACGTCATGTTGGTAGACCTGGCGCGGAACGACCTGAGCCGGAACTGCCACGACGTGAAAGTGGACTTCTACAAAGACATGCAATATTACAGCCATGTCATCCATTTGGTGAGCCGTGTAAGCGGTATGCTGGATGACGAAGCCGACCCTGTCAAGACGTTCATCGACACCTTCCCGGCCGGTACGCTCTCCGGCGCACCCAAGGTCCGTGCCATGCAACTTATCAGCGAACTGGAGCCGCACAACCGAGGGGCATACGGCGGTTGCATAGGGTTCATCGGATTGGACGGTTCCCTGAACCAGGCCATCACCATCCGTACGTTTGTAAGCCGTAACAACGAGTTATGGTTCCAGGCCGGAGGCGGCATTGTGGCCAAGAGCGACGAAGATTACGAGTTACAGGAAGTCAATAACAAACTGGGAGCTTTGCGCCATGCCATCCAAATGGCAGAACGCTTGTGAAGCTTTCCGCATACATTCAGAATTATGAAAGCAGTCATCATTGATAATTACGATTCTTTTACCTACAATTTATATCATCTGATACGTGAAACCAGCACGGATACTACGGTACTGCGTAATGACGCATTCGACTTGAAAGATATTGAGGCATACGACAAAATCATTTTAAGTCCGGGCCCCGGCATTCCGGAAGAAGCCGGACTGCTATTAGACGTCATCCGCACTTATGCCGGACGAAAGCCGATACTTGGCGTATGTCTCGGGCATCAAGCCATCGGCCAGGCTTTTGGCGCACAGCTCGTCAACCTGTCCGATGTGTTCCACGGCGTACAGACTCCTTGTTTCCATACGGAAAAAGACTATATTTTCCAAGGCATCCCCAAGCAATTCCCCGTGGGACGTTACCACTCGTGGGTAGTGTCGGACGACGGTCTGCCTTCCTGCCTCGAAGTGACGGCGGTCAGCCCAGAAGGACAAATCATGGCGTTGCGCCACCGCGAATACGACATCCACGGCATACAGTTCCATCCGGAATCCGTACTCACCTCGAATGGACGAGCCATCGTGGAAAACTTCCTCGGGCACACCTTGTGTCCATAAATGATGTTTTACGACATGTTTCCATTTATTTCATGTGCCAAATATTTGTAGTTTACTTATTACTACATATATTTGACACAAGTATACATATGTACGACTGACTATTTATAGAATAAAACAAAAAAACAAACGACATTGAATCCCAAGAATGTTACCCACAATGAACTTAAAGCATTATTTCATAGCAATAACACTTTGCGCCCTGTACATATTAAACTTGATGGGGTGCAAGAACCAACAAGACGCGAACGAAAAGGACTTACTTACCATCCACATCGAGGATTACGAGAATAAAATCATTCCGCGTCTTGCCGTCATATCAAGTATCGACACCATAGCTTTAAACACCTGCGGTAATTTCATGGGAGACATCAAAACCGTATGCATTTCAGACTCCATGGTGTATGTGTTGGACAGAGCCAATGCCGTATGGGCTTTCAAATTCCCTTCGGGCGATTTCGTCAAACGTATCCGGAATGTGGGACATGGAAATGGAGAATACGTTTCTGCCTGGGCCATGACTTTGGGAGATAGCCTTTTGTTCTTAATGGACTTTGACACCAAAAGCATATTGGCCTATGATGCAGTCCTCAATTACAAGTCGTCATTCCGCTATGGATTCCCTGCCATGGATTTCATAAAAGTCAAAGACGGCTTCCTTTTCCTGAACTTGTTAGCGACTGAGAAGTTACATCGCATTGTGCATACCAACAATCTGGGGGAAGTACAACAAAGCTATTTGCCATCCAAAATGAGTTTGGACATGATTTACAATGAAACCTCTTTTGTCCGAGATAAAAACGGGGAAGTTTATATTTTCCCTCCGTTTTCCAATGAAATATACCGTTGGACTTCCGGAGGACCAAAACCGGCATTCCGAACAGATTTCGGTAGAAATACCGCCAAAGACAATGTGAAATCAAGTTATGACATCACGGAATCTGAAAGAGCTTTCAACACCGGCTTCTTCATTGTAGACCACCATATAATAAATAACTTTTACCACTCAGGGAAAACTTATTACTCATTCTACAACATGAAAGATGGAAGACAACACCAAGGGTATCCAGACACGACAGAGGTCATACCGTTTGCACCCCGATGGCAATCCTCCAATGGTCTAATAGGCTACATACTTACCAATGACTATGACAAGTGGAAGCCTCAAAAGGACTCTTGTGATGCCGCATTGTTCGTTTTCCATTTGAAGTAACACGATTGAGCCAAAGATGGTTTGCAAAGTGTCTTCCAGCAAGACAAAAGGGCCAACCCTCAACTGCCCTCCAATCCCATGTTGCACACTTTCCTTTTGGACGAAAACAACGAGGTGTTGGTAGTAGGAAACCCTTTGGAAAATGAGAAAATAGACCGGATGTTCTGGAGAACCGTGAAGGAAAAGTTAGGAACTGGACAAAAAGAAAAAGCCAATGATTAATGCCCCACACGCATAAAATTCAGCTTTTCATCCGAAAAAACTGTGATTTTGTTTGCATACAAAGAAATTCTCTGTATATTTGCAACCATAAAACAAAACAAGAAACAAACCAGACAATGTTCTTAAACAAAAATACATATTGGTGGTGGCGCAACTCAAGACCCGAAAAGTCGTGAGGAGATAGCCTTATATGTATTATCTACATTTACCCTAAAAGAAACATGGAGGCCTGTCGTA
>ERZ1106943.388-NODE-388-length-60073-cov-7.769436_pt1 | contig 60073 bp, 40 predicted proteins | sample MGYA00403671_ERZ1106943 | MGnify/ENA primary metagenome ERZ1106943 (study PRJEB35170, sample SAMEA104062427) | human gut metagenome | biome: human gut; feature: human-associated habitat; material: faeces | place: Denmark | collected 2012-06-14 ...
TTTTTCAATGGTGTTCGTATTATTTATACAATGTTTAAGTCCTCGTCAAAGTGCCATTTGAAATTTATTCCAATGTATGATAGAATAGTTCTATTAAAAAATAGGAGAATTGTATATGCCAACAACAACGATTTCGTACACGTTAACGATTAGTAATCGCAAGCAAATGAGAGATGATGTGATTGATTTATTTCAAAATGAACAGCCGGGAACCGGAACCGGCATCAATGCTTCTAAATATATTTATGAAGTTGAAAGTTTTAATTTTAATCAACACCAATACAAAATTCAACTTTGTCGCCCTGCTAAATTAAACAAAGGGTTTGATTTTACCGTTAATGTATTAGGATTATGCTTTAAGAAGAAACGGCGTTATTCTAATCCAAGTCATCAAGACATATTGGACGCTTTATCAAGTAGTAAACAAAACTATTCAAACTATCAATCTGTTATTGTCCCTTTAATCAAAGAGATCTATAATTGTAAAAATATTAGTATTTCTCAAAGCGGAATAACGTTTTCAGATTTCAATGGGCAGCAACATCCAATAGAAATAATTTTGCTTGCATTAAAATGGTTGTTTATTGAACAAGATTTTACATATTGGAATAACAGTGGTAGACAGATGCTGTATAATTTACTGAAAAACAATAATCTTGTCTAAAACCAACAAAGATTTACTTGCAATTATTCGCGTTTTAGAATATAATATAAGCAAGAATTTTTGAGGTGACGTTATGTTAAGTTTTATATCTGCAAAAGAAGCCGCCGAAAAATGGAATATTTCACAAAGACGTGTTTCCGTATTATGTAGTGAACACAGAATAAACGGTGCAATGATGGTCGGTAATATGTGGATTATTCCGTCGAATGCCGAAAAACCGATTGACAAAAGAACTGTTCGTTATGAAAAATCAAAAAGCGTTACGCTTAAACCATTTGTAAAATGGGTAGGTGGAAAAAGCCAACTCGTCGAGCAAATTGAAAAGATGCTCCCGACAGACGGCGAAAACGTTTTGACAAAATATGCTGAACCTATGGTTGGCGGTGGCGCATTGTTTTTCAGCGTACTTTCCAAATATGATTTTGAAGAATTGTATATCAGTGATATAAATGCCGAACTTATAAATGCATATCAAGCCGTTAAAAACGACGTAGATAATCTGATTGCAAAACTTAATGAAATGCAAATGCTGTTTTTGCCTATGGATGAAAACGGCAGAAAATATTTCTATTATACTGTTCGTGAAAGATTTAATTCAACGGCATTAACCGAAGAAACCGCAACTGATAAGGCGGCGCAGTTTATTTTCTTGAATAAAACTTGTTTTAACGGACTTTATCGCGTAAACAGAAAAGGACAATTCAACGTTCCTATGGGTGCGTATAAAAACCCGACTATTTGCGACGATGAAAATTTGCGCAATATACACGAAGCATTGCAAAACGTTACTATCGTATGCGGTGATTATTCGTTGTCAAAATCGTTTATCGATAAAGATACGTTTGTATATCTCGATCCGCCGTATCGCCCGATCTCCGAAACATCTGCTTTTACGGCTTATAATTCAGACGTATTCGATGATGAGGAGCAAATAAGATTATCGAAATTTATCGACGAAATCAATCTTTCGGGCGCAAAAATCGTTTTAAGCAATTCCGATCCGAAGAACGTAAACGAAGATGATAATTTCTTTGATGACTTGTACAAAAACTATAAAATAAATCGAGTCGCAGCAAGCCGAGCAATAAACAGCAAAGGCGATAAACGCGGCAAAATAAACGAATTGCTTATCTGCAACTAAAAGAGAGGTTATTATGGCAGAATTAAAGCTATTTAAGGTAAACGGACACGTTGAAGAATTGAAATCCAAAAGTGTAACCATAGAAAAAGAGTTGCAGAACATTATCGAAAAGAATATGCAAGAATTTTTCGGAGTGAGATTTCTTGCTTCGGAATATAGAATAGACAACGGAAGAATGGATTCCATAGGAATCGACGAGAATAATTGTCCCGTTATTTTCGAATACAAGCGTTTTTCAAGTGAAAATGTAATAAATCAAGGTTTGTTCTATTTGAATTGGCTATTGGAACATAGGGCTAATTTCAAACTATTAGTTTTAGAAACCTATGGCAATGAAGTTGCAAACAATATCGATTGGTCTATGCCGAGAGTGGTTTGTATTGCAAGCGACTTTAATAAATATGACGAAGAAGCAATTAAACAAATAAATCGTAACGTATCGCTTATTCGTTACAAACAATACAATAACGATTTGTTGTTGTTTGAATTGCTGAATACAAACACGGTAGCCCCTATTGATAACGAACAGGTTGAGCGTAAAACATCACAAAATAATGAGAAAACATTTACGGAGCAATATAAAAACGCCCCACAAAAATTCAAAGAACTATATGACGAATTATCCGATTATGCTACGAGTTTAGGCGATGATGTGTCACAGAGCACATTGAAACTGTATTCAGCATTCAAAAAAATCAAGAATTTCTGCACTATGGAAGTTTATCAGGCAAAAATGTTGATAAATTTCAGGCTTAATCCCGACGATTACGAATTGTCAGACACATTACGTGACGTTCGTAATATAGGGCATTGGGGTTGCGGTGATTTGCAGTTAATAATGCGCGATCGCTCCGAAATTGAAAAAGCAAAACAACTTATTTTGAAAGCATACGAAAATAATTGAGGGGTAAATCAAATGAAAAGAGATTTTAACGAATGGCTCGGCTCGTTCAGAAACAGCATTTGTGATTACAAATTTTACGTGGACTTTGAAAAAGTTTATGGCAATGTCGATAACATAAAGGTTGAGTTAAACATACTTAATTCGCTTATCGGTTCGAAAGATATTGAAAAAGATTTCAAAAAACTCGTTGCCGAGTATCCGAAAGTCTTGAAATGCGTTCCGATTTTGCTTGCAGTTCGTAGTCGCGAAATATACGCGATCGACAGCGACGGTGAATATTGGTTTAATTTTGAAAAACAAAATTATTCTATCGACGAATACATAATGTTTATGCGAAAGACGGGCTTATTCTCTCTTATTTCGGAACACCTGATACACAATCTAGTCGATTACGTTACAGGCGTAGAAGTCGGACTTGATAGCAACGGTCGTAAAAATCGCGGCGGTCATTTAATGGAAGATTTGGTAGAATCGTATCTTGTGCAAGCGGGACTTCAAAGAAACGTCGATTATTTCAAAGAAATGTATCTTTCCGACGTTGAAAAGCAATGGGATTTGGACTTGTCGAGCATTTCAAATCAAGGTAAAGCGAAAAAACGTTTCGATTTTGTGGTTAAGAAAGATAAAACCGTTTACGCAGTCGAAGCAAATTTCTATTCAAGTCAAGGTTCAAAACTTAATGAAACCGCAAGAAGTTACAAAACTATTGCGTTGGAAGCAAAAGAAATCGACGGCTTTGCATTCGTTTGGTTTACCGACGGTCAAGGCTGGAAGTCCGCTCGACATAATCTTGAAGAAACGTTTGACGTTTTAGACAATATGTACTGCATTACCGATATGGAAAACGGTATCGTTAAGGAACTTTTCAAGTAATATGGCGAAGAAAAATATACCGTTACAGCCCGAAAATTTCGAACTCGAAACAAATACAGTTTGGGCGTTCCCTGATCGCGGTAAATGGGCAACTCACGACGCTAAATATCGCGGGAATTGGTCGCCGTATATTCCGAGAAACCTAATTCTGCGTTATTCGAAAGAAAATGACACGGTTTTAGATCAGTTTGTCGGTGGCGGCACTACTGCCGTTGAAGCCAAACTGACAGGCAGAAATTTTATCGGTGTTGATATTAACCCAAACGCGCTTGAAATTACAAAAAGCAAATTGAATTTCGAGTGTGAATTTAATCCGACGATAAATATTATCCAAGGCGATGCGCGTAATCTTTCTATGATTGCCGATAATTCGATTGACCTTATCTGCACGCATCCGCCTTATGCCGATATTATTCATTACAGCGAAAATATTGACGGAGATATGTCGCTTATGCCGATGAAAGATTTTTTGTTTGAAATCGGTAAGGTTGCAGAGGAATGTTATCGGGTAGTGAAAAAGGATAAGTTTTGCGCTATACTTATGGGAGATATGCGAAAAAAAGGTATGGTGCAACCATTGGCGTTTGAAACAATGCGTATTTTTGAAATGGCAGGGTTCAAAACGAAAGAAATTATAATCAAGGAACAACACAACTGCAAAGCCACGGGCTATTGGAAAACAAACAGCATAAAGTTCAATTTTCTTTTGCTCGCCCACGAGTATTTGTTTGTGTTAAAAAAATAATTAATAAAGTATATGAACAATACAACTATTATTTTTTCAGATGAAGCAGGACAGTATTACAAAAAACCAAATGACAAACAAATTATATCTGATCCATTTTATGTTCGTTCGGCGGTATATTTAACGACAGAAGAGTATATAGCCTTTCAAAAAGATATTATAACATTGAAGAAAAAATATAATCTGCCAATTAATGAGGAGGTTAAATGGTCAGATATTTACGAGTTGCAAAAGAAACGCTATAGAGCCGATTTCTTAAAAGACTATAGTATAGATAAATTAAAACAATATATTACTGATTATATATCTATTGCCCACTTGAAACAATCTATAAAATATGTTTTTACAATTTCAGGTAATCGTTATCAAAACACGGCAGATAAAGAATATATTATTTTTGCTCATTTGCAAAATATTTATCAGCGAGCACAATTTGACGCAACCGATGAGTCGAACGATTTTTATATGGTTATTATTGATGATATGAATGAAACGTCATTAAATAATTTACGCCAAAGATGTTGTGACTTATTACATAATGGAGATAGATTTGTTGATTATTCTAATTTAAACCAAAGCCTTTTAGTGGAAAAAAGTGAGCAAAGTGCTGGTATTCAAATAGCCGATTATGCAGCAGGGATTTTTAACTCTGTCGCAAAAAAATATATACTTGAAAAAAATTCGTACGATTATGCCAATAGATTGTATTCAATGTATATAGCACCTAAAATAAGAAGAAAAAATAAAAAAATTTTGGGATATGGAATAATGAAAATAACAAAAAATATGACAATACCTAACCTGAATGCACTAATCGAAGCAACGGAATCCTATTTATAGAAAAATAATTCGATTTACGTTACTAACGCTCCGCCATTAGTGAATAATACGAACCCTGAAACAAAAACAGAGTTCGTATTATTCTTTTCTAACGAATATTTCAGCATAAAAATCGATTTGAACGGCAAAAAAGAAGAATCATCCGGGCGTTTCATCGCTCGGCTTTGAGTTGACCTTTTTATCCGAGTTTAAGCGAGTTGTTCGGTTGATGCTTGACTGCGCCACGAAGCATTGCGCTTGTATAAGTCAAGCACCCACCAAAGAGCCATTTGAAATTTATTCCGAAATTCTACGTCCGCAAACTCAATAGTGGTTGAAAAATTTAGAAATTTATGCTATAATAATAAACAAGCAAGACAAGTGTGTCAAAATGCATAATTCAGTTTTGCCAAAAATGTAAAGAGGTTAATTCAATGGAAAAGAAAAATTTTAATCACGGAACTATGGTTGGTGGTATTGTAAGAATTGTAATCGCCTTAATTGCTGTGCTAATTGCTATTATTGTAATTAGTTCGGGAATCAAGTCATACGACCCTGAAGATAAATTTGGAACAATATTTATGTGCCTAATTGGCGGAATAATGATTATAGCGGCAATAGGTTTCATTGGCAACGGAGCAAAAATGATTATCGACGGTAAAAAGTCACTTGAGGTTGCCCATAAAGGTCATTCCGAAAACGGTAGAATAACAGACTTAACCGAAACGGAAGTGACTGAAAATAATAACGGTTGCGTTTCTAATTACACTATATATAACTTAAAGTTTGAATATACGGACGATTCCGGCAATTTATGCGAAAGTCAAGAGCAAGTTAGTCAAAAAATTTATGAAAAATTACAACAAATGACGCTTGTTCCTATTCTTGTATACGGTGAACGTGCAATATTTGATAAAAAAAGATTCGATGACGAAAATAATATGGGATGAATTCACGTTTAGATTGGTTAGTGTTGAGTGACTATTATTCGATTTACGTTACTAACGCTCCGCCATTAGTGAATAATACGAACCCTGAAACAAAAACAGAGTTCGTATTATTCTTTTCAGTCGAATATTTCGGCATAAAGGTCGATTTGAACGGCAAAAAGAAGAATCAGCCGGGCGTTTAACCGCTCGGCTTTTCTATTCATTTATTCGATTATTTGACCGTCGGTAGAAATTGTTACCACTCTCCAGGGAAGGAATTTGCCGCTATTTTGCAATGCGGTTTTTACGGCGTTTTCTATCCCGCCGCAGCACGGGACTTCCATTCGTACGACAGTTACGCTTTTAATTGAGTTTTCGGCAATAATAGCCGCAAGTTTCTCGGCATAGTCTACGCTATCGAGTTTAGGACAACCTACGAGAGTAATCCGATTGCGAATAAACTCGTTATGGAAATCAGCGTAGGCATAAGCCGTGCAGTCCGCCGCAACGAGAAGGTTTGCATTTTCAAAATAAGGCGCATTCACGGGGACGAGTTTAATCTGTACAGGCCATTGCGACAGTTGACTGCTTACCGATATGCGTTGAGCGACAGTGCTCGGATCGTGTTTGATTATCTTGGATTGTGTGCCGGGGCAACCGCACGGCAATCTTTGTCCGAATTTTTGCATTTTGGCTTGTTTCACCGCTTGTTCGTCGTATGCCGGAGCCTCTCTTTCTTCAAACGTAATTGCACCCGTGGGACAAGCAGGCAAACAATCTCCGAGTCCGTCGCAATAGTCTTCGAAAACAAGCTTTGCTTTGCCGTTTACCATAGCGATTGCGCCTTCATGGCAGGCATTTGCGCACGCACCGCAACCGTTACACTTTTTTTCATCGATTTTAATTATTTTTCTTATCATTTTTTACCTCCGTAAACTTCGTTTGCTTGTCTTTATGCTCAAAGTATAGTACAATTCATTTGTAATGTATGTTGAAATTTCAACAAACGGAGGCTTTTGTGAATAATTTTATAGAAATATTAACCGAGTGTCGATTATTTCTGGGCGTGGATCGCAACAATCTCTGTAAAATGATCGGTTGCCTTGGGGCAAAAACAAAAAAATTTACCAAAGATCAATTTATATTATCGGAAGGCAGCGAGGCGAAAGATGTAGGAATCGTATTGTCGGGAGAAGCACAAATCATAAGAATCGACTTGTTCGGTAACAGAACTATTCTTGCAAGAGTTGTTCCGCCGCAGTTATTCGGAGAATCTTTCGCTTGTGCCGATATGAAATCGATTCCCATAAACGTTGTGGCGACAAGCGATTGCGAAGTAATGTTGATAGACGCAAAACGCATTACGCAAACCTGCAACGGTGCGTGTGCGTTCCATAGCAAAATGATTTTTAATTTATTGAAAGTCGTTGCCGAAAAAAATATAATTTTTCATGAAAAAATTGAGATAACGTCCCAACGCACCACCCGTGAAAAATTAATGACTTATCTGCAAATACAGGCGAAAAAAGAGGGAAATAGCACTTTTGATATACCTTTTGCCAGGCAGGACCTTGCCGATTATCTCGAAGTGGAGCGAAGCGGTTTGTCTGTGGAAATAAGTAAATTACGAAAAGAAGGACGGATAGAAAACTATCGAAACACTTTCAAACTCTTGTCGCAAAACGAACGGGAATAAAGATTATCCTTTTTATACTAAAGATTGTTTATTTACAAGTGTTAATGAGGTTTTTGGTTTGTGGTCGCACAAACAAAATGCAAAACTATTCAAAGAAATTGAGGCTTTATAATACGAAAATAGTCATAAAAACCATTATATGGCAAATAGACAATTCGATTTACATTATTAGCAAGAATTAAAGATGGTGCAGCAATTAGAGATATAAGAGTGCGCACGGAAAAGAGGGCGAAGTAATTGCAAATATAAGCGTGATATAAGCGTTGACACGTTAAAGACGGTGCAACAATTATAAAGATAAGCGTGATATAAGCGTTGACACGTTAAAGACGGTGCAACAATTACAAAGATAAGCGTTATAAATGCCGAAATCGGTGCAAATTACGAAAACTTATCCCAATAATCACAAAACTTACTCTGAGATACAACTAATATAACAAAAAATAAAAAGAGTACGGTTTTGCATACTACATAGCAAAATCGCTATATTCGGTGCATACAATATTTGTCAAAATGTGAAGTTCATTGTATTTTTGTGTTACCTTAAAATTGTATTAAAAGTACTAGTTACAGTCAAAAAGTATCAAATTGTGTTCAATAAACGTGAAATTTTTTAAAACGGTAAAAAATAGTTGACTTATTGACAGGGCGGGGTATTATGTGTATAATGCGAAAGATTTGGGCAACGAATCTTGGCATAATTTTCACACATGGAGAAACGAGCAGAATGAAGAACAAATTTGTTTTGGTTTTGGTTGCGCTATGCATCGCCTTTACGACGATGATCGTCGTAGCCTGCCCTGCCGAAGTAGTCGTTCCCGGTCCCGAAACCGGTACCTATTACTACGGCTCGGAAAACGAAGAAAGTTTGCTGTCACTGTACGACGGAAATAAGTTTACGCTGGTAAACGAGAAAGGCACCGAATACGGTACCTACGTTATAGAAAGCGGAACTATAAGTTTTACCAAGGCTAACGAAAAAGAGCCGAGCGGTACGGCTACGTACAACGAAGCAAACAAGACCGTAACGATAACGGACGGAGGGGTATCTAAGTTATACTTATTTAAGAAATACTTTGACGTAACGTTCAACGTGTACGAAGGAAAGACGGAAGTCCAAAAAGTCCTTAACGGCAAGACGGCGATAAAGCCGGCAGATCCCACGAGAGAAGGATACGACTTCTACGGCTGGTACGCCGACGATAAGTTTGTAACGCCTTATTTATTCGAGGGTAGGACTATAACGGGCGACGGCGTAAACGTATACGCAAAATGGGAGTTAAAGTCCTCGCAGACCGAGTACGTAATCGATTTCGATCTCGGATACGAAGGGGCGGCGATAGCTCCCGTAACCACTCGTAACGCAAAACTTATCGACATGCCGGCGGATCCGACGAGAGATGGATACGAATTTAAGGGATGGTGGATAAGCGATTACGAAACGAGAGAAAAACTTACCGTAGAGTTTGACGCAAAGAAGGAATTTGACGCAAACACCACTCTTTTTGCGGTATGGAATAAGGCAGGCGAAAATGCTCTTACCGCCGGAGTAAATAACGAAGGCGTGCATTGGACAGCGTCTACCGAAGTAGTTACCGTAAGCGTAAAAGGCCCGCAGGGATTTACGAGCATCGAGCAGCAGGTAAGCGGTAAGGCTTACACCGTAAACTTCGGTTCGGCTCCCGCAGGCGATTACGAAATAAGCATAACGAGCGGCAATAAGACAGTAAGCGTATATTACAAGAATAAAGCGCTTACGAGAGTATCTCGCTTTAGAGCGGACGGCAGTATGCTTTTCTTTAACAAAGTGGCAAAGGCTACCGATTATTACCTTACTATTGAGTGCGGCGACGAAAGACACAGCCACACAATGTTACATAACGGAAATTCCAACGTATATAACTTTGCAAACTGCAAGATGATTGACGGCGGAATCAAGTTTGTCGTAACGGCGTCGGCAGAAGGCTATGCGTCTTCGGTATCCGAAGTGTTTGTATGCGAAAGAAAGTTAGATAAAGTAAGCGGATTTAACTACGACGCAGCCACGGGATACTTGTCCTGGGACGAAGTGGAAAACGCAAGAGGATACGTAATCGGTATCGACGGCAAAGAAGTAAAGACAACGGCAAATCGTTATTCGCTTAAGTCTTTCGGCATAGGCGAAATAAACATGGAAGTTTATGCAGTAGCCAAGGGATACGCTTCGTCGTCGGCGGTAAGTTACAAAGTAAATAAGACGGTACTTGCTTCGCCGACTAACGTAAAGATACTCGGCACGCAGCTTAGCTGGAACGGCGTAGAAGGCGCAGCGGGCTATACCGTAAGAATCAACGGCAGAGAGTACGACGAAAGTACAACCACGTTTGATTTTGCGCAAATATCGCTTACGGCAGGCGATGAATGCAGCGTCAGCGTGCGAGCAAACGCAGCGCAAGCCGCAAACAACTCGGTATGGAGCGACGAACTCGACGCAAGGTATCTTCAGCTTGCGGCGTCGCTTAAGTACGGCGAAAACAAACTCAGCTGGGACAGCGTAATAGGCGCACAGATGTACGAAGTAAGAGTAAACGGCGAAACGCAGGCGAAAGTGACGGACAGTCACATTAAGCTTGTTTTGAATAAGTCCGGCATAAACACGGTATCGGTAAGGTATTTCGATAACCGAAGATGGTCGGAGTTCGTAAGCATGGACGTAACTGCATACATGGTAATGTTAGACAGCCGCGTCGGCGACGTGAGCGTAATATATGCGGCAGTAGGCGACAAGCTCGAACTGCCCGATCCCGAGAAGCCGGGTTACGAATTTGCGGGCTGGTATAACGTATACGGCGGCGCAGCTCGAAACGGAGCAAAATACGATGATATAGTATTCTCGGATAACTGCGACATAACTCTTTACGCAGATTGGACAGCCAAAAAGTATGAAGTAACGCTTTTTGACGCAAACGACAACGAGGTAGGCACAGTAAACATAACTTACGGAGAAGACTATCGTATCGAACCGATAGAATCTCAAAATGCAGGCGAAACATTTGCAGGTTGGTATACGGGTAAAAACGGCGCAGGCGTACAGCTTACCGATAACGAAGGTAATTCGGTTAATCCGTGGCTTTTGACCGACACTTACGAAGCGTATGCATATTTTGCCACTGACGTGCTTAGTTTTACGCTGAGAGAGGACGGAACGTACTCTGTACAAAAAGGTGTGTATTTCAACAGGTTTGCAGTTGTAACCGTACCCGAAACTTACAATGGCGCAAAGGTAAGCGTAGTTTCGGCGTCAGCGTTTGCTTATGCCACCGGCATCAAAATTATAAATATACCGGACACTATTGAAATAATAGAAGTAGGTACAGCATTTACCGGTGCAAGTAAACTCGAAGAGATAAACATATACGAGACGGGCAATGCGGTTACTCCGAGATACAGTTCGCACGAAGGCGTACTTTACAGCCAGGACGTGGTGGGCTTAGAACTCGCAGTATTCCCGAGAGGAAAGAGCGGCGAATACGTTGTACTCGACGGCACGAGATTGATTGGATCGAGAGCGTTTTACAATGCTTACAATGTAACGAGCGTAACCATTCCCGGCTCGGTAGTAAGCATAATGCCCAGCGCATTTATGGGTTGCCGTAACATCGAGACTTTGACCATACTCGACTCGGACAATCCTAACGAGGAAAACGGGCTTAAAATATCCGACCACGCATTTTATAGTTTAACCAATCTTACTACGGTAAACTTGCCGGCAAGAATCAGCTCGTTCTCACCGGCGATATTCAGTAGCACCACAAGACTTTCGACCATAAACATTGCTAAGGGCAGTAGTATGTACGCATCCAAAAACGGTATGGTAACCAACGCAGCCGGAGATACTCTTATATATTGTCCGAGCGGCAGAACGGGATACGTTCGTATACCTGCCGGCATAGCGACTATAGCCGCAGGTTCGTTTATGAAGCATTATTCCATAACCGAAGTATACGTTTCGTATTCGGTAGCTACTATAGAGAATAACGCATTCGAGCTTTGCACCAACCTTCAGACGCTTACGTTTGAAGGCAGTCCGAGCGCAGTAGGTATGACGATAGGCAAGCAGGCGTTTATTGGATGTTATGCGCTCAAAAACGTAATATTCGAAAAAGAATCGGCGGTAACCGAAATCGGCGAAGAGGCATTTTCGGGTTGCAACGCACTTGGAGACTTGACTTTGCCTACCACTCTTACCAAGATAGGAAGTTTGGCGTTTAAGAACTGCTTGTCTATTCGAAAGATTGTAATAGCAGAGGGTAATAAAAACATAGACGTGGCTATGGACGCATTCGAGGGTTGCGTAAGACTTTTGAAGATAACCATTCCGTCCACTATGGAAACGTTGCCTATAGAGGCGATAGCCGCTTGTCCGGGCGTACGTAGTATCGATATTGCGGCGAATAATCCCTACTTCAGCTCCGACGGACTTATAATATACAATGCAAACAAAACCGAGCTTTTCTTCTATTCCAAGACGATTACTCCCGAAAACGGCGAATATACGCCTATCGATTCGGTAGTAAAAATCCGAGGCGGAGCATTTAGAAACAACGATAAGATAAAAGTTCTAAATATAGGCAAAAACATCGAAGAAATAGGCGATTACGCATTTGCGGGTATGAGTATGCTTACCACCGTAAACTTCGAAGATTCTACTTCCGCTCTTACTTTCGGAAAAGGCGTATTGCAGGGCACCGGTTCGCTTGGCAATATCGTTTTGTCGTCCAGAATAAGGGAAATAAGCGAAGAGATGTTCCGTAATTCGGCGATTACCGGCGTAACGATAGGCTCGAACGTTACCGTTATAGGTAAAAACGCATTTGCGGGCTGTACCGGACTCGTAGAGATAATATTTGCGGAAGGTTGCAATATCGAAACCATTCCCGAGTCGGTGTTCGAAAACGTGGCGGCAGGTACGATAACCATACCCAAGTCGGTTAAGGTTATCGAGAGCAGAGCGTTTGCAAAGGTTTCCGCAAGCGAAATAATTTTTGAAGAAGGCAGCGTCCTTACTACCATAGGAGACGGCGCATTTACCGGCAGCAGACTTGTATCTATATCGCTTCCTTCCTCCGTAACTACTTTGGGTAAAGGCGTATTTGAGGGCGCAAAGAAGCTTACTTCGGTAAGTTTAGACGGCACGGCGCTTGTAAACATCCCCGAGAGGACTTTTACGGATTGTAAAAAGCTTAAGTCATTTAACGTGCCTAATACGATAAACGCTATAGGACGCAGAGCGTTTTACTGCTGTTACGATCTTGCGAGCGTAACGTACGAAGCAGGCGGCGAAGGCGCACTTACTATCGGCGATGAAGCTTTCCACCTTTGCTCTAAGCTTACTACGTTGGCACTCCCGAGTCGTACCGAATCGATAGGTGAAAGCGCATATTACGCAACAGCGGCGACTGAGGCTACGTTTACCGACAACGAGATGGGCGGAACGGACGCTACGTCCGGGCTTAAGCATATCGGAAGTAATGCATTCGAACAAAGTTCGCTTAAGACAATAGAACTTCCCGAAGGGTTGCTTACTATAGGTAGCTATGCGTTTTCGCAGTCTAAATCGCTTACTTCGGCTGTAATACCGAGTACCGTAACTAACCTTGAGAAAAGCGGTAACGGCGCACAGATACTCGGCGTAGGCAGATATGCGTTCTATAGCACCACACTTACCGACATAACGTTTAGACCGATGAGCGGCGAAAAGCCCGAAGGCTATCTCGGCGTTACGTTCTACGATACTTTCGTTAAATGCGAAAAACTTACAAACATAGTTTTGCCGGCAAATATGATTACCGCTCTCGATGGCAGAAATAAAGTTATTCCCGCAATAAGCGCAGACGCCATGGACGATTGCCCGCTCAGTCAAATTGCGGTAAACGAAGGCGGCAATTACGTAGCCGAAAACAATATCCTTTACCTTACCGAGAACGGAGTAAAAAAAGAGATAATCGTTGCGGCTAAGTCGGTAAGCGGCGAGGTAGTTATCCCGTATACCGTAAGCGATATATGGAGAGGTGCCTTTGCGAGTTGCGAACTTATTACTTCGATTAAGTTCGAAGCTACGCCCGAAGGACAGGCGGCAGTTCCTCTTAAGATTTCTGCTTATCCCGATACTTTCCCTCTCGGCACATTCAAAGCTACCAAGTTTACTTCGATAGAACTTCCTTCTCGCACTGTCGGTATAGGACCATACGCATTTGCATATTCCGGTCTTACTTCTATAAAGATCCCGGGAGCAGTCGGCGATGACGGGAATGAGTTTGGCATAAGTCGCTATGCGTTCGAATATTGCGCCGATCTTGCTGTCGTGGAATTCGAAGAGGGAGCAGAGAACAGAGTGCTTACCGTAGACGATTATGCGTTTAGGCTAACGGCGATAACAAGCCTTACTTTGCCGAGCGGCACGGTAAGCATAGGCAATAGCGCATTCGCTAATTGCGAAAAACTGGTAACCGTAAATATTCCCAATTCTATCAAAGAGATCGCAGGATATGCCTTCAAAGGATGTACTTTGCTTAACAGCGTAAACTTTGCGGAGGGTACGCATCTTAAAATGCTCGACTCTTCGATATTCGCCGAATGTACTTCTCTTATCGAATTCAAATTACCCAAGTCGGACACTGCAAGTAGTTTGTTCGGTTCGAGTTCGGCGGTAAAGAAGTTCACTCTCGCTAAAGACGCTTTGCTTAGTGACGGAGTGTTAGTCGGTCTGACGAGCTGCGAAGAATTCGTTGTCGAAGAGGGTAACACTTCATTCGTTGCCGAAGGCGGAGTGTTGTATAACAAAAATAAATCCACTCTTATAAGATATCCCCAGTCTAAAGCGGACACATCGTTTGCAGTGCCGGAGGGCGTAACTCAGATAGGCGATTCGAGCAAGCAGTCGGCATTCTACGGCGCAAAAAAACTTACTTCCGTTTCCATTCCTGCAAGCGTAAGAACTATAGGGGCTGCAGCATTTTACAACTGTAATGCACTTACTAATATAGACTTCCTTGTTGCAAAGGACGGCAGCAATTTTGACCTTTCGATAGGAGAAGACGCATTCGGATACAGTGGACTTACTTCCATTGTTATACCCGCCCGTGTAGCAGCCATTGGAGGCTTGTCGAGAGGAACGTTCAGAAACAATACTTCGCTTACGAGTGTAACCTTCGAGAAGGGAAGCAAAATTGCCGTTATTCCTGCGGAGTTGTTTAACTATTGCACTGCGCTTAAGTCTATACATCTCCCCGCTACCGTGACTGAAATCGGACTTAATGCGTTTATTTATTGCGAGTCGCTTGTAGCGGTAACTATAGAGGAAGGCGGAGTAATTCTTAAGATAGGCAACACGGCATTTAAAGGCACCAAGCTTTCGGTTACCAATATAAACGCTTTGATTAAAAACGTAACCGAAATTTCCGAGTACGCATATCAGGGAACGACTTCGACCGTGGACGAAGACGGAACTTTGGTTATTCCCGAAGGCGTAACCACAATAGGCAGAGAGGCGTTTAGAAACGCAAACGGTATCAAAAAGATTCAGTTCCCCTCGTCGCTAGTTTCGATAGAAACGTATGCCTTTAAAGAGTGTAGCAACCTTACTGAAGTTGTTATCCCGGACGGCGTAACTATTATCGAAAGCGCTGCATTCGCCAATTGTGCGTCGCTTAAGAAGGTAGTAGTGCCCTCGTCCGTAGTCGGTTTGGGCACTGATGCGTTTGCAGATTGCGCTGCGCTCGAAGAAGCGGACGTTGCGTGCGATATCGGTGTCAGAATGTTTAGGGATTGCGTCAAGCTCACAAATCTTACGCTCGGCAATACGGTTACCGCCATCGGCGATTATGCAATTAATAGTGAAAGGGATTTCCGAAAAACACAACAAAAAATATCAAATAACATAGAAAACAGCCTTCAAATGATAGCATAAAGTCGGATATTCGTAAAAGAATGTTCGACTTTTTGATTTAATATAAAAAACAGAAAGAGAGAACAATGCAAAAGTTTTCTCTTTTTTATGCCGTTTTGAGGGGTGATTTCCTGTTTGCAGTGAGAAAAATTATAATAAAAATAGTAAAGATAAAGGAAAACTTATGAAATATAAAGAATGTTTGCATGAGATGTTTAGGTAACTAATAAATAAATTAAGTTACCCTATGCTAACCATTTGATTTTTTTGTTGTCAATCTGTATAATATAATTAAAGAAGAAAATGATTTTGGACAATGGACGGATTTTGCCGGAATGTTAAAAAGAGATAATGCTTGTCAATTCGTGATAGTTAATAAAACATATTCTAATGTGGTGCAAGTAATACTTGCAAGAGCAAACATAGAGGAGAAAAGGTATTCGTTACAGAATAAAAATGAGATAGAGAAGCGAAAAAGATAACTGAATTGTAATTCAGAACTTAATAAGTTTTAATCGTTGCAAAGGAGAAGGTATGAAAAAGATTCATTTCGAGGTGAAAACGGACGGATTTTACGGCGCGTATTGGAAAAATAAAAAAGAGACGAACAGCGCGATAATTGCCATGCTCGGTGACGATGCGGAGGATTATATGGCGAAGTCATGCGTAAAATGGCTTATGAAGAAAGGCGTAAACGTGCTTACGATGTCTCCGGGAAAGAAAAATTACAGCCACCATAATTATCCGCTCGAAAGGATCGAAAAAGCTATAGAGTGGCTCAAAAACAACGGAAACAAAAAAATAGGCATCGTGGGTGGCTCTACCACCGGTACGCTTGCGCTGACCGCTGCGTCGTATTTTCCTGACATTACGCTTACAATAGCGATGACAGCAAGCGATTTTATATGGCAGGGATTTGAACAAGGCAAAAAAGACGGCTGTAGAGAGTGGCCTATCGAGGGGGAATCGCTGTTTTCATATTGTGGAAAGCCGTTGCCGTATATGCCGTTTTGTTATAAGCACCCCGAGTATTGGCAGGTAGTGAAATCGGAGACAAAGAAGTCGGGAAATATGATCGATTCTAAAAAGATTTTTGACGACTCGGAAGAGGCGCATCCCATCACCGAAGACGAATTTATAAAAATCGAAAACATAAAGGGCAAACTTCTTATGATAGGCTCGGAAGACGATTGTTTATGGAACGCTGCAAAATACGTTAAAAGAGCGGAAAAGCGATTGTCCGAAAAATCGCACGATTGTGACGCAGAATTTGTCACATATAAGCACGGTTCACACTTTGTTTTCCCCGAAAGCCTTTTTAAAACCATTTTCCCTATCGGGGCGAACATCCTTTTGAAAGTTATGTTCAAAGCGGCGAAAGAGTTCCCGAAAGAATGTAAGGAAACGAGAATTGATATAGATAAAAGACTTTCAAAAGCCATAAAGGAGTGGATAAACAAATGAAATACGGTTTCGTTCAGAAGTTAATGTGGGCAGGTTATAAAGGAACATTTAAAAAACAGCTTTCCGAAGCGTTAAGAGAATCCGACCCGAAAGCCGTTATGAAAGAGGCGCATAAAAAATATAAGAAAATTCTGGCAGACGTAACAGAGTTCGAAAAAGGCGACAGATTTTTAATCAATATATTAAGTTGCGCATTGCTTTCGTCAATTTTGCTCTCGGTAAAAAATAAGTATACAGTGGAAGAAGTGCGCGTTTATTACCGCGGCGCGATGTGTGACAATTTCTTGACGAAAGCCGCATCGAAGAAAAGTAAGGCATACACCGAGAAGGGTAGAGAATTACTTAAACAGCAAGCCGAAAAAAGCGAGATTTTGGCTGCTAAAAACCCTTATTCGTGGAGATTTGCCGTTGAAGACGGAAAGACGATAAATCAGTATACCGCGACTTTTTACACTTGCGGAATCTGTTATCTCATGACCAAACTCGGACTTAAAGAGTATATACCCGCAATGTGTACGCTTGACTACGATATGGCGGCTCTTAACAATACGGTTTTCACAAGGGAATATACCTTAGCGGGCGGCGGAGCATATTGCGATTGCCATTACGACCATAAAGGATAAATAATGAATTGCTCGAATTTTACAAATTATTTAAGAGAAACAAAAATACTCGATTATTCATCTAAACAAATTCAACTGCTTATAGAAGACCGTGGGTGGAAAAATTTACCGGAAACGGAACGGGTGAAAGCAATTTATAATTTCGTTAAAGATGAGATTTTATTCGGCTATAACGTTGACGACGGTGTAAAGGCAAGTCGGGTGCTGAAAGACGGATACGGGCAGTGCAACACTAAGGGAACGCTTTTTATGGCGTTTCTTCGCGCCTCGGGTATTCCTTGTCGAATACATGGTTTTATGATAGATAAAATTCTGCAGAAAGGTGCGATGACCGGGTTGGTGTATAAGTTTGCGCCCGACGAGATTTTCCACAGTTATGTCGAAGCGTACGTTTGCGGGGAATGGTATAACCTCGAAGGGTTTATTCTCGATAAAAAATACCTTTCCGCATTGCAAAAAATATTTAAGCCGAATAATGACGGTTCGTTTATCGGTTACGGCGTTGCGACGAAAAACTTTATAAATCCGCCGGTCGAATTTAATTGTTGCGATACCTATATACAAAAAGAGGGAATTGTGCGAGACTTCGGAGTATATGACGATCCCGATTCTCTTCTGAGAGAACATGGACAGATGATGAACTTATTAAAAAAGTGCGTTTATCGACTTATAGGCAGACATTTGATGAATAATAACGTGAAGAAAATCAGAAATCGTTCGGTATGATTAGCCGGAGGCAATGGCGTTCGAACAGAAAAAATATTCGGCTTTACCGTCGTTTGTAAATAACGACATACACGCCGAAAGGAGTAATATACGGATCCGGTAATGCTAAAAATTATGTCGTGGCTTGGGATAATAGGGCATGCAAACAATATGTATGGTCGTAAAACGGTCATCGGCATAGTAAAATAAAGAAATAAAAAACAAAGAGAATAACGCAGTATAGCGAATAATAGGAGATAAATATGGGATTTTTTGAAAATACACGAAAGCCACAAGGATTCGGTGGGAGGATAATGGTAAAAATGATGAACACCGGTCATAGTAAGTTGGCAAAGTGGGGTTTTACCAAAATTTACACAAAGTTGGATTCTAAGGTATTGGATATCGGTTGTGGCGGTGGGGCAAATATTGTCAACTGGATAAAAAAATGTTCAACAGGGCATGTGACAGGGATAGATTATTCAAAAGTCAGCGTAGAGGAATCGAAAAAACTAAATGCTATCGCAATCAAGCAAGGCAGGTGTGATATTGTTTATGGCGATGTATCGTCTATGCCGTTTGATGATGAGGCTTTTGATTGTGTTTCTGCGTTTGAGACGGTATATTTTTGGGAAGATCTTGAAAAATGCTTTGCAGAGGTTCACCGTGTTATGAAAAACGGCGGTACATTCCTTATATGCAACGAGAGCGATGGTACAAATCCCAAGGATGAAAAATGGGCAAAAAAAATAGGCGGGATGAAAATTTACAATGAAATGCAACTTCGCACAATGCTGGAAAAAGTTGGATTTTGTGATATTAAGAGTTTTGTAGATGCTAAAAAACACTGGCTGTGCATTGTTGCGAAGAAATAAGCGGTAATCAAACATATGAAAACTTCAACGAATATAATTTAAATCCAAATAATCTAAACGGCGGCGAAGACAAATTTGCCGCTTTTTAATTTATCAGGCAGAAAAAATGCTTGACTTTATTAAATAACAGTGTTATAATAACACCGTTATTAAAACAAAGGAAGTTCGGCAATGAGAAAGAAAGACGATTTAGCCATCGATAAGATAATGGAATGTGCCAAAACGGAATTTCTTGAAAAAGGATTCGAGGGCGCGTCTATGCGCAAGGTTGCCGAAAATGCGGGTTATACTACCGGCATGCTTTACGGTAGATTTGCAGATAAGGGCGAACTGTTCAAAGCGATAGTAAAAGCCTCGGCGGAAAAACTTTATTCGTATTATGCGGAAGTGCAGGAAAACTTTGCGGGTTTATCGCCCGAAACGCAATATAAAGACATGCACGTTTACGTTGATAAAAGGATAGACGAAATGCTGGATATCGTTTACGGTGATTTCGACGGGTTCAAACTTATCATCTGTAAAAGCAAGGGCAGCGAATACGAAAAGTATATCGATAGTCTTATCGAAATCGAAACCGAAAATACCGTTCGTTTTATAAACGACATGAACGCTGCGGGGATAAAGGTTAAGTCGGTAAGAGCGGACCTTTCGCATATGCTTGCCACCGCGATGTTCAACGGAATGTTCGAAGTGGTGGGACATGACTTTTCAAAAGACGACGCGCGGCAATATATAAAACAGTTACAGTATTTTTTCAACGCCGGTTGGGATAAAATTTTAGGGCTTCCGTCCGATTGGACGTTGCCCGAATAATAAACTTGTTAAAAAGGGAAAGGAATTTCCTTTTTTATATGTTATATTGTTAGACGCTGCTAACCAGAAAATCCAATCCAGGGAGGTTTTACATTGAAAAAACAATCAAATATTTCAAGGCTTATGGGGTATGCGGGTAAGCACAGGTATTTTACTTACGCTTCGTGGTTGCTTGCGGTGATAAGCGCGCTTATCGCGCTTCTTCCTTTTGTTTATATCTGGAAGATAATAAAAGAAGTGCTTGACGTTGCCCCGAATTTTTCATCGGCAACCGGGCTTGTGCATAACGGGATTATGGCAATGATTTTTGCCATTGTATCATTTCTTGTATATATAAGCGCGCTTATGTGTTCGCATCTTGCGGCGTTCAGAGTCGCAATGAATATGCGCGTGGCCGTTACGGAGCATATAGCAAAACTTCCGCTCGGATTTGCGGATAGTTTCGGCAGCGGAAAATTAAGAAAAATCATAAACGATTCCACAGGTGCGACGGAGACTTATCTTGCGCATCAATTGCCCGATAAATATGCGGCTTTGGCAACGCCCGTCGGGCTTCTTGTTCTTTTGTTTGTTTTCGATTGGCGATTGGGGCTTTTAAGCCTTATTCCCGTTGTGCTTGCCTTTCTTGTAATGTCATCGATGACGGGTAAGCATATGGCGGAAAAAATGAAACAATATAACAACGCGCTTGAAAATATGTCCAACGAAGCGGTTGAATACGTCCGCGGAATACCGGTAGTTAAAACGTTCGGGCAGTCGGTTTTTTCGTTCAAAAAATTCAAAAGTACGATAGACGAATATCAGAAGTGGGTAGTCGCTTACACGAAGGATATGCGCGTGCCTATGATGTTTTACACAGCCGCGATAAACGGCGTATTTGCCTTTTTGATTGCCGGGGCGTTATGGTTTACGGCAGACGGCGTAACGAACGGATTTTTACTCAATCTTATCTTTTATATCGTGATTACGCCCGTTATTTCGCTTACCTTGACTAAAATGATGTATATGAGCGAAAACAATATGATTGTCAAAGACGCGCTTGAACGCATCGACGGCGTTTTATCCGTCAGTCCCATGAGTGAAAGTGAAACCCCTGAGTATCCCGCCGATTCGTCCGTCGAACTTAACGACGTGCATTTTTCCTACGACGGTAAAAACGAAGTGATTCGCGGCGTATCGATGAATATAGGCGCGGGACAGACCGTGGCTCTCGTCGGTCCGTCGGGCGGAGGGAAATCCACGCTTGCGGGGCTTATGGCAAGGTTTTTCGACGTGAAAAGCGGAAGCATAAAGGTCGGCGGCGCGGATATACGGGAAATTCCGAAAGAGGAACTGATGAACGCCGTTTCGTTTGTTTTTCAGGATTCAAAACTTATTAAAGCGACTATCGCCGAAAACGTAAAACTCGGAAAACCCGACGCGACGGACGAAGAAGTCGCGGCGGCTCTTCATACTGCGCAGTGCGACGATATAATACAAAAACTCCCCGACGGAGCGGACACGGTTATTGGTACGAAGGGAGTATTTCTTTCGGGCGGCGAGAGGCAGCGAATAGCAATAGCACGCGCCGTATTGAAAAACGCGCCCGTTATTATTCTCGACGAAGCGACGGCTTTTGCCGACCCCGATAACGAAGCCAAAGTGCAGAAAGCGTTTTCCGAACTTTCAAAGGGTAAAACGGTTATTATGATTGCTCATAGGCTTTCGACTGTGGCTAACGCCGATTGTATATACGTAATAAAAGACGGTCTTATAGCGGAAAGCGGCAGGCGCGACGAACTTCTCGAAAAGAACGGGGTGTTTGCCGAAATGTGGAAAGAATATGCCGCGTCGGTAGAATGGAAAGTGGCAAAGGAGGGTGAAAGCAATGTCGCTCGTTAAAACGATACAAAAAAAGACGGCTTCTTCAAAGCAGGGAGCAAAGGGGATTATTAAAGGAATAATCGCCTGCGCGTTTCAGAATATGGCGTTTATGTTGCCGACCACGCTTTTATACTTTCTCGTTTCCGATATGCTTGGCGGCGGAGTGCAAGGTGGAAGAATAACTTTTTACGTCGTCGGATGCGTGATATGCTTTGCGCTTATCTTTTTAACCACATGGTTCCAGTATAACAACACGTATTTTACCACTTACGAAGAAAGCGGAAAAAGAAGACTTAGTTTAGCCGAAAGACTTCGTAAACTTCCTCTATCGTTCTTCGGCAAAAGAGATCTTGCCGACCTGACGAGTACGATTATGTCCGACTGCGAAGTGATAGAAAAGAGTACTTCGCATTTTATCCCGGGACTGTTCGGCTCGTTGATTTCAACTATTCTTATCGCCGCAGGGCTTTTCGTTTTCGATTGGCGAATGGCTCTTGCCGCGCTTTGGGTTATTCCCGTTTCGGTTCTTATCGTCATTTTAAGTTATAAGGTACAGGATAAAGTGCTTGTTAAATTTATGACGGCAAAAATGTCGTGCGCGGACGGTATACAGGAATATATCGAAACGGTACGCGATCTTAAAGCAAACAACGCCGAAGGAAACTACCTTTCGGGATTAAAGAATAAGATTAAGGGCGTTGAAAAGAGTAACATAAAAGCGGAACTCACTACCGCCGTGTTCGTAACGGGCGCGGGAATGGTTTTAAAACTCGGCATAGCCACCGTGGCTTTGGTTGGTTCGGCTCTGCTCGTAAACGGAACGCTCGGAGTTTTAACCTTCTTTATGTTTTTGCTTGTCGCTTCCCGTCTTTACGATCCGATGCAGGCGGCGCTTCAGAATCTTGCGGCAATCATCGCAATGCGAACAAACGTTGCGCGTATGAACGAAATTCTGGAATATCCCGTTCAGACCGGAAACGACACGCTTACGAATAGCGGTTACGATGTCGTTTTCGATCACGTCGGCTTTGCGTATCCGGGCGGCGAAGTTGTATTAAAAGACGTTTCATTCACCGCAAAGCAAGGTGAAGTCACCGCGCTTGTCGGTCCTTCGGGCGGCGGAAAAACAACGGTTTCAAGGCTTGCCGCAAGGTTTTGGGATATTCGGAAAGGTAAAATTACCGTCGGCGGAATGGACGTTGCCGAAATCGACCCCGAAAAATTGATGAGTCTTTATTCTATCGTTTTTCAGGACGTAACTTTGTTTGATAACACGATTATGGAAAATATCCGTCTCGGCAAAAAGGGCGCGACGGACGAAGAAGTTATGTCGGCGGCTCGGCTTGCAAACGTGGACGAGTTTGCCGAAAAACTTCCCGATAAATGGAACACTAATATCGGCGAAAACGGATGCGAACTTTCGGGCGGCGAGAGACAGCGAATTTCGATCGCGCGCGCGTTTCTGAAAGACGCCCCCGTTATTCTTCTCGACGAGGCGACGGCAAGTTTAGACGTGGAAAACGAAACGATGATACAATCGGCGCTTTCCCGTCTTATAAAAGATAAAACCGTGCTTGTGATAGCTCACAGAATGAGAACGGTCGCGGGAGCTGATAAAATCGTGGTTTTGGCGGACGGCGTCGTGTCGGAGCAGGGAAAACCTAATGAGTTGTACAATAAAAACGGCATTTACGCTCGTATGGTGGATTTGCAATCGGCAAGCGGAAAGTGGAAAATTAAATAATTGTGCCGTCCTTCGGAGAAAAATCCGACTTAAAGCCTGGACGGAATTTTCAATTGCTTTTTTCAAAGTAACGTGATATAATGTATAAAAAGCGTAAGAGGGCAATATGGTAGACAACGAATCGCAGGAAATGTATCTCGAAACGATACTTAGATTAAAAAAGAAAAAGGGTAGCGTGCGCGCGATAGACGTAGCAGAAGAACTCGGTTATTCCAAGCCGAGCGTTTCCCGCGCCGTGGGAATAATGAAAAAAGACGGTTTTATAGTTGTGCATGCCGACGGACTTATAGACCTTACCGAAACGGGTAAGGATAAAGCCGAAAATATTTTTTCCCGGCATAAATCGCTGACTCAAGCCCTTGTAGTGATGGGGCTTTCGCCCGAGGCGGCGGAAGAAAACGCCTGCCGCGTGGAACACGTTATCACCGAAGAAGCGTTCGAGGCTATCAAAAAATATTTTAACGTGTAAATATAAAAAAATTTTAGTCAACCGCTAACTTTCGGTTGACTTTTTTCTATATATGAGTATAATTAAAAATGGCTTTGGAAAAAGGTCGTTAATTTTTGCGCAAGAGTTAGCCTTAACTAACCGCTTCTGTGTAAGCATGGCGCAAAATTTTTTCAGGAATGGTTAGCGCGGGCTAACCAAATAAAACGGATGGTGAGTTACATATGAGTTCGTCGGAATTAAGGTATCTGATAGCGGCAAACGACCTTGCCAAAGAGCTGCAGTCGGTTAAACAGACTGATATAGCAAACAGACTTCACGTAACAAAGGTGAGTGCGTATAACGCGATTGAAAGGTTGCGGGAAAAAGAATATATCGAGAAGAATGATAGGAAAATCGTTCTTACGGATCGCGGAAGGGAAGTTCTGAACGAGTATATGACGATTATACGTTTTATGTCGGCGCATTTGTCGTTACATTGCGGAACGACTGAAAATCAGGCTTATGAAGACGCTCTTAACGCCACCTGCGCGTTTTCGGACGTAACCCGTAACGGAGTGGCAAATTTTATAAAGTCAGAAATGAAGGGCGCGCAGCAAGCACTGATTGATTAAGACAAGGAGCAAACAAATGATAGACAAAGAACTATTTAAACTCATCGGCGGAAATAAGAAGTACATATTTATCGCCGTATTGTTGCAGGCGATAGGTTTAATCGCGAACGTTACGATAACGGGGAGCGTCTGCTATGCCGTGTACCTGTTGACGCAGAACGCCGAATGGATACAATTTATTTATCCGCTTATCGGCGCGGTTATCGGTATTATCGTAAGATATAGCTGTTCACGCGCTACGGGCGATATAAAGGACAAGCTTGGCAGAAGCGTTAAAAAAGATTTACGCGAAAGAGTATACAATAAAATCGTAAAACTCGGCGTTAAGACTACCGACGGGATGAGTATGGCGGGCTTGACGCAGGTTTCGGTAGAAGGCGTAGAACAACTCGACCTTTACTATTCGTCATATCTGCCGCAGTTCTTTTTTGCGATGATCGCGCCCGTAATATTGTTCTTGATATGCGTATGGATCGATTGGAGAACGGCTCTCGTTCTTATCGCCTGCGTTCCGCTTATTCCTGTATCTATTGTAGCGGTAAGTAAGTATGCGAAGAAGATTTTCGCAAAATATTGGGGCAAATACACTTCGATGGGCGATAAGTTCCTCGACAGCGTGCAGGGACTGAAAGAACTCAAAATCTTTCAGGCAGACGCGGCTCAACACGTTAAGATCAACGAAAGCGCGGAAGAATTCAGAGTCATCACAATGAAGGTTCTTGTCATGCAACTTGCAAGCACCACGATCATGGACTTGGTTGCATACGGCGGCGCGGGCGTGGGTATCGCGCTTGCAATCAGTGGCGCGGCGTTTTGGGGACTGAACCCGATTGCTGCATTGTTCCTGTGCCTTGTGGCGGTTGAATTTTTCCTGCCGCTTCGGGCGTTCGGTTCGGCATTCCACGTTGCGATGAACGGCGCAAGCGCGGGTAAAAAGATTATTTCGCTGCTAAACGCACCCGACCCCGAATGGGGAACGGAAACCGTTGACGGCAAAGAGATTAAACTCGAAAACGTTACGTTCTCTTACGACGGCAAACGCGACGTTCTGAAAAACGTGAATATGACCTTCCCCGAAAAGGGAATGACGGCTATCGTCGGAGAGAGCGGTTGCGGAAAATCTACGGTCGTCAATATGCTGATCGGCGCGTTCCGTCCGCAAAAGGGCGAAGTGACCGTCGGCGGCAAACAGCTTGAAAAGCTGTCGCGCGAGAATTGGTATTCGCACCTTTCGGCGGTCAGTTACAATACCTATATCTTCAACGAAAGCGTGAGAGATAACTTTAAGATGGCGAAAGAAAATGTTTCCGACGAAGAAATCTTCGCCGCACTCGAAAAGGTGAACCTGAAAGAGTTTATCGAAGAAAACGGCGGGTTGGATAAGGTTATCACAGAGGACGCGAACAACATTTCGGGCGGACAAAAACAACGCCTTGCGCTTGCGATCGCGCTTGTATCGGGTAAAGATATTTACGTTTTCGACGAAGCAACGAGCAATATCGACATCGAAAGCGAAGCCGTTATTATGAAGAATATCAAGGCGATTTCGGAAAGCAAAAGCGTTATCGTTATTTCGCACCGCTTAGCAAACGTCGTTCCCGCAGACAATATCTATTATATGGAAGAGGGCGAGATAAAGGAAAGCGGTTCGCACGAAAAGCTTATGGCGGCACGGCAAGGATACGCGCGCCTTTATACCGCGCAGAAAACGCTTGAACAGGCTTATGCGGAGGTGGTAGAATGAGTACGCAGAAAAAGACTTTGAGAAGAAGCGGCGCGAAAATAATGGCAAGTCTAATACTTCTTCTCGGTAGTTTGTCTTACATAATGATTTTAGCCGTTATAAACGGAAGCGTGGGTTTCGTCTGCGCGATGGGCGTAACGGTATTCGGCGCGGTAGGAGTTGCGAAGGCACTCGGAGAAGCGATTGCGCTTTCTTACGGGTGGATTATCGGGCTTACGATAGGTTGCGGTGTGCTTCGCGGTCTGCTTCGCTATTTCGAGCAGTACAGCAATCACTATATCGCGTTCAGACTTCTTGCGGTTTTGAGAGATAAAATCTTCGGCGCACTACGCGTTCTTTGCCCCGCAAAACTTGAAAGCAAACAAAAGGGTAGTATTATCGCAATGATCACCTCGGATATCGAAACGCTCGAAGTTTTCTATGCGCATACCATTTCGCCCATCTGTATTGCCGTGCTTGTATCTACGGCTGTGTTTCTGTTCGTAGGGTTTGTTTCGAGTTGGTATCTCGCGCTCGTGGCTCTCATAGGTTTCCTTACGATCGGCATTGTAGTTCCGCTTATTTCATCGGGGAAACTGAAAGAAAGCGGCGTAAAATACCGCGCGGAATTCGCTTCGTTCTCGGCATACTTCCTTGACAGTATCAAGGGTATCAAAGACATCGTTTTAAACAATGCGGGCGAGGAAAGAGAAAAGGAAGTAAACAGGCGTTCGGACGGACTGCTTAAAGAAACAAAGAAGATGAAACACAACATTACCTGCGCGGGTTCGGCAATTGAACTTACGGTGTCGGTGTTCGTGCTTATCACGCTTGCTGTCGGGATATTACTTGTCAAAAAAGATGTTTTGTCGCTTGGAAGAATGATTATCGGTATGGTAACGGTGTTCTCGTCGTTCGGTCCGGTAATCGCGGTAGGTTCGCTTCCCGGCAACCTGACGCAGACTTTCGCGAGCGGCGACAGAGTGCTGAATCTTCTTGCGGAAAAACCTGCGGTCGAAGAAGTCAAAAACGGCAAAAATATCGATTACGAAAAACTCGACGTAAAAGATCTTTCGTTCAGTTACGACGGACAGACCGAGGTGCTGAAAGATATCAAAATGCACGCCGAAAAGGGCGGGATTATAGGTATCGTGGGCGAAAGCGGTTGCGGCAAGTCAACGTTTTTGAAACTTCTTTTGAGATTTTGGGAGAGAAGCGGCGGCGAAATAAATTACGACGATATAGATATCGATAAAATCAACACAAATTCGCTTTTGAAAAACGTAACTATGGTTTCGCAAAGCACCTATTTGTTTGAAGAAACGATAGAGGATAATCTTCGTATCGCGAAGCCCGACGCAACGCCGGAAGAAATCGAAAACGCCTGTAAAATGGCTTCGATTCACGACTTTATAATGACTTTACCCGACGGATATAAAACGCAGGTCGGCGCGCTCGGCGATAATCTTTCCGCAGGCGAAAAACAGCGTATCGGGCTTGCCCGCGCCTTCCTTCGCGGCAGCGAACTTATTCTTCTCGACGAGCCGACGAGCAACGTAGACAGTATCAACGAAGGTATTATCTTAAAGGCGTTAAAAGAGCAAAAGAACAAAAAGAGTATTATTCTCGTATCGCACAGAGAATCTACAATGGCGATTGCCGACAGAATCTATAAGGTTGACGGCGGCGTTATGACGGAGGAAGCGTAAAATGGACGAACAAAAGAAATTGAGTGATATAGAAGAAGCGGCGGCGGCTCTTATTGCAAATTCCGAAGATGAAAACCCCGCCTATAAGTCGATAAACAAACAAAAATCGGCGACATCGGAAGAGAAAAACGACAAAAAGATATTCAAGAAATACAAAATTAAAGACATCGTATTTCTTGCGATAATCACGGCTTGCACGCTTATTACGGGCGCGGTGATGCCGTTACTTGTAAACGTGCCATTCTTTGGTATCGTGCAACTTGGTTTGGGACTTCAATTTTCGATTTTTCCCGTAATCGGGATGATGAAAGTAAGAAAGCCGGGTGCGCTTCTGTTTCAGTCGATATTTATATCTGTATTCCTGATTTTTATGTTCCCGCCAATGGCTCTGATTATCGTGTGCGCGCTTGTTTCGGAAACGCTTGCGCTTCTTATCTTCCGCGGGTATAAAAACGATTGGGCGTGCGTATTTGCGGGAACGCTTTATATGCCGCTCACCCTTCCTTTGATGTGGCTTTATTACAACGCGTTTTACACGGTTACGGGCGAAGAAAAAGCGGCTACGAGTATGTTTCTCGGCGGAGCGAACCCCGGCGTGGTTGTCGGCATTTCGATTGCCGTCGTCGCGCTCTGTTTCGTCGGCTCGGTGGTCGGTATGCTTATCGCAAGGGAGCTCAAAAAAGCCGGAGTTCTGAAAAAATGAGATTTTGGTCTTTCAAAAAGAAGATATATCCCATATTCGTATTTCTTGCGAGCCTGTTTTTGATTATATTCGGATTGTGCATGGCAAGGAACGTCAAATGTTCTTACTTTCTGGCGGGATGTTTCGTGTGGCTTATGCTGTTCGGATGCCGAAAAGGTTGCTTTCGCGTTTTGCCCGCGTTTATTATCGTAGGTGGATTATTTGCTGTTATCGCGTATTTTGCTTACGGAAAAGACCTGAATACCGCGATTGCCATGGCTAACCGTTTCGCTTCCGTATTTCTTGCCGCCGCGCTCGGTATGAGCGTAGAACCTGCGGATATGACGAGGAATCTTTCCACGCTCAAAATGACGAGAGGCGTTACGCTCGGTATGCTTATCGCGACTTCATTTCCGCCCGTACTCGGCGCGGAGATAAAAAGGGTAAGAGAAGCGATGAAAACGCGCGGCGCGGGCAGCGTGTTAAACCCGAAAATTTTTTACAGAGCGTTTTTGGTGCCGTTCGTAATGAGACTCGTAAACATATCGGATACGTTGTCGCTGTCGGTGGAAACGCGCGGATTTTCGCTTGAAAAGGTTCCGTATACGGTATATAAAAAGGAAATCGTTTGTCTGTCGGACGTATTGTTTATTTTGGGACTTGCCGCGGGCGCGGTTTGCACGGTGATCTTATGAACGCGATAGAACTTAAAAACGTAAACTTTTCTTACGACGGGAAAGTTCAAATATTAGAAAACGTAAATATCGCGCTGAATTACGGCGAAGTCAACCTTATTTCGGGGCATTCAGGCGAAGGTAAAAGCACGCTTTTGTATATCATAAGCGGCATTATCCCTAATATCACGGACGGAAAACTTTCGGGCGAAGTGCTGATAAACGGCGAGGATATAAAAGGCAAACGCCTTGGCGAAGTCTGCCGCAAAGTGGGCGTCGTTTTACAAAATGCCGACGAACAAATTATACAAAAAACGGTAGAGGATGAAATCGCTTTCGGATGCGAAAATCTTGCGTTTTCACCCGAAAAAATAAGCAAACAGATAGACACGGTTTGTCGCCTTATGAAGCTCGATAAGTCGTGGCAAAGCCGCAAACTTTCGGGCGGACAGAAGCAAAGACTGATAACGGCTTCCACGCTTGCGATGGGGCAGAAGATAGTAATTTTGGACGAACCGCTTGCAAATCTCGACACGGCGGGCGCGGAAATGCTGATGTCCACATTAAAATCTCTTGCGAAAGCGGGATATTGTATTATTGTAATAGAACACAGGCTCGACGTCGTTCTGCCGTTCGTGGATAAGGTATTTCACGTCGGAAACAGAAACGTAAACGAGATAACCGACAGAGAAAATTACCTGAAAGAGCAGTCAACCGAAATAGAAGATACCTGTTCGACTTTCAGCGGCACGTTACCCGCGTTTTCGCTTGCGGACGTAGCGTTTGCGGTGAAAGAGCGAGACATATTGAACGGAGTTACTTTCGATATATTAAAAGGCTCACGAACGGTTTTACTCGGCGAAAACGGTTGCGGCAAAACAACCCTTTTAAGACTTATTTCCCGTCTTGAAAAGCCTACTCGCGGCGTGATTTTGCAGAATATAGACGACAAATTCGGACAAAAGAGTAAACAGAGCAAAAAGTGGTATAAAAAGGTGGGCGTGGTTTATCAGAACCCCGACTATCAACTTTTTATGCAGACGGTCGAAAAGGAGATCAAATTTGGCGCGAAGTCGGACGAATATGCCGACGAAATAGCCGAAAAATTCGGGATAAAGCATTTATACGCCCGTCATCCGCAGTCGCTGTCGGAAGGACAAAAAAGAAGAGTTTCCATCGCGGCGGTAGTAGCAACAGATCCCGAAGTTCTCATATTGGATGAGCCGACGGTGGGACAGGACTACAAAGGCTTATGCGAAATGGTTGAAGTTCTTAATAAACTTCACGAAGAAGCGCATAACACGATGATAACCGTTACGCACGACAAGCGTTGCGCCGCCGCTTTATGCGATAAATCCGTGTGGATAAAGAACGGAAAGACCTATAAAACCGGCGGAAAAGAGCTTGTCGATGAGTTTTTCATTCAAATCGGAGTTAATTAAAAATTTTAGCCTACGCTAATTTTCTTGATTTCAGCGTTGTTCTATTGACTTAAAATGGAATATATGCTATAATAATGGCGCACTTGGGAAAAGCGACATAACGAGTAAAGAAATTGAATCCAAGCGAGGCAAAAGGCGTACGCCGTTTGCTGTATTCTGACGAATACAGCAAACAATACCTAATTGTACACAACCGCTCGAAAGAGCGGTTATAAAATGGAATTTAGTTAGCCTTGGCTAACCAAATAAAGAGGCATTAAACAAGGAGCAAAAACATTGCTGTTACGACTTAAAAACATAGGAAAAATATATGACAGCAACGATATTCTGACGATCGGTATACGCGGAATCAACCTTGATTTCGACTATAACGAATTCGTAACGATCGAGGGCGAGAGCGGAAGTGGTAAATCTACGCTTCTGAACGTCATCGGCGCGAACGACAGTTACGAAGAGGGCGAGCTGTATATAAACGGCGAGGAAACGTCGCATTACGGCGCGACGGAATGGGAAAAATACCGCGAAAAGTATATTGCAACCGTCTTTCAGGATTTCAACATTATAGAAAACCTTACGGTGCTTGAAAACGTCGAGCTTGCGTTGCTTCGTTTTGACGATAAAAAAACTCGCCGCGAAAAGGCAAGAGAACTCATCGAAAAGGTTGGGCTTATCAAGCAAATCAACCAACGCGGCAGTAAACTTTCGGGCGGCGAAAAACAGCGTACGGTCATAGCTCGTGCTTTGGCAAAAGACGCACCGATTATTTTGGCGGACGAGCCTACGGGGAATTTGGACGTTAAATCTTCGAGAGAAATCGCAAAACTATTAAAAGACGTTTCCAAAGACAAACTCGTCATCGTGGTTACGCACAATCCCGAATTTTTCGTAGAATACGCAACGAGAAGAATTACCATTTTCGACGGCTCTGTCAAAGAAGATAAAGTAATCGAAAAGCCGACGGAAACGAAAAACGTTGAAATCCCCGAAGTTAAGCAAAGCAGAAAGAAAAATATTAAAGATATCTTACATATCGGTGTTCTGAATTACAAAAGCAGACCGAAATTCACGGCGATGATGAGTTTTGCTTTGCTTGTATGCGCGGTAACGCTGTTTGTTGTGTTGTCGGTATTCGGAGTATCGCTCATTAAACCCGTTACGAATTCGCTCGATACCGTGGGCGTGAACGGAAAGGTAATCGTTTCGAGCGAAAAGGGAAACCTTACAAACGACGATCTTGACGAAGCGGCAGGGAAAACAAACGCAGGCTTCTATCTTTTGGATAAGGAATTTTCCGAATTTACGGTAAACGTTCCCAAGAGAAGCGGTATGCTTTCGGCTTACAGCGTCACTTGTCTGTATGCGCCTTATCAATATAACTTAAAGAGAAGCGAAGCGGTTTTGGTGCTGCCGAAATCTGCGGAAAAAGATAAAAACGCAATCGTCGAAACGTTTGTAAACGCAAATGCGGGAATAGAGAGTGTAAGCGTTAAAACGACGCTTTCTTCCGGCAACGTTCTTCTTTACTTATCCCACGCGGATGCGGAAGAAAACGGAGTCAAAATCAAGGCGATCAATACGACGATGAAACTCGGCGAAACAGTCGTTACGGTTAATGCCTTTGAAAAGGACGAAGCGGTTGAAAGCGGAAAAATAAACCTTGTAAATTCCAATACCTATCAGGCAACGAAATATTCTGCGGTTTTCTCGGTAAAATCAAATCGGTCTTACGAAGTTGCGACCGACGGTGAAAAAGACGAAACGAGAAGCGGAAAACTGATCGTTAAAATGAATCCCGACGACTACGCCGCGATTTTCGAAACCGAACAAACAGATGCAAGCCAATCGGCGCTGTATTATGCCGACGATCAGGCGGCAGAAAACGCGCTCGGAAAATTCCCGGACGGCATGATGGGTATGCTTTCCACGAGCAAAGTATACGTCCAAAGCGCGGGCGACGTTTACGCGATGAACGTAATCTACTATATCGCGCTGATTGCGGTTTGCCTTTTGTTTGCCGCTCTCATATCTGTGATTTTCGGAAGAAGCGTAAAGGTTTTTCAAACCGACTTCGCGGTTTACAGAACGCTCGGTATTTCAAGCAAAATTTCGTCGCGTTCGCTTTATATTCAGATGGCGCTCATATTCCTGCCGACAATCGTATTTTTGCCGCTCGTAAGTTTAATCGCGGCGGTGATACCGGGAGGCGGAATCGCATTTATTTCGGCGGGCAATTACTTCTTTATAGAAATCATGCTGCTCTTAATCGTCGAGTTCGTAGCGTTCGGCTTCAACCGTGCGATAGCGGGGCAGAGTATCAGAAAATCTTTGAGAAGGGGGTCGAAAGGTTAATATGTCAAAAATCAAAGTAGAAAACATCGTAAAAACGTTTAACCGACACTCCCGCAACGCAAACAAGGTTTTAAAAGGCGTTTCGTTCGAACTTCCCGAAAAAGGCTTGACGTGCATTTTCGGTAAATCGGGAAGCGGTAAAACAACCCTTCTCAATATTATCGGCGGACTTGAAAAAGCCGATAGCGGTAAGGTTTATATCGACGGCGAATGTACGAGCGGTAAAACCGATAAGATCAGAAACGCAAAAATCGGCTTCATTTTCCAGAACTACTATCTTGAAAAAGGCTACACGATAGCGGAAATCCTCAGAAATCAGATGATTATCGCGGGGTTCAAGGACGAAAAGGAAATCGCCCGTCGCACCGAAGAAGCGTTGAAGCTCGTCGATATGGAGCGTTTCAAAAACAAACTCGGCGACGCGCTTTCGGGCGGACAGCAACAAAGAGTCGCAATCGCCCGTGCAATCGTAAAAGGCAGCGACGTTATCCTTGCCGACGAACCGACGGGCAATCTTGACGCGGAAAACACGATGAAGGTCATGGATATATTAAAGGAAATATCCAAAACTCAACTTGTGGTTATCGTAACGCACGAGGTTTCGCTTATCAAAAAGTATGCCGACAGCCATATAAAAATCGTGGACGGCGAGCTTGTAGAGGACGGCGAAATAGAAGAAACCGACCTTGCGCCCGCAACTTACGACAACATAAAAGAGGGGAACGAAACGCACAGCGTTCTGACCACCTTTACCAAAAGTACGGCGAAGCGAAATGGCAGACTGTTTACCTTAAAGACAATTTTCAAGCGTAATAACGCGGGCGGCGAAAAAGCGTATTCGGTCGGCAACGTATTCAAGCAAATATTTATTCTCGCGCTTGCCGTGGTAATGACGTTTTTCTCGTTCTCGGCGTTCGAGGCGCTTTCGGCGGTTACCGAAAACAAAACGCTCGGAAAAAATACCGTTTATACAAATCTGAACTCTTATTCGGTACTCAGGAAAACGGACGAAAGCCACTACAAGAGTATTGATTTCTTCGATACGGAAATGAGAACGGGAAGTTTCTCATACGGCGGGCTTGCGAGTCTTTCGGGTATAGAAGTCAAATATACGCCGAAGGCAATCGAAGAAGGCGATGAAATTGCCGTAGAATACGGCAGACTTCCCCAAAAAGGAGAAGCGATTGTTTCCCGCAAAATGGCGGAAGAACTCAAAAGAGAATTCCGTATGAAAGAATTGAATACGGATAAAGCAATCACGCTGATGACCTTTGACGGCGAATATCCGATTACAGGTATCACGGGCGGCGACGATAAAATCATTTATCTGAACAAAGAAGATTACGTCAATTTCCTCGGCGTGTATAACAAAATCGGTTTCTCGGACGGGGAAGAGATCTTCTTCAAAGATACTTACGGTTCGGCTTCGTTTACGGCGGAGATTCTGCTGTACGACGGCGAGATCGCAAACGATAAAGTCAGAGTGGAAATCAACAGAAATTCGCTCTACAAAATGATGACCGATACCACGCAGGCAGACTTTGAAGTCAACAAAACGAACTCCCGTTTGAAAAATACGCCTTACGCAATACAGGTAACGGGCAGTAAAGTTTATGTTGAGCAGTTCGAAATCACGCGCGATGTCATGGACACAGACATTCGGGTTTACGTCAACAAAAACGTTCTTCATAATATTTTCGTTTACATATCGCCAAACCTCGACGCGCTTTCGTCTACGGGTTCACAGTATTATTTCGAGATAACTACGGAAAGTCCGGAGCAACTTGCTTCGCTGAAATCCGATTTAAGGGATTTGGGCGTAACGGCAGTAAACGTCGGCGCGGCGTATGAACAGGAAAACGAAGAAGAAAAACAAGACGCGGCAAGCGGGTTGTATCTCTATCTTCTCGTGATCGTCCTGCTTCTCATCATCTATTTCTTCATAGAGAAGTCGGCAAGTATCAAAAACAGTAAAGAGTACGGAATTTACCGTGCAATCGGCGTCAACAAAGGCAATCTTTTGTTCAAAGAGTGCGTCACGGCGGTCGTTCATAACGTTTTTAGTTTCTTTGTGTTCTCGGCGATCACGGTTGCGCTCGTTGCGGTAAGATACGCGATTATGAACGTAGCGTTCGCGGGCTTTATAGGTCTTGCGGCGGCAAGTTTTGCCGTAGGCGCAGCGGCAATGACTTGCATATCGCTTATTCCGTATTTGTTCGTTCTCACACAGTCTCCGTCGGAGATTTTGGCGAGATACGATATTTAATCAGATGTTTTTCCCGCGAAAGCGAGTGAACATACAATACAAAAATTTTTTTAGGAGGTCATTCAAAATGACAAAATTCAGAAAGAACGTCATCGGTGCTATTATGTGTCTTGTGATGCTTCTTGTCGGTGTCTGCGCGTTTACAGCGTGCGGAAGCAAGGATCTGTCGGTTACGTTTACCGTTGAAGGCAAAACGCAAACGGTGGACGTGGTGAACGGTAAGGTGACTATGCCTGCCGATCCGGAAAAGGAATTTTATGAATTCCGCGGTTGGTATACAACTTCGACCTTCGACGAGGGTTCAGAATTTACCAAAGATACCGAAGTGAAAGAAAATCTTACGGTATACGCGTATTTTGCGCCTGTTCACGTCGGCATTTCCGTTAACGGTGAAGCCGCTACCGATATAAAGCTCGAAGAACTTGCGGGAAAGACAACAGAATACACGGAGGACGCGACAAGCAAAAACCTTACGTTCGACGGTTGGTATATCGATGCCGCTTACGGAACGAAGTACAACACGCAGGATGCGGACAACCTTTACGCTCGCTACTGCGCTACGGTTACGTTCGATAACGGTTATGAAACCTTAAAGAGCGTTCAGGTCGGAATCAATTCGACTATGAAAGCCCCCGATAAGGAATATGAAGATTTCGTTCCTTATTATATGGATAAAGAAGATTTGTCTTATGTGGACGAGAACGGAAACGCCGTTGACTTTTCCTCGCTTGTAATTACGAAAAATACGGCTATCAAGGTTATGTGGAAATCACCCTATCTTGCATATCAGAAGATTGAAGGTACGGCAAACGATTATGCGGTCGTCGGTTTCGATTATAAGTCGAGCAATTCGGAAGAGTTTCAGAATATCAAGAGATTTCCTGCAATTTCTTTCCTGTCCAAAAACGTAACGATTGACGGCGTTAAAGATTGCAACGTGGTTACGGCGGACTTCTCCGTTTCGGCGGGAATGTATACGGCAACCGTCGATCAGTGCGATTCTGCGGTCTATGCGTATTTTGCAGACGGCATTCAATATATCAACAGATTTCAGGCTTGCACGAAACTCGAAACCGTCAAATTGCCCGCGAGCCTTAAAGTGCTTGAAAAGTCGTTCTGGAATATGAGAAATCTTAAATCTCTCGAACTTCCCGAAGGGCTTGAGATCATTATCGATTCGCTTTGGGGCGATTATATGGAAGGAATGGTCGGTTATTACAGAGGAGTGAGCGCGTTCCCGTTTACCGTAAACATTCCCGCTAGCGTTAATACGCTCGTAACCGTTCCGTCCAATCTCAAATTTGCGGAAGGTAGCGAATATTATTACGAGGAAGGCGAACTTTTTAGAAACCGTACTGTCGGCGGCGTAACTTATAAAACGCTTGTTTGTACTTATCAGGATAAAGTTGCCAATGAAACCCTCACCGTTGCGGAAGGCGCTGAAGCCGTATCCGTCGGAGCATTTAAAGGTTTGACCGTTAAATATATTTCTCTTCCGTCCACGTTTAAGAAAATTTCTTATACATCGGACGAAAACAACGCAACGTACGAACTTTCGTATTATACGGGTTCTATGCTTACCGATATGCAGAGAGTACAAGCCCCCGACGAAAAATCGGCGATCGATTCTTATTCCGTGTTCAGCGGGCTTACGTCGAACGATTTCGGATACGTTTATCTGAACGTCGCTTCTATGCCGGAAGGAATCAGCGAATATGCTTTCACGCAGGGCAAAACGCCGTATACCGAACTTACCGAAAGCGACGGAACTACTCTCGAAAAGGTTGTTTGCATAGGCGCGGTTAAGAAAAGAAAAGCAGTTATCATTCACATAGTGGGTGAGGATACAAGAGATTCCTCGACGAAGAGGACTTATTCCATAACGGGTAAAAAGTCGGCAGGAACTTTAACGATTGATGAAATTCTTAACGCTATCGGAATCAACGACGGAAGCTATTCTTATGAAATTACCGAACTCGGCAAGCCTTACACCCCCGGTACGCTGGATCACAACCTGTATCTCAGAGTAACCTATACAAGAAATATTCTTGGCGTAACTTACACGAAAGACGATGCGACAAAAACGATTACCGTAACGGGATTCGATAAAGATACGGCGTTCGATCTCGGCGGAGTTTACAGAATTTGTATCAGTTTTGACGATGAGGCATTAAAGACCTACAAGGTCGTTATTGCAGACAATGCTTTCAAAGACAATAACTATATTTCGGAAGTTTACGTTGGTTCTCAGGTGGTAAGTATCGGCGAAAAGGCGTTTGCAAACACGTCTAACCTTACGAAATTCATCGTTTCGGACGGCGGGCTTGAAGAGATTAAAACAAGAGCGTTTGAAAATGCGGGATGCGTTGTAAACGGAGAAACGATTACCGTAAATGAAAACATCAAAAAGAACGGAATCAAATTCGTATTGCCGCTTGCAAAAATGAAGAATATCGAACCTTATGCGTTCAAAACGAAGGGTATCTTTGTATTTACCGCAACGGAATCGGAAGGTAACGAGGATAATCCGAGAAAGCTGACGGCAGCTGCGAAAGCCGGTGAGTATTTCTTCGTGGAAAGTATGTCGGGTGATTATTACGGTATTATGCAGTATGTAAAAAATACCGACACGAAAACGATGAAAGACAACGTAGGAAACGATGATTTGATTACGATTTACGACGTTCGTTATGTGGCGACAGCGGGCGGATTCAATGACGCAAGCGGACATATGGGAATCGGTTATTCGCTTCGCGGTAAAGCATACGAATGGGGAGCATGGAGTGAGGATTTCGCGGCAAAACAGCATTACGTTTATCGTTACGAAGTGATGGAAGGCTCGGTATACTATCTCGGAAACGCTTTCAATTATATCTCTTTCGGTATCTTCTCAAAGATTCACAAGAATGCTTTTACCGATATGGAAGAAACGCATTATGCCATATACAATAACTGCGCATTTGATATCTGGATGGACGCGGATAAAGTCAAGAATCAGGATTCTTCCCTCTTTGAAGAAGGCTGGTTCAACGGCAGAGCGAACTCCGAAAATACATTTATGAGTAGGCTTCAAGATCACGAAGATTTTTACCTGTAAGAGACAAAAGGAACGGTATACGCCCGCAAAATCGGGCGTATACGATTCCGCTTTATAGAGGGTGCAATGAAAAAGTTTTTTTCTGAAGTTGTTATATTTATATTGTGCGTCGCATGTCTCGCCGCATTTTCCGCTTGCGGTAAAACCGACGTAAAGACGCCGCAGGACGTTATTAAAGAAGCGTACGGCGATACGGAATATAAAATCTCTTTTTCGTCCGAAGGGCTTGACGAACCTTTGGAAGATTTGACGTACACGGCAAAAAGCATCCCCGTTTTACCTTCGCCGCAGAAAGTCGGCTATGTTTTCGGCGGCTGGTTTTTTGATAAGGAATATCATACGCAATATCAGGATAATCTGCTACTTATGACAATGAGCGACGTAACGCTTTATGCAAAGTGGCTTAAAGAAGATATGACCGTAAGCGGAACGTACGATATAGATTTTGAAGCCGAAATTCTCGAAGATACGATAAAAAAAGGGCAGACCGCGGATGAATTCGGCGGTTATAAAAAATTCCCCGAAAACATTTCGGTTGAAAATACATACATTGAAAAATCGGATAACGATTTATTGCTTAAAATCGAATACGACTGCATTGATCCGGAGCCTTACGGCGCGCTTGCCGATTCCTATAAAGTAACGGTAAACGCGACTAAAAATCCGTCAAGCGTTTATATAAAAGAAAGCGTGAATTCGCTTTCGGATACGGTGAAAACGATATATATCCGCATAACGGATACGGACTTATCAAACCCCGTATATCTCGATATCGAAACGACTAACTGGAATGCGGAAGGGCTTTCCGATGAAGAAAGATACGGTACGACCACAACTTATACCGTCGAATTCAGAATAACAAGGCTGATAGGATTTAAGACGCCTTACGTCGATACAAGCGTTCCGCTTGAGGACGGATATTATCTTGTAAGAAGTTATAATAAGACGATAGAAAATAAATCGTCTATGGGTGACGGCTTCAATTCGGTTTTTTCTTATCTGAAAGCGGAAAACGGGAAATATAAACTGATTAAGCCTTTTACGCCTTATGCGGGGCTTGTTAAGTTTACGCTCGGAAAACTCGAAGAACCTTATTATCAAAATCTGTTTTACAGAATGATGTCTTTTATGCCCAATCAGTATTGTTTCGAGCTTGACACGACGGGCTTTGACGGAGAAGTCGAATCGAATTATTATCCCGAAACTTACAAAGCGAAGAAATACGTGGATTATTCGGTGGAATTTCATACGGACGACTATAAGGTATATTCGGTTATCGATCTCGGAACAAACTTCAAGCGCGAATTCGGAATTATGTATTCCGTTTCGGGCTTTATGGAGGTTGCAGGCGGTATGGGATCGGGCGTGCAGATTTTGTATATGGATTACGACCATATCATAAAACTATCCGACGAAAACGTCGATTATAAAGAACTTTCGGGCGATAGTTATTCTTTTGAAACGTCGGGAAGTTTTTATCCCGGAAACTATTCCGATCTTAACGATAAAAACTTGACTTATGACGAAACGCTGAAAAACGGTTTGTCAACAAGGATGATCAACTTCTGGTATTCGGCAACCGACGTAAACGCACCGTATGCCGCGAGAAGAGTGTATAACAGTAAAATAACGTTCAGACCTACCGACGAAACAAACTCGAAAAACGTATCCGAAGCAAGATATGAGATAGCCCATTTCGATATTCAGACAAATATATACGGGTATGACGCCGAAAAAAGCAGAAAGAACGGAGAAGAATTATACTACGATTCCATGTCCGTGCAGACGTTCGGCGCGAATGGAATGCGTGAATCGTCGAATTTCAGGATAGGAAAAACCGTCAATCGGGGCGATGTTTTAAGGCTCGAAGATATTTACCGAGAAAAAGTATCCGAAGATACCGATTTTTCGACGGTTCGATACAAAGGGTTTGCTTTAAGCGGTGATAAAATCGATTTTTCAAAAGAAATCACGGTAAATAAGGCTTTTGCGTTTTCTTCCGATTGTGCAATAGTGTTTACCTTTACGGATGACGACGGTATCACAAAAACGGCGATCGTCGAACTCGTCGAAAAAAGCAATCCGGATTATCGAATAACCGACGAAAATCACGCTTGGAAATGGTCGGAAGAAGATAATGCCTACGTTTCCGATACGATAGATAAAGAAGGTGCATCGGTGGAGTTGCCGGCACTTACTTACTCGTGGACGGGCGTGAAAAACGTGCGATTCAGAAATAATTGGTACGACGACGAATCGTGCATAAATCCGCTTCACGTCGGCATTTTCACGAATATGAACGGCGTTTATTCTTTGACGTATATCGGGCATCAGAAAAAAGATTTTACGGCGTCCGCGTATGAAACTTACGTGTGCTACGAACTCGTAAACGTGTACGGGGAAACGGAATTTATTCGGTTCAAATACGTTACTTCGCAAAAGGAAACGTACCGTATCGAGTCCGATAACGGTGAAATAATGGACGAAGGCGACGTTAAATACGACGAGTACGGAAAAATAAAAGACGTCAAAGCAAGCGAGTCGGTATATCTGACTAAGGATAACTGCGACGAAAAACTTTCGAGATCCTTCAGTATGATGATCGGCGACGACGCGCCTTCTCGTATGAGTCTGACAGGATTTTCTGCCTTTTTGGTGGATAAAAACAATCGTAGTACGACGATTTCTCGTGATATCGGAAGCGGCGATATAGATTCCGTAATGAAAGAAATAAAAGGCTATACGGAAAAATATTCCTGGTTTACCGTATCGCTTGAATTTTCGTATTTTGGAAATAAATTCAACAGTAATTATATTTATGGCGTAGGATTTTCCGGTGAAAAAACTACGGATATGCTGAAATATAATTCGTATTTTGCAAACACTTTGTATACGATGAACATTCCGCGCCTTTACAGCGACGACGGCAATGAAATCGCAAAGTCGTACGTAAGCGTTAAACACAGAATCGGCGGTAAAACCGACAACAGTTTTTACGCAAACAGGACTTATACGCTTAATAAAGGCGAATACGAATATTCCTTGAAGTTTAACGAGGCGGGTGAGTTTTACGTCGGTTTCGGTTTTTCGATAAACGGAACGTCTTATTCGTTCGGGCAGATCGTCAACGTTTTATCGGATAACTGCGACGTTACGATCACGTTTGTTACGGATAAGGATCATCCTTTTTCCGACGGGCTTTTAGAGCGGACGGTAACATACAATCTGAGCAACAACATCAACGCGCTTAACGAAAAGGAATTTGCGGGAAACGATATTCTGTTCGGTTGGACGCAATATATCGGCAAGGACGCAACGTCCAAAGACGTCGTTAAAAACGGCATAGACAATTTTATAAGCAGGTATAATTCGCAGAACGTAACGTTGTATGCAATATGGGACGGCGGTATTTCCGTTACCGCAAAATCGGAAGGAAACGACGATAGAGTAAAACATTATTTCAGGGATTCTTCAAGCGGATATTATGTTATCGATTTGTCCGTGTATAAAGTTTATGCGCCTGCCGGAACTGTTCTCGCCGGTTGGACGGGCGGTTTCTTGGGCGATGGCGTTAAAAACGGAAAAATTTATCTGAACGAAGTTACCGATGATAGCGATTATTTTACGATTAACGCCGTATACAAAAAAATGCTTACCGTAAAATATTCAATCAATGCGACATATTCCGCTTCTGTTATAAGAAACGATTCCGTAATTGAAGGAAACGGTCTTGAGTCGAACAGAACGGTCGTTGCAAAAACGGGTTATACGTTTAAGGGTTGGTTTGTTCAGGGCGATGAAAGCAGGACTATAATTGACTTATCGACCTATAAGTTCACTAAAGATACCGTTCTTGTCGCGGTGTTTACAGGCAGCGAGGGAAATGAAGTATGGTAAAATTCAAAAAAATCTTTGCTGTAAGTATAGCGGTATTTGCACTGATCCTTTGCGGATTGTTTCAATCGGTTTCAATTAGCTATGCCGCAAGCGAGCAGGTGATAAGCGGCGGTGACGGAACGTATACCGTTCCCGTAAACCTTGATTTGAAGATGGGTGCGGATAATTTTACAAATCCCGTTACCGTGGAGAAATTCGGCGGCAAGTATTATATGACGTTCGGGTTCTCTTCGTCGATAGGCTATCTGAACCTGAACCTTGACGGGAAAGAAGTCGGTAAAACAAGCGAAAAGAAAGACGGTTGGACGTATTATACCTATACGCTTTCCGAAAACAATCTGAAAAGCAAACTTTCGTTTTCGGCGTACATAAACGCGATGTCGCGTGAGATGAGTTTTACGGCAACGCTAAATTTATCTTCGTCGGAAAAAACTTCCGAAACCGTTCGCGATTTAGGCGAACGGCCTGCGGAATTTGTTCCCGTTATTTCAACGAAAGCGGCGGCTGAATATTCTTTGAAAGTCGGCACGGTTTTCCCGATTCCCGAAGCGACGGCAAACTTGGGCGACGATGATTGCCCGGTCACGACCTCGGCGTATTACGGCGACGAGGCGGTCGATGTGTCGGGTGAAAAACTTGTTCTCGGCAAAGTCGGAACGTATAAGTTGGTCTATAAGGCGATTAACTCGCAATATAAGACATCATCGGGTAACGATTCGTTCTCGGAATACGTTGTTACGATTCGTTCCGCGGCGGGCGAAAACGATATTGTTAAATTCAGAGATGCAAATAACGTTTTGCCCGAAAAAGCGGGAATCGTCGCGGGAAAACTTGCGGTCGGCTCGGAAATTTACGAAAAAGCGGCTTCCGCAATGAAAAAGAATGCGGACAATTTCGAGGTTTATTCTGCTGAATTTCTGAGTGAAGACGGCGAAGTCATAACCTTGAGCGGTAAAGTTGAACTGTTGTTCCGCGCGGACGATTATTTTGACCGCACGAAAGCCGAAGTTTACTATATGGACGACAACGGCAGTTTGACAAAACTTTCCGCGAGCGGATACGGAAGATACGTTGTTACCGCAACGGATAAAACGGGAACGTTTATCGTCTGTATTCCGGGCGTGGCGTTTCATATGCCGATGTGGGGATACGCTTTGATTTTGGTCGGAGCGGTAGTTATTCTTGCAGGAGTAGTTGTGACTATTATAGTTGTAGTGAAACGCAAGAAGAGAATGATGAATTCATAAGGAAAGGAAAATGCTTGAAAACACAGAATCGCAAGAAATGTATTTGACGACGATTTATGTGTTGCAAAAGAAAAACGGGATGGTACGTTCTGTTGATGTCGCAGATGAACGTGGATATAGTAAAGTGAGCGTTCATAATGCAATGAAACGTCTTGAAGAGTTTGGCTATGTAACATTTCATCAAGGGAAAATAACATTGACGAAGTGCGGTATTGAAAAAGTTAAGAACATAGAGCAGAAACATCAGACGATTGCGAGTGCGCTGAAACTTATAGGCGCGAGCAATGATATTGCGGAAGAAAATGCTTGTCGTATGGAACACGTTATCACCGATGAGGCGGCGGATCTTTTGAAACTTTATGTTGAACAACGGACTGCGGAGCAGGAAAATACAATCGCAATTAAAGTATAAAAGCAAAAATCTGACCGATAACTGATAAGGGAATTATTATGGCAAACGAAGCGCATAAAATCAAACTGCTTGTCTTATGGGATATTCTCTGTAAAAACACAGATGAGAACCACGCCTTAAATACCGACGAAATATCCGAGCTTCTTGCCTTGCGCGGACTGAATGTGTCGCGTAAAATTCTCGTTCAGGATATAGCGACTTTGTGCGACAACGGTTATGAGGTTCTTTCCTACAAAAAGAAATACCATTACTATTATGTAGTCAATCGGTCGCTTGAAACGGCAGAAGTGGTTATGCTTGCGGACGTTATCAATGCGTCGAAACTTCCCGTTGCACAAAAGAAAGCACTTGCTCAAAGACTTGCGGAAACGCTTTGTACTCACCAAGCGGAGAGCATTTCAAAGCATATTATTTCGCTTGATAAGGGCAGAAGGGGTAACAGTTCATTTATTTATAACGTGGACGCTATTGAACGCGCGATAAACGAGAACAAGCAAATATCGTTCCTGTACTTCAATTACGACGAGAAGCATAAAAAGGTTTATCGGAAGAACGGCAATCGTTATACCGTAAGCCCTGCGTTTATGGTATGGAACAAGGACAATTATTACTTGTTGTGTTTCTCGAAAGGACACGACGATATAGTTACATATCGGCTCGATAAAATGGAAAGCGTAAAAGTGGAAGAGCTTGAGCGTGAGTCACACCCCGAATACGAATTGTTCAACACGGAAGAATATCGGAAACAAGTATTTTCGATGTTCGGAGGGGAAAGTCAGAACATTACGTTACTGTTTACGGCGAATATCTTGTCGGATATGTTTGACCGCTTCGGAGATGACATACGCATAAAGAAAGCCGATGAAGAAACCTATTCGGTTGACGTAACGGTGCAGATTTCAAAAACATTCTTTGCGTGGATCGTCGGAACGCAGGGTAAAGTGAAAATCAAATCACCGCGAAAGGTGATTGATGAATTTAACGCCTTTGTTGCTAAAATAAAAGAAGAATATTGAGATGAAACTCAAACAAATGCTCTTACTTCGGTAAGGGCATTATTTTTTTCGGAAAAAATAAAAAAATATCGTTCACTTCCCAATATTGGGAAATGAAAATTTGAAATAGATAGTCTTTTGTGATATAATACAGCTACAATCTAAATTGAACGCAAAGTTCAGTTTAGTAAAAAGAGGTACTACGGATGAGAACGCTCAACACGACGACATTGGACAATATGGAAAGATTCATTATCGACTACCAAAAGAGAAAAGGCAAATCGCCGAGTTTCAGAGAGGTAATGAAAGCATTGAATATGAGTTCGCTTAACCTTGTAAGAACGTATATCCTTGCTCTTGAAAACAGCGGCAGGATAGAGCGGACAAGACTCGGCAATATCGATATGTTGCCGAAGCTCCGACCGAGCGGAGTGGCAATCACGCCTATCGTCGGTTCTATCGCGTGCGGACAACCTGTTGACGCGGTGGAGCAGATAGAAGAAAGCGTTACGCTCCCGCGAGCGATTTTCGGCGGCGGGGATTTGTTTATTCTGCATACGCACGGCGACAGTATGATTGACATCGGAATCAAGCACGGCGATCTCGTCGTAATCAGAAAGCAGAACACGGCAGAGAACGGAGATATAATAGTCGCTATGATGAACGGCGAAACAACGCTGAAACGTTTTTATAAAAGGAACGGGAAAGTGGTACTTCATCCGGAAAATAAAGAGATGAAAGATATTATCGTCAAAGACTGTGAGATACAGGGCGTTTTGGTAAGCTGTATCCACATATATAATTAAATCGGTATCAAGCGTTTTTGCCCCGAAAACGCAAAGATATATAATTGGATTACAAATGATGTTTGACTGTTGTATAGGAGTTATCCCGACCATACCGTAGCAGTTAGATAAATTCAAATCGTTTGTAAGTTTAGGGAGAAAGGAGGTTGTATTTAATGAAATACGCAATGTGTCCGAAATGCGGTCGTCGCCTGTGTAAGGGCGAGAACGGAACGAAAGTGGAAATGGAGTGTCCGAAGTGCGGAGAATTTGCTTCCGTTATCATCGAAGAAGATGATATACATATCAGCAAAAAGCCGATCTTTACGCCTACAGAAGTTTCTGCGAAACTAAAGCAACACGCCTGAATTTATTCAAACTCAAAAAACTAAATAATACAGTGGGGAAAGAAGTGCCGTTGTATTTCTTTTCTGACATCTCGTTATGAGGCTGGACTTATTAAAAAGTTAAGAGGAGCCTGACAGATAGTAAAATCCTGAAAGCATAGGGTTAGTCTATTTGTCAGGCTTCTTTTTTGATGCCTTTTTATGCCCGATTGTGAGGATTTTACACCTCGCAGTCGGGCTTTTTTCGTTGTGGGCAGGAATCTGTCCGATTGCGATTTTCAAACACAAAAATCAAAATCGGAGGATTTCAACAATGAAAAAGAAAGTCTATTACAAACTTAACCGTTACCAAGTAACCAAAGTCGAAGTGGAAACCGCAGAGCAGGAACAAGCGGTAAAAATGCTGAACCGTGAAATGGATCGCTTTACAAAGTCGGAAGATACATATTACGAAAAATGTTCTTCACTCGATGAAATGTATGAAGAATCGGGTTTCGAGCCTGCGGACGATAATCCGAACCCGGAAGAGCAGTTTATAGAGAGCGAACGGCAATCCGAAATAAAAAAGCAAGTACATAAAGCACTTCGACAACTTAATCCGCGTCAACAGGCTATGGTGCAGATGGTTTTTTTCGAGGACAAATCGCAAGACGAAGTTGCCGAGTATTTTGGCATAAGCAAACAAGCAGTAAGTAACGCAATGCAACGTATTTATGCCGCCTTGAAAAAAACTTTAGAAAAAAATTAAGATTTATGCTGCCAGAGCGTGTACTGACACCCCGAAACTTTCCAATAGTAGTGAGGGGGTATGAATCCCGAACAAAAAACGGCAGTCAGGAGGTAGGACGCAATGACCGAAATTAAAAACAGACATTTGCCCGAACAGGGCAAAATAGACAGAACAAAAATCGAAGGATATTCCTTACGGAGCGGCGCGTTCTATTCTTGGCTGAAAGAAAGCGGCTACACGGTAAGTCAGATTGCGGAACGTCTTGACATCGACGAGAAAGAATTTGTACATAAGCTCAAGACTAAGCAACTGTTCGGCAGAGAACATCTGCGGATTCTGATTGAAACAATGGGCGCGTCGGCGGCTTGCTTTGCGATATTCTTTCCGACCTTTGAACTTCGGCAGCAGATATATTTTGAGGTGTTCGGAAAAGAGTTGCCCTTGCAGGAAAATAGACAAAGGAGGTGGAAGAAAAATTGAGTGACATCAGAAGAAACGCAGACAGAAATCGTGCAATTCAAGCGATGATGACGGACGGGGAACAACTGAAAACGTTTTATCGTTTCGTTGCGAACAATCCGCATATCGCATTGCACGACGCCTGTCAGATCGTAATCGAGCGACCGAACGCGAGCGTATGCTTTTCTTTTGAAGAGTGGAACGCGCAGGGGCGAAGAGTTACAAAGGGCAGAAAAGGAATTCCGTATTACGACAGCAATGGCAATAAATACTTCGTGTTTGACGTTGCCGATACGCACGGCGAAAATCGTTACAGACGCACAACGCAACCTGTAAAAAAGATTTTGGACGGGCTTGACTTACTTAACGGCACGGAAATTGCGGAGAGTAACCGCGGCGATTATCGCATTATGCTTTCGGGAGTCGTAACTTATCTCGGACAGAACGATTTTCTAACCGAAAACGACGAGATAAGGAACAGACTCATTGCAGAAGGCGTTGCGTATTCGTTGTATTCGACAACGGGTTTTCCGAAAGAACGGGGAATCACGCTGAAAGGCTATCCCTACGGCTTACAGGAAAATGCGGATCTGTTTCGTGAAGTGCAAAAAGCGGTGGAAGTCTTACAACAGGACATAAACGACGCGATTTACAACAAACAAAACGAAGTACCCGTTATCGACGACATTGACGAAGAATACGTTTCGGACGAGCCTGTAATTCCGAAAGCGGACGAAAAGCCCGTAGCTCAGGAAGAAAAGTCGAGTGTATCGTCTTTTTATGCAAAGTATTCAGAGTTGCAAAAAGCGAATCCCGACAGCATTGTCGTATACCGTTTGGGCGATTTTTATGAAGTAATGGGCGAAAAGGCTGAACAAGCCGCGACCATTCTCGATTTAACGCTCACGGGACGGAATGTAGGTTTAGACGAAAGAATTCCTATGTGCGGTTTTCCATATCACGTTGCGGAGCAGTATATTGAAAAACTGCTCGACAAAGTAAGCGTTGTCGCTGTAGAACCGGACAAAGAACCCTTTTTCATCAAATCTCACATTGAAAAACCGAAAACGCCTGAACTTGTAGAATTATCGCCCGAAGAAAGCGAAGAGCTTGACCGCATTTTTTCCGAACAGGAAGAAACGGAAGAGCAACCCGACTATGTGGGCGAGATAGACACGCGTTTCCCGATTGACGACGATTACGGAGATGAGGACGAACCGACCGACGAAGAAATCAAAGAAGCGTTTGAAGCCGCCAAAGAAGAGGAATCGGACGAAGAAACGGAAGATTACGATTACGAAGAAGATAAAAAGCAGACCAAAGAAGCGAAACCCGAAAACAGGGGAAAACCGATTTGGGAACGTCGTAATCGACCGAGTATGCAAAGGTCGCTGTTCGACGCGTTTGAGGAGCAAACGCCCGAAGAAAAACTCAAAGAGTGGGGCTTGAAACGCGGGAGCGGCTTTGAATACGGGAAATACCGCATTTACGAAAAGTATCAGGAGAACCCGACCGACAAAGAATTTGCCGATTTTTTAAGGAGAGAATACGGCACGGGCGGTGGTGGTTACGATGACGAGATATGGACTGACGGCAAGGGAATGAAACTTCGCCATCGTGACAGAGAGAACCCCGAAAACGAAGTCGGAATGATTTTGAAATGGGAGCAGGTTGCTTATGGTATTGCCGATCTAATCGACGAAGATAAGTATTTCACGGAAAAGGAAGCGAGCGAGTATTCCGCATATCGAGAAGAACAAGAACGCCTTAAAAACAAGCGGAAAGAGGAAGAAAATGCAAAGACGGCGTTTTTATACAAAGTGATTTGCGGAACAAATCTTCCGAGAAAACAACGAATTCTCGACGAGTATGCACAAACAACGAAAGTTATAGAGTTTGCCGACTTTTTGAAAGTCGAGTACGGATATTCAACCGAGGTTTCGGGCGAATATTTAGCGAGATACGACGCGAACGGCGTGTGGCTTACCGAATACGATGGAAGCGGAAATGCCCAAATGCACGTCAATCTTTCGTGGACGCAATTTGCGGAAAAGGTGTGCGATTGCATTGAAGATGACAAATACATCACCGATAAACCGAGCGAGGCGAAAGAGATACCGTTTATCGTAGGAACAAAGACGAAAGAAGAGGAAGAACTCGAAAACCGAATAGAAAGCGGCGAAATAACACCGATAGAACCCGTAGGCGAATCTACAAAAGAAAGCAATACAGACCTTACGAAAATCGGGTTTGAGCAAAGCGAACTCGGCGGTGCAAAACAGCGTTTCAAAAACAACATCGAAGCCATAAAGTTAGTCAATAGGTTGATTAACTCGAAAAAAGAAGCAACCGCTGACGAGAAGAAAGTGCTTGCAAAATACGTTGGTTGGGGCGGCTTGGCGCAAGCGTTCGACGAACATAACACCGCGTGGCAAAACGAATATAAGGAACTGAAAGACGTTCTTAACGACGAAGAATACGCGGCGGCAAAAGGTAGCGTTCTGAACGCTCACTACACAAGCAAAACCGTAATCGACGGTATTTATAAAGCACTTACTCGTTTCGGCGTAAAAGGCAATAACCGCATATTAGAGCCGGCAATGGGAACGGGCAATTTCTTCGGCTTTATGCCGCAAGAGATAGCGGACGGAGCGAAACTTTACGGCGTTGAACTCGACCGAATAACGGGTAAAATCGCAACGAAACTGTATCCGCAAGCGAAAATTCAAATTAAAGGCTTTGAAGAAACAGCGTTTCAGGACAATTCGTTCGACCTTATGGTTACAAACGTTCCGTTCGGCGGGTATACCGTTTTCGATCCCGATTACAACAAATACAACTTTTATATCCACGATTACTTTATAGCCAAAGGTATCGACAAAATCAAGCCGAACGGCTTAATGGCGGTTATCACAAGCAAAGGCACGATGGATAAGCAAAACCCGTCTATCCGCAAGTATATCGCGGACAGAGCCGAACTTGTGGGCGCGGTAAGACTACCGAATACGGCGTTCAAGCAGACGGCGAATACAGAAGTGGTAACGGACATTCTGTTTTTTCGTAAGCGTGAAGAAAGAATAAACGCAACTATCGAAAACACCGAATGGCTTGCGACGGGTAAGACCGAAGAAGGGTACGAGATAAACAACTATTATATCGCTCACCCTGAAATGGTACTCGGTACGCTTGCCAAAGAAACGGGACTTTACGGCGCGGAAGATATAACGGTTAAGCCTGACGGCAGAGAGTTATCGGAAGCGATAAACGGGGCTATAAGTCGATTACCGCAGGGTTTCTACGTCAATCCCGAATACTCGGAAGAAGCGGAAAGCCGAGAAGAAGTCGAGGTTGACTACGACGTCAAGCCGATGAATCTAAAAGCGGTAAACGGCAAACTGTATATGCGTGTGGGCGACAGTATGGTGGAACAACCCGTGCCGTCGTTCCCGAAAGACGCATATCAGAGAATTGCCGAAATGATCGAAATCCGCAAGCAACTCCGCAAAGTGCTGGATTTGCAGGTGGAAGGCTGCTCGGACGAAGTGTTATTAAAAGAGCAACGGCAACTCGGCACGAAATACGATGGTTTCGTCAAACGGTTCGGATATATCAACAGTAAGAACAATTTGCGATTGTTCAAGCCCGACGGCGACAGCGCACTGTTGTTTGCGTGCGAGAACGTATCGGACGACGAAGAAACGGTAACGAAAGCGGACGTGTTCACGAAACGCACGATCAGACCGTATACGGCGGTAACGAGTACGGACGACTGTTTCGAGGCGTTGCAGATCAGTAAGAACGAGCGCGGCTCGGTAGATATTTCGTATATCGAAGAACTCACAAAGAAAGATTACGACACCGTGCTTGCCGAACTCGGAAACGCAGTATTTCGCAACCCCGTATCGGTCAACCCGGAAGATAAGTATTCGGGCTTTGAAACGGCAGAAGAGTATCTTTCGGGCAGAGTGGTAGATAAACTGCAAACCGCCGAAAGAATGAAGCAAAGCAATCCCGACTTAATCGACTACGACAAGAATATTTCGGCTTTACGGGAAGTACAACCTACGCCCGTCAAGGCTTCGGATATTGCGGTCAGAGTCGGAACAAGTTGGATAGATAAGGAACTGTATAAAGAGTTTTTCTGCGAACTTATCGGAATGCCTTACTATTACCGCGACGGCGTGGAACTTTACTACAACAAACACGACGGAAGTTGGCGTATCGACCGAACGCAATATGCTCGAAACTACGGCGGAATGAACGTTACGAGCGTTTACGGAACAAGCAGAGCGAACGCATACCGCCTGTTCGAGGATTGCCTGAATCAGCGTTCCACGCAGATTTACGATACGGTTTTGGACGCAGACGGCAGAGAAAAACGAGTGTTGAACAATTCCGAAACGGTTGCGGCAAGGGAAAAGCAGAATAAAATCGTCGAGGCGTTCAAGGATTGGATATTTCGTGATCCCATTAGGCGCGACGAACTTGAAACTATCTACAACAGACTGTTCAATCAGATTCGTTTGCCAAAGTACGACGGAAGTTATCTGCGTTTTCCCGAAATGAACCCGGCGATAGAACTTCGCCCGCACCAAAAGGACGCGGTACACCGAATTATTACGAGCGGAAACACGCTACTTCATCATATCGTGGGTAGCGGCAAAACGTTTACTATTTGTGCAGCGGCGATGAAACTTCGTCAGTACGGGTTGGCGAAAAAACCTATGATAGCCGTGCCGAATCACTTGGTACAGCAATGGGCTAATTCGTTCAGAGAACTATATCCGACGGCGAAACTCTTGATTGCAACCAAAGACGATTTAGACAAAGACCACCGCGAGCAGTTCGTATCGAAAGTGGCGATGGGCGATTGGGATTCCGTTATCATAGCGCAGTCGAGTTTTGCGAAAATCAACATTTCGCCCGAACGACAGATAGCAAAAATACAGGAAGAAATAGTCGCTATCGAACGTAGCATTGAAATGCAATGGGAGGACAGCAACTCCCCGTCCGGTTCGGTTAAGAACTTGGAGCGAATCAAAAAAGGCAGAGAGGCTCAGTTAAAGAAATTACTTGATGAATCAAAGAAAGACAACGTGCTTATCTTTGAAAAACTCGGCGTTGACTACCTTTTCGTGGACGAAGCGGACGCATACAAAAACCTGTTTCTTTATACGAAAATGAACAACGTTGCAGGCATTTCAAACGCGGCGAGCGCGAGAGCGAGCGACTTGCAGTTAAAGATTGAGTACATCAACGAACTGCACGGCGGAGATAAAGGCGTTGTGTTTGCGACGGGTACGCCTATTTCCAATAGTATGACGGAAATGTACACGATGCAAACCTACTTGCAGAAGCGTACGCTTGAAAAACTCGGTATCGATTATTTTGACGCATGGGCGGCAGACTTCGGTGAAACGGTAACGGCTTTGGAACTTGCTCCGTCCGGTAAAGGGTATAGGGCAAGAACGAGATTTGCAAAGTTTACGAACTTGCCCGAACTTTTAACGCTTTATCACTCGTTTGCGGACGTAAAGACGGATGTAAAACTTGACGTGCCGGAAGCGGAGCGAAAGGTTATTACATTAAAGCCGAGCGATACGGTAATCGACTTAACCGAAGAGATAGCGAAAAGAGCAGACGCGATTTACGCAGGCGGCGTTGATCCGCATATCGACAATATGCTCAAAGTTACGGGCGACGGAAAGAAACTCGCGCTCGATCCGAGGTGTATAGATCCGTTGCTTTCCGACGAAAGCGGAAGCAAACTGAATTATTGCGCCGACAACGTTTGCGAAGAATGGAAAAACTCGGCGAACATTAAGGGAACGCAACTTGTGTTCTGCGATTTGTCTACGCCGAAGAAACCGTATTCGGAATATGTTTACGGCAAGGATTTCGACGCGTACAACGATTTGAAACACAAACTCGTTGAGCGCGGTATTCCCGAAAACGAGATTGCTTTTATCCACGACGCAAATACGGACAAGGCAAAACAAGACTTGTTTGATAAAGTTACGGCAGGAACGATAAGAGTTTTAATCGGCTCGACTGAAAAGTGTGGAGCGGGAACGAACGTGCAAAAACGACTCGTTGCGTTACACCATTTGGACGCGCCGTATCGTCCGCGCGACCTGATTCAGAGAAACGGACGTGGTATTCGTCAAGGCAACACGAACAAGAGTATCCGCATTTATACCTATGCGACCGAGAGAACGTTTGATAGTTACAGTTATCAGATACTTGAAAACAAACAGCGGTTTATTTCACAGGTAGAAAAAGGGGATATGACGGTCAGAGAAGCCGACGACATCGACGAAGCAACGCTATCTTATGCGGAAATCAAGGCGATTACTTCCGCCAACCCGAAAATCAAGCGAAAAATGGAACTTGATATGGAAGTGGCAAGGCTTCGCGATCTGGAAAGCCGATACAAAAAGGAACTGTTTGCTTTGCAAGATAAGGTAAGAAAGGAATTTCCCGAACAGATACAGCGGCAGGAATTGTATTTGGAAAGGGTAAGGAAAGACATCGAACTTATCAAGGTGCATTATAACCCCGACAGATTCGAGATTAACGTAAACGGCACGGTTTATTCGGACGGCGTGGAGGATGGAAAGAAGAACGGCGGGCTTGCACTTATGGACGCGTTGTTTCATAACAAGACGGGAACGGTCGTAGCGGAATATTGCGGTTTCAAAATCTCTCTGAACCCGATAGAACTTATCGCCAACGAGCGGAGCATTACGCTTTCGGGTGCGGGGCAATACAAGCTGGACATCGGCGAGAGCGCGAGTGGCAACCTCACCCGTTTGGAAAATTTCATAAAGGAATTTGCCGCCCGCGAAGAACGTGCGGTAAAGCGTTTGGAATCCACAAAAGCAGACTTTGAAGTGGCGAAAGAACAAGTTAAAGTACCGTTCGAGCATAAGGACAAGATTATCGAACTCAATACGGAACTGTCCGAACTCAACGCCGAACTCGACCTTAATAAGCGCGAAGAAGTGGTTATCGACGACGAGGAAAACGGAGAAGAACCCGTTACTGCCGAAACGGAAGATAACTATATGGCGTTACCGCCGAAACGAACCGAAACAAAAACAAGGACGAATAAGAAAAAAACTATGTTGACAGAAAAATTATATAAAACCTACAAACAAGTTGAAAATCAAAACCCTAACGCAATGGTTTTTGCTGTAAAGAACGGGGATTACACTTGTTTCGACGATACGACCGAAGAACTCACGGCGTTGTCGAGTTTATCGCCTTCGTATTTCAAGGTTGGCGAAAATGAAGTAAAAACTCTGACGATAGACGAAACGCTGTTCAAGGAATTTGCGAGCGCATTTGTAAGCGCAGACTTAAAAATCGCATTATTTGACGAACCGGAAGAAGAAAAAACGTTTATCGACGAGAGCGACAGGGTTGCCGCAATGCAGGTTGATATACTTCCCGATTATACCGTATCGCAGGAGCAAATGCACGAATACGGTTACACTTGGGACGGAATGCTGCCTGTAAGAATCAGAACGGCGAGAGTGCTTTACGGTGCAGGCGTGGAACTCTATCGGCTCGGCAAAGACGATACCGAAGGGAAAGTCGAAAACGGGGATTTTGAAGATACCGAGAGTTTATACGGTGTTGAAAAGCCCGCATGGCAAGCGTTTATTTCTTCCGAAAGGGGTAAAGCGTATCTGACCGCTTGGCACAACGTTGTCGAAAGCGCGAGTGAAGTCGTGAACGAAAAAATGAGTTATCTTGACGGAATGTACGCAGATTCGATTTCGGACGGATTTTATGAAGAACGGATAGCGATAGACCGTGTGCTTAACGGCGAGTATGCGACGAGCGAAGAAGCGAAACCGTTTATAAAGCCGCTTCTCGAAAGGTATCATAAGCGTTTCCCGTTGGATATTTTGCTTGAATACTACGGGTGGGATTATGGCGACGTTTATAAAGCGTTGGCTGAAAACATTCCCGACGCGGAATTGCGCGAGTATGCGACGAACACCGAAAAAGAAGTATCGTTTGACGAGTTTATGCAAAAGCAACTTGCCGATATAGATTGGTCGGATATGGTTGACGGCGAGAACGACGGAAGTTTTGACGATATTATAAGCGACCTGAAACCTGAGTTTGAAAACTCGGCTTTCAACGAGAGCAACGACGAGTATCCCTACGATTATTGGTATGACGATTTTGCAGAGGAAAAGATTATGCCGTATCTCAGAGAGCAAGTAAAAAAGTCGGGCTATAAGTCGATAAACGAGCCTGTTTTAGTGGAATCGCCGAATTACAAAGAGCTTGTAGTAAACAGCATCGAAAAAGAATTTGAAGAGTTCAAAGCAAATCTTATGGGTAAGTCGGCGGAAGAGATTTTCCAAAGCAACTACGAGATTCATATTAAAACGGAACTTTTCGATACTCTTTGCGGCGAATATGTAGATGTCGGTGAAGAATATTACAGGGCTTTGTATGAAGAAGTGGATCACGGCGGAATTTTGCAACAGCTTTACGACGACTTTATAAGTTCGGAGAATGCGAGCGTTTCTACGGGCGAAGATACAATTTTCTTCATCAAAGATTATTGTGAGCATTATCATTCGGACGTTATGAAAGAGTATCTCGGCGAAGAGAATTTTGCGTATTTCGGAACGGATGAAGAGAATACGGCTTACTACTATTTCAAAGACAGTTTAGGCGTTGATAATCTGAATCGTATCAAAGAAAAAGCCGACGAATATATCATTGCCGCGCCCGTCTTGTATATGTCGCAGGAATCTTTGGAAGATAAGAATATTACTTTTCTGAAACTCGGCAGGGATGTCGATGAAGCGGAACTGAAAGTGAACGACGAGATAGCGAAGTTTGCAATGAAAGCGGCGTATAACAAAAAACTGCCACTTGAAGCGGCGATGATAAGCCGAAATTGCGGATTGGATATTGAAAAAGGTATCTCGACGCACTTTGACGGTATGCACTTAAATACCGATTTTATCGCAAATCTGTATGCGTTATACGGCGAAGAGCGTATGAATTACGTTCTTGCAAATACCGTGCAGATGTCGGACGGCGACGGCAGATACAGCCCCGGCAATAAAGCGTGGGCAAAAGAAATCAATATCAATAACGCCGAAGATGACAAACGAACGTTTTACGTTAATTCCCATCCGGCAGTTCTCGACGGGTTTATTACGGCTTACCGCAAACATGTTAAAGAGTTCAAAGAACAATTAGACAAGGAGGAAAACAAAGAACAAATGAGCGAAAACACGCGTGACTACACGAAAATCACCGCAAGGGGAGATAAGGTAGTCAATATCGAAAAAGACATTGGCGGCAGAGATATAGCGATTATAGACCGCACGGCAACGTCAAACAAAGACTACGTTGTGGCAATCGGCTATCATACCGCCACGGGCGATTGGGAGCAAGGGAGATACGGTTTCGAGTCGCAGGAAAAAGCAGAGAATTGGCGAAAGAACGAATATGGATCGGAAAAACCGAAAATCGAGTACACAAAAATCAACGTTGCAAACGACGCGTTTATCAAAAAGTCGGGTGTAGGGAGCGTATTCAAAATGCCGACAAACGGCGAATATGCAGGGTTTACTTACTATATGTTCAACGACAAAATCAGACCGTCGCGCCAACTCGTGGACTTACAAAGCGACAGCAGAGAGCTGTGCTACGAACTTTCCGTCCGCGAGGATAGAGAAATCGAACTTCGTAAAGGCTACGGAGATAACGAGCAAATTGTCGTGCTTACGGCAGAAGAGTTTAAGGAAGCGGTAGGCGGGACAACAAACAAGGACTATGAAACGCAGGAAAATACGGATACGAAATGGCTGAATACGAGCGTGCCGCAAGAAGCGTTCCGTAAAGAGTACCCGAAGAGTATGCTGTTCGTTTTGCCGAATAAACAGGACTTCGGCGGTATGTCGTTCTTTATCCCATCGGCTTTTGTCGGGGAAGATAAGAACAGCGACGACGGACGTATTCTGATCCGGTTGCCCGAAGATTTCGTTATCAAGGCGCAGAGTCGTGACGAAACGAGAGAAGCAACGCTTACGGCGTATGATTTCAACCAACTTTGCAACAACACGACCGCAGAAGATTATAAACAGACGCAAGCGGAAAGCGCACCGGGAAACGAAACGCCGAGCGATTGGAATTACGTTTCCGTTCCAGAAAAGGCAAGAATTGCGAGCTTCGACGACAGTACCTTATTCAGAATGCCAGACGGCAAGTATCAGGATTACACCTATTACGTTCCGAACAAGTGTGTTAAGGAGAATACTGAAAAAGGCACGATCAGATTGAGCTTACATAACGACTACACCGTTCGTTTAAGTGACAACAGCGGCGAAGAAAAGAAAACGGCGGAACTCTCGGCAAAGGATTTTTGCGAGGAAGTCAGAGGAAAGGATGCAGTCGCATACGGCACGGAATACAAACGACCGAGCGTTGAGGCAAATACTTCTTTCGACGAAAAAGAAAAAGCGTTACGCGCCGCCGTTCCCGACGAAATGAAAAAGCGACCGAATTGGGTTGTGGTTAAAACGTGGTGGAACGCCGAAAAAAGTAAATACAATAAACGCCCCGTCAACTGCAACAGCGACAATGGCGAGTATGCCGAAAGCGACAATCCCGAAACGTGGACAACCTTCGATAACGCCTTAAAGTACCTGAAAGAAAAAGGCGGCACGACTGTTGCCTATGCTCTTGACGGAAAGGATAATGTTTCCTGTATCGACCTTGACCATTGCTACGACGAAAACGGACAGCCGTCCGCGCTTGCAAAAGAAGTTCTCTCAAAGTGTGGCAAGACCTACGTTGAAAAGTCGGTAAGCGGAAACGGATTGCATATTTTCGGCAAAACGGGAGGTATGGATATTCGTACTTTCTCGAAAGACGGCGATTTGGAATTTTATCAGAAAGAACATTTCATCGCAATGACGGGCGACGGTTCAGGCTATTCTCGCCTTGAAAGTTTCGATACGCCCGAAATGAAAGAACTTTTATTCCGTAAATGCGAGAAACGCGAAGAGTGGAAAGGCGTATGCAAAGGCGTGAACGGACTGTCAACAATGACCGACCGTGACGTCGTGGAAAAGGCGTCGAACGCAAAGAACGGGGATAAATTCAAAAGACTTTATGCGGGGGAAGATTTGCAGAAAAATCATTCAAACTCGGATATGTCGCTGATGAATTTACTCGCCTATTGGTGCAACGGGGACAAAGAGCAAATGCTCCGTATCTTCGCCACGAGCGGCTTATTCAGACCGAATAAATCGCCTGATTATTACGAGGGAACGGCAATCAAAGCTTTGCGCTCAATGCCCGTTAAATCGACCTATACGCCGACTGTTCCTAAAAATACAGGCGGTAACGGAAAGCGATAAAAGGAGGTAAAAATGAAGAAAAACAACATACGAGATACTCCCGTCATCGTAATTCCGAAAGGTTATACGATAGACGACATGATGGCCTTCGACGACGAGGGGTACGAGAACGGCGAGCCGGCAATGGTAGAGGAGGTGAAAGTTGTCTTTGAGCAATGAAGAGAAAAATGCGGCGTATGAGAAACTAACGCCGCAGAGAAAGCAACTTGTGGATAAGGTAATGGATAACCTTGAAAAAGGCAATCTCTTTTGGACGCAAGGTTGGGTATCGTCGGGCGCGCCGGAATCGGCAATTACGGGTAAGAAATATCGTGGAATCAACAATCTTTTTCTGTCGCTTATTGCGATGAGCGAGAACTACGGAGATAACCGTTGGGCGACCTTCAAGCAGATGGAAGAAAAGGGTTGGACTTTCAAGAAAGACGAAGAAGGCAACAGCCTTGCAAAGGGTAAGGGCGCAAGCATTGAGTATTACGAAATGCGAGATAAAGAAACGAAAAGGCGTTTCGACAGAAGCGTTCTCGACGGAATGACGGCGAGCGAACAGCAGGAATATATGGATAAAAACGTGTATTGGCTACGCAAATTCTACCGTGTGTTCAACTGTTCGCTGATGGACGGCGTACCCGTAAAGGAGAAACCGCAAATCGACGTCAACGACCGTAACGGCAGAGCCGAAGCTATCCTTGATTATTGGGACAAAAACGAAGCGAAAATCGTGTACGGCGGCAGTCGGGCTTTCTACCGGACGGATACGGACGAAGTGCATTTGCCCGACCGCGCGGACTTTAAGAGTACGCAGGAATTTTACTCTACTGCGTTGCACGAAATCGGGCATAGTACAGGACACGAAAGCAGGCTTAACCGAGATTTATCGGGCAGATTCGGTAGCGAGGGCTATGCAATGGAAGAATTGCGAGCCGAGATTGCTTCTATCTTTATGGAGCAGGACTTGGAAATAGAGCCGAGCGAGGGACGATTGCAGAATAACGCGGCGTACATACAGT
>ERZ1106943.405-NODE-405-length-58296-cov-5.051630_pt1 | contig 58296 bp, 52 predicted proteins | sample MGYA00403671_ERZ1106943 | MGnify/ENA primary metagenome ERZ1106943 (study PRJEB35170, sample SAMEA104062427) | human gut metagenome | biome: human gut; feature: human-associated habitat; material: faeces | place: Denmark | collected 2012-06-14 ...
TCAAGAAAATGTCTCCATAGTGTCCATTTTCGATTTTATAAGCTCTTCCACCAAGCGAACTCTCTCTAAAATAAAACCATAAAACTAATCTATTTCTTTGACATATTAATTATAATATTTTAAATATTATAAAGTCAATCAAACTACTTTCTTTTTTCATTAAAAAATGGCTAATTAATAAAAAAGAACAAATTTTTTAGGTTTGTTCTTAATTTTTTCCTATTAATGAATAATCCTATTAACTTCATAAACGCCATTAACGTTTAATAAAACATTTTTAATATTTTCATATTCATTATTATTCTTTAATAAAATTGTCGCTGTTATTGTAGCGGTAAGTGTTGTTTTATGTGATTTTGCGGATATATTAGTAACACTGATTTTATGTATTGAGAAGGCAGTCATGATGTCCATTAACAAGTTGTTGCGGTCTGTGCATTCCATTGCTATATCGACAGGATATGTTTGTTCTTTTAAGTTTTCATTCCAAAATACTTCCACTAGGCGTTTACCATCTTTAATGTTAGGGCATTCACGTCTATGAATGGTAATTCCTTTTCCTTTGGTGATGTAACCAACAATATCATCACCAGGAATTGGCGTACAACAAGAGCCTAAATTTATAGCAACTTTACCAGCATTTTTAACTAAAATAGGATTATCACTATCTTTATCGTTTCTTGCTTTAGCAAATACTAAGTTTGTTTTCTTTTTTATATTTAAAAACTCAATGACATTACCAGCAGCGGGATTACGATTAGAAATAGCAATAAATAAATTATCAAGGGAATCAACACCATAATTATCAAAAACTTTTTGTGTGTTTAATAATTCAAGCGCTTCTTTTTCTTCAATTCCGCGATCTCTAAAAGCATCAAATATTGCCACTTTTCCTTTAGCAATTTTATCATCACGCATCGCATCAGCATTTTTCTCTTTTAAAAATTTACGAATATGGTTTTTTGCTGATGTTGTATAAACTAATTTTAGCCAACCTTCATTAGGCCCAGGTGAAGTTTTAGAAGTTTTAATTTCTACCATATCACCAGTTTTTAAAACAGTTCCTAGAGGTACTAAAACATTATTTACTAATGCTCCGACTGTTGTATCACCAACATTAGTGTGAATGCGATATGCAAAATCTAAAGGTGTTGAACCATTAGGTAAATCAATTACTTTACCTTTTGGAGTAAATACATAGACATTCGCATCAAAAATATCATGGGTTAAGGAATCCATATATGCTTTTGCATCATCAGACATCTCACTTGACATAGACACGAAATCTTTAAACCAGTGTAATTTTTCCGCGATTTCTTTTTGTTCTTTTTGCGGGTTATAATTACTATTTTCTTTATATCTCCAGTGTGCAGCGATACCATCCTCTGCGATTTCATCCATTTCTTTAGTTCGAATTTGGATTTCAAAGAATAATCCTTCACCTGTTACAATCGTTGTATGTAATGATTGATACATATTTGGTTTAGGCATAGCAATATAATCTTTGAATCTACCTACAACTGGCTTATATAATTGGTGAATAAATCCTAAAATTTCATAACAATTTATTTCGGTTTTAGTAATAATTCTTAAAGCCATGATATCATAAATTTCATCAAAACTACGGCCTTTTTCATACATCTTTTTGTAGACTGAATAAATAGATTTATATCTAGATTCAATTTCTAAAACTGGAATATTTTTTTCATATAGCATATCAGCAATACGTTTCTTTAATTGAATAAGATTTTCTTCTCTATTTTTAATTCTTGAGGCAATTAATGCTTTAATTTCTTGATATTTTTCCGGCTCTAAATAAGATAAACATATATCTTCTAATTCTCTTTGAATAGTATTCATACCTAGGCGGTGAGCAATAGGCGCGAATACCTCAAGAGTTTCTTTTGATAAAGCCTGTTGACGGTCTTTAGATAAATATTCTAATGTACGCATATTATGAAGACGATCCGCTAATTTGATAATAATAACGCGAATATCTTTTGCCATTCCTAAGAATATCTTTTTATGGTCTTCTGCTTCAAAATTTTCACTATATTTTTTGGATAATTTCATTCTTTGAATTTTAGTAACAGAATCTACTAAAAAACAAACATCTTTTCCAAATCTTTTTTCTATTTCACTTAATGGATAATCAGTATCCTCAACAACATCGTGAAGTAAACCACCAATGATTGTTGCAGGTCCAGCATGAAGCGAAGCTAAAATATAGGCAACTTCTATTAAATGATTAATATAAGGTTCCCCTGATTTACGCAATTGACCATCATGTTGTACTTTTACAATATCATATGCTTCTTCGATTTTTTTACGGTCTTCTTCATTTTTAATATATTGACAATATAATTCTTTTACTTGATCAAAAGTATGATGAATTTGATTATCCATAATATCACCTCATTAATAAGTAACTATTGATTTAACATTATAATTTTTTAAACGTTCTCTTCCGCCTAATCTAGAAAGTTCGACAACGAAACAAATGCCAACAACTTCCGCGCCTAGTTCTTCTAATAATTTAATACATGCTTCAAGTGTTCCGCCTGACGCTAATAGATCATCTACTAAGAAGATTTTGTCTCCTCTTTTAATATCATCGATATGAACTTGAAGTACATCATTACCATATTCTAGTCCATAACAAACAGACATTGTTCTTCTAGGTAATTTATTTGGCTTTCTAAATGGAATAAAACCAATTCCTAATTCAGTTGCTACAGGGCAACCAAATAAGAAGCCACGAGATTCTGGAGAAGCAATAACATGCGCTCCACATTCTTTAGCAAAATTAGCTATTTCTTTAACGACATATTGATAAGCTTTTCCATCTTTAATTAATGGAGTAATATCTTTAAAATCCACTCCGGCTTTAGGAAAATCTTTAATTTCATAAATATATTTTTTTAAATCCATATAGTTTACTCCTTCTTTATGAATAATTATAAACAATTTTAAGTTTAAATAAAAGAAAAAGGATACGAAGTTAATCGTACCCTAAATTCGTTTGATTTATCAAAAACTATTCTAAAGTAATTTTTAATGCGTAGCCAGCACCAGTTGAGTCTTTAGCAATTTTAAATGTATCGGTTTGCGCTGTTTCTAATTCCATAACAATTGTATATAAGTATACTTTATATTGACCGCTTGTTTTTCCTGAATCAACGCGTGCAGCATTGATAGCAGCTGAATCAATGGTTTGTAAATTAGTACCAACATAAACTGAGAAAGCATTATCATCTGAATAGTCATATGTACTTTCAATTTCAATTGTTACTTTTTTGAAAGTGCCTTCTACTGTAAGAAAACCAGATAATTTTTTGAATTGCAATACATCATATGTATTGTTGGTATTACCTAAAATATCATTAGTTGTTACAGTGTAATCCCCAACAGTATGATTACCATTATATGTAGCATAAGATGTGCCAGATAAACCAGGGAATAAAGAATCTTTTGTTAATTCTAATTTTCCTGCTACTGGAGTTTCACCTTTTGCTTTAACTGTTACATTAACAGTTGCAACTTTAGTAGCATCATCTTTTGATGCAACAGTAATTGTTGTGTTACCTTCAGCAACACCTGTAACAACACCTTGAGCATCAACAGTTGCTTTAGTTTCATCATTTGATTTAAATGTTAATCCTTTTTCAGAAGCATCAGCAGGTACAACGCTAGCAGTAATTTTTGCAGTTTTACCAACAGTAACTTCGATAGATTCATCAGCAGTAACACCAGTTACTGGAACTTTTTCTCCTCTATTGATTACCATTTGATCGGCAGATGTTAATCCAACAGTAACTGTGTTTACACCATCTTTAGAATTCATATAAAGAATAGTATTAACAAAGTCAACTGTATCATTTCCGCCTAAACTTTCAATTTTTTCTTTAATAGCAGTTTCAATAGAGTCATCAAGATACTTATCTACACGTACTAAGACATTTTCAGTACCTTCTTTAAATGTTAGCATTGCAGAACTTCCGAGTGAAATTGAGCCACTTTCATATTTTAAGCTTTTAATGTTAGCTAATGTACATTGATTTTCCTTTTTGAATGTTTTAGTAGTATAAGTAACAGCTGTAATGGCTTCACCATCTCCAGTTACAGTAGCACTAGAAGCATAATCAGTTTCGATTAAACCATTATAATTTGTAATTTTTGAAACAACTTTTACTTTTTTGCCTATTGCATTTCCTTCTGCGGCTTTATTATAAACATAAATGCCAGCATCTCCTTGTTGTAAATAATAAGAATTTCCAATTAAGCCGACAACAGTTCCTTCAAATGTGTATTCTGTTGTTCCAGCAGATCCATCAAATCCTGCTTTGAGTACATCAGCAATGCTTGTAGTACCTACTGGTTTTACACTTGTATCACCTGTGCTTGTACTTGGTTGTTGGCTTGTTGAGCCAGATGTTGATGGTTGTTGGGCAGAGTTGCTAGTGCTATTTCCGCCACAAGAAGCAAGAGCCATCATAATTAATGGTAATAGAATAACTTTCTTTTTCATAATAAAAATATATTTCCTCCCTTTTCTACTACGTTTTTATTATATCTAGAAAAAACAATAAAAGCAAATGCATAAATACTTTGCTCTATTGAAAACATTTTCATTATCTACTTGTTGTAAATACTTGATAAATGTGCATATGAACAAAAAAGGATACGAAACTAATCGTATCCTTATAAATTATTCAGCCTTAGCCACTGTTAATCCTTTAAAATTAACGTTATTGTACTTATCCCCAGCTTTTGGATAACCTGTCATAATAACTTTTAAAGAAGTTGCTTTTGTAACATCAATTTTAACTGTGTTAGTGCCAGATTGAACAGTATCAAAATATGCAACACCACAATCTGCACCGGAAGCATTTAATGCGGTAACAGTAAAACAATGTCACTAGCAGCTTGAGTTTTTTGGTTTTGATTTAAAGCAATATCAATAGTAACATTTAATGATCCTGTAAATTCAGTGAATGTAGTACTTACACCGATGTTTTCAAATCTGATTTTAATTCCAGAATTAGAATAAAAATCAGGATTTGGATATTGCGCATTGTTTGTAATGTAAGTTAATCCTTCAGGTAAAGATCCTGCAATAGTGTAGGTAATAGTCTCGAAATTTTGTACAACTGAAGTTGCACCAGATGCAGATGGTTGACCTCCGTTAGTGCTATTGTTATTTCCGCCACAAGAAGCAAGAGCTAACATCAATAATGGTAATAGAATAATATTCTTTTTCATAATTAAATTATATTTCCTCCCTTTTCTACTACTTTACTTAGTATATACATATACATAAAATTAGGCAAAATCAAATAGAAAAATTTGACTCTTCCTAGTTAATTATATGATTTTCTTTATCAGTAATGCGTTTTATATTAAAATCAAATGATTCTCTTGTTTTAAACATTGAATACCCTAACGTACCAAAAATATCGATATAATCGTATTTGTCTAATAATTCTTTAGAATAATTAAATCCTATTATTTTTTGATTAACTGATAATGGATAAAGAATATGTAATTTAGATTTTGAATAGGCCAAATTACTGACTTTAATATTAGAAATTTTTAATAATGGTAATTTAAATCCTTCGCCAAATGGTGAAAGAGTGCGAATAAAATTATAATTATCTTTATTAATATCAGTAATTGATATGTCAATATAGTCTTCTTTTTCGGCTTCAAAAGGATTCTTTGTAGCGTATTCTTCAAAGCGCTTCTTAAGTTCATTAATGTTTGCTTCTTCTAATGATAAACCGCCTGCTTGTTCATGGCCACCGCTAGTAAGAAGAATGTCCTTGTTTTCTAATAAAAATTTATTAATAGCTAATCCTTTTTTACTACGCGCGCTTCCTTTATATATATTAGGATTAAGATGATCTTTAGTTAATACAATTGATGGTAAATTATATTTATTCATTAAAGTATTAGCAATAAGACCGATAATTCCTTCTTTGGAATCACTTGTAAAAATAATTGAATGAACATTGTCTTCTATTTCTAATGTATCTGCGGTGCTTTTTGTTAATAATTTACGTTTTTCATTTGTTTCATTAATAAAATTATATATTGCATCAATGCGCTCTTTGTTATTTGTAACAAAATATTCAATTAATGAGTTAATTGATGTTGTCTCTATCATTCTTCCAACTGCATTAATTTTAGGGGCTATTTTTAAGCCTATTACATTCTCATCAATAATAGAATTATCTGCTAGTAAAGAGATTGGATAATAATGATTTTGGTTCATATAATAAATACCTAAACGTACAATATCACGGTTATATTCTTTTAATGGCATCATGTCAGAAATTGTTGCTATTGAAGCAAGAGATAATAAGTATTTGTCACACTTATTTAATAAACTACTTGCAAGCATAAAAGCTACATAAGCACCGCAACAAATAACATCCCCATAATTAGAGATAATTGGATGCAATATTACTTCTGCTTCAGGCAAGTTTTCTTGTCGCTCATGATGATCAGTAACTATTACTTTTATACCTAATTCATAAGCTTTTTTGATAGCATCAAATTGAGCAATACCATTATCAACTGTAATAATTAATTTGTATCCTTTTTCATAAAAATCTTGAACACGCTTTTCATTTAGACCATATCCATCAATGTAACGTGAAGGGACATAATACCCAACACGATAATTAAGCATATTAAAGCATTTTACCATGATTGAGGTAGACATTATTCCATCACAATCATAGTCACCATAGATAACGATTTTATCGTCATGTTTCATTGCTTCACAAATAATATTTTTGGCTTTTTCCATTCCATCAAATTTACTAGAATTAGGTAATGTAAGCTCATTAACAGGCTTAGATAATTCTTTATATAAATTTTCATTAATATTGAAATAATTTAATAATTTTGTTTTAAAATCCATACTTACTAGTCCACCCTTAAAATAAAAGGACTGATAAACAGTCCTTAATATAATTAGTCATTAATACCTGGGAATAATGATTCTTCAGGTTCAGCAGATTTATGTCCGCCTTTGATATTACCAGAAACTTCTTTTTGTTTCTTCTTTTTAGCAATCTTAGGTAAATGAACATTAACATCACCGAATAACTTAATGAAGAACATTTGTAAAGGTACGAATGTTACTAAATCTAATAAAGTAACAATGATTGTGCCAAGGCTCATTACAATAAATAATGAACGGAATGCTGGATGTCCAAATCCAATAAAGTCAACAGATAAAGCAAATGTAATTGAAGAAAGCATAATTAATATAGGTGCCGCTAAAGAAAGAGCATTAGTATTATTATCAATAATAGATACTTCAACGTTCTTACGATCATTACTAATTTCTTTTGCTTTAGCACCAATAATGATTGTTAATATAGCATTGATAATTACCATAGCAATTAAAGCAACAAATGTTGTAGCGCCTACTTCTAATCTTGTCAAACTGAATAAACCAAATGGAATAAATGTGACAAGAATAGAAATAACTAAATTTGCTAAACCACGAGCTAATCCAAATCTAATTAATACATAAACGGCACTTACTGCCACTAAAACAGATGTAACAATTATGATATTAGATAACGAAGGTTGATTTACATTGATATCTGGGTTTCTACCAGTTTGACGAACATCTTTTAAAGTCATTGAATCGGCTTCACTGCTATCAATAACGATTAATGAAGATAAATAAGCATTAATGGTTGTTTCGCTATTCTCAATAGTAACTTTTGTCTCTGGATTTACACTGCTACTAAAATCTACGACATAATAATAAACTTTTTCATTATTATCATCGGTAATATTAAATGTAGAAATATTATTAACTTTAACATTTGCATCTTTTAATGCATCAACATCAATCTTATCTTGGAAATAACTAATGCCATCAATGATGATGTCTTTGTTGCCGGCATATTCATGAATTTCATAATATGCACGTGTGAATGATTGACCAGATTCATTATTAATAACACCATTACCGCTTACTCCAAATCCTACAATCGCGGCAATACATATAACAGTTGCAACAAGAGTTCCAATTAAGCTACCTTTAGCGTTTTTAGTAAAGTTTTTATCTTTATAAGGTCCGTAATATGTTTGTTTTTCTTCATCGGATAATGAAGGAACTAAATCTTTATTAATTTTGAAATAACTATATTTTGTTTGTAATGATGTATCATTAGTAATTAACCAAGTCATCAAACGATTAATTGAAACATTTACTAAGAAATTGAATAATGTAGCAATTACGATTGCGACAGCCATACTTGCAATTGCACCTTGACCAACAAAGTAAGCAATACCAGCAAGAATTAGTGTTAAGACATGGATATCAATTAATGTAATGAATGAACGCTTGTGAGCTTCTGTATTAGCTTTCTTTAATGTACGTCCACGATATACTTCGTTTTTGAAGTTTTCAATATATATAACTGATGATGCAACAGCAAGGATTGCAATAGCAATTATAGCAACTAAAGCAGGAGCATTGAATGTCATTCCAATTGCATTGAATATTGCAAATGTACCAAATAAGGTAATAATTACATTTAATAAGGCGTTGAATCCTTGTAAACGATAAGCAAATATCATTGCGAATGCAACAATTACTAGTAATACACCAATTGCTAATAATGTACGAGAAGCACTAAGTGTATTAGGTTTACCATAACTAATGAATGCTTCAGCAGTTGGACTAATATAATCATCATGCAAGAATGTTAATTTTAAGTCGATGCTTTTAGCATTGAATAAGTTAACATACATTTTAGCTTTATTAGCATTTAATGCATAAGCATTAGAATTTGAATCGGTTGCGTTATCAGTGATTTTGATAGCAATAGTATTTTTATCATTATTGAAGTTTAAATTAGCTGGATCAAACATACATAAAATACGAGCAGCAATATCTTCATTACCTTCTTTTTTAGAATCTTCTAAGGTATCAGTATCAGGGTTAAAATCTGACCATAAGATTAATTTAGCTTCATCAGATGTTGTTTCATTTTCACTGCTACTTGTTGAGCCTAAACTACTAGCATGCTCAGTTAAAACTTTTAATGATGTTAAATCAGTAACTGGGATAACAAAATAAGCCTCAGCACCAATGAAATCCACACGAGCAACACTACCATCAAAGATATTACCATTATTAGCTAACTCTGCTTCACCAGAAGATTCTAGAGCATCACTTGTAGCTAATGTGAATGAAGAATTGAAACTCATTAATTGTTTAATGTGATCATATTGAGCACTATAGTCTTGAGCAACTGAAACACGAATTTGATTATGGGCATTTTCAATGAATGTATCTTGTACTTCTTCAATAGCAATATTGTATTTTGTTACGCCAGCAGCATTTAAGCGTGAAGATAAGTCGTTAGCGAGTTTATTCATTTGACTTTTAGTAATTGTCGTATCATCGTCTTCATTGATATTTTCGACGGTATATACGAACTCTCTTCCAGAAGTGAAGTCTAATGACAAATTAGCATTTTTCATCATTCCTGGAGTTGAAAAACCAATTCCAAATAAAATCGTTACTGCTAACATAATAAAAGCTATAAATCTACGCATATGTTTATTCCTCCAAAAAAAACCATTTACTTTTTAGTAGTAAAAAATTAATACATAATGACAAGTTATATTTAATATAAATATACTGTACTTTGATACTCTACACTTTTTTTAACATTAATGCAATAATAAGGACAAAAAAATGAACAAAAAATCAACTATTAAAACTATTATTACGCTTTTAGGACTAGGATTTATCGCCAAACTCTTATCAACGATTGCTCGAATTCTTATGACGCGCGAATTAGGAGTTGATGGCATGGGTTTATATCAGTTAGCAACACCTTGCATGCTTCTTGTTATTACTTTAGCTCAATTTGGTTTACCAACTGCAATGGCTACATTAGTAAGTAGACATCGAAATAAAGCAAAATTAATTTTTAGTTCTGGTTTAATAATTGCTTTTATTATTGCCATGCTTATGATGATATTAGTGATAATTTTAGCGCCTACGATTGCTAACGTTATATTAAAAAATAATGATTTACTTTTAACTATTTATGCTTTGGCATTACTTATTCCGTTGGTTAGCCTATCTGCGATTATAAAGGGATTTTTTCTAGGATTAAATGAGATAGAATTAACTTCTACTTCCACGATTATGGAGGAAGTAGGACGCATAATATTTATTATTTGTTTTTTGAATTTTTTTGTAAGTAAAGGAAAGAATTATGGTTCATTCGGCGCAATGTTAGGTGTATGCGTTGGAGAAATATTTCAAACACTATATATGGTAATATTTAACGATAAAAAATTATATAATCGCATCAATGAATTAATAAGCATTAAAAAAAGCGAACGTATTCATGAAGTTAAAAGTATTGTAAGGTTATCCTTACCTTTAACACTATCACGATTAGTAGGTTCTATTACTTATTTTGTTGAATCAATTATTGTTGCTAATTTGATGCTTAAATATGGTATGACTACTTTAGAAATAACCCATGACTATGGAATACTTTCAGGTTATGTTATGCCCATGCTATTAATGCCGGGATTTTTTGCTACTTCTTTTGCTAATTATTTATTACCAAAATTATCATCATCGATTGGAAAAAATGGAATTAAAGAAGCAAAGAATATATTTAAAAAAACAACCTTGTTATCAGGAATTACCGGATTGTTTTTCTCAACTATTTTCTTCTTTTTTGGTGATAAAATAATGTTTATATTATATGGAACAAGTGAAGGATATAATTTAGTGAGATTCTTTGCTTTTCCATTTATGATTTTTTATATTGAAGCACCAATTGTTGCCGCAATGCACGCCCTAGATTTAACTAATAAAGCATTTTATGCAACAGTAATAAGTTCAGTAACGCGTATTGGTTTATTATTAGTGTTAGCTAAGAAATTACATATAAGTGCCATAGGTGTATCGACAATTGTTGCGGTATTTGTCGATATTGCTATTAATGGATTTTTTGTTATTGATCGATTATTTTTTCACAATGAAAAGATCGTCCTTAAGAGCTAAACAAACAAATACGTCTTTAACATCTTTGATACCTTTATTTAATAATTTGTCTTTTAACCATTCTTCATTTTTATTTAATCGTTTTAAGGTTTGTTTAAGTATTACGCCATCACTAATTAATGGTTCAGGATCTAATACACGACAATCCTTTTTTGTTATAACATTTAAGGTACCGTTATCCTCTAAAATTGCAAAACTTACTTCATCCGGCGATTGAATGTCTTTCGTGCGCAATTGACACATCAAGTCTTCAATCGTATAGCGTTCTTTTTTCATAACTTTTTGTTGAATTTCGCCATTATAAATAATGTAACTTGTTTTGCCTTCTAATATAGAGCGCATCTTATTTGATTTTAAGGAAATAAAAGCTGAAATAAGTTGCAATATGACAATTACAGATATTGGAATAATAGAATGCAATATGCTTGTATCTGGTTCGTTTAATGATAAAGAAAACAATTCAGATATTACAAAAAATACGACAATATCAAATGTTGATACTTCTCCTATTTCTCTTTTGCCCATCACACGTAAAATAACTAATAAAAACACATAACAAACAAAAGTTTTAAAAATTATATTTAATATCTCAGTAATAGTCATAATTTGCTCCTTTAAGTAATACATTTAATTGAGTAGCGGGGTGTAATAATGAAAAAATATTTATCCAACATTAGTGTGTCCATTTTATTTCTTTTTATTGCAACATTAGTTTTATCTTTAGTATTAACTATCTTATCTTATAACAACGTTATAAGTATGGATGCTTGTAAGATTGTTATTATGATTTTAAGTTTTATAATTTTTTTCGCTTTTGGCATATTGTTTGGTCGGAAAGTACAAAAAAAAGGACTATTTAATGGTTTAGTCCTTGTTGTAATTTATGGATTATTTCTTCTTGTATATTATTTACTTGAAGGTAAAGAATGGACAAGTTATTCCACGGTTGTTAATGTTTCACGAGCCTTGTTAATTCTTACTGGTTCAATAATTGGTGTAAATACGAAGAAAAAATTAGAATAGAGAACCTTGATGGTTCTTTTTTAAATGTTTATAGGCAAAATCAGTTGCAACACGTCCTCTTGGAGTACGATCAATTAAACCAAGTTGTAATAAATATGGTTCATAAACATCTTCAAGATTATTTGTTTCTTCGCCAATTGCGGCGCTTAAAGATTCTAGGCCAACTGGTCCGCCTTTAAAACGTTCAATAATCGTATTTAAATAACGAATATCAACATCATCTAAACCTAATGAATCAACTTTTAAAGCATTAAGTGCATCAAGAGCATCTTGATAAGTAATATTATCAGTACCTCTAAAGTTCGCAAAATCACGAACTCTACGGAATAAACGATTAGCAATACGCGGAGTTCCACGTGATCTTTTAGCAATTTCTAAACTTGCTTCATCATCAATGGTCGAATTAAAAACTAAAGCTGTTCTTTTTACAATGGTTTGAATTTCTTCAATGGTATAGAAATTTAATTTTTCCATGATACCAAATCTTGCTCTTAATGGAGCGGTTAAATCACCCGCTCGTGTGGTTGCACCAACTAAAGTAAAAGGTTGAAGTGGTAAAGTAATCGTTTTTGCTCCAGCATCACGTTGTACAACAATTGATAATGTAAAATCTTCCATGGCACTATATAAAACTTCTTCAACAACACGAGGAAGACGATGTATTTCATCGATAAACAAAATATCGCCAGCTTCTAAATTCGTTAATATAGAAGCTAAATCACCAGTTTTTTCAATAGCGGGTCCGTTAACACATTTAACGTTACCATGCATTTCGTTACCGATAATATAAGCTAAAGTAGTTTTACCTAAGCCTGGTGGACCATATAATAAGACGTGGTCAAGTGTTTCATTACGATTTAAAGCAGCACCGATGAATACTCGTAAGTTATCTTTTAAATCATTTTGTCCGATATATTCATTCAAGTATTGAGGACGTAATGAAACTTCAGATATATCATCATTATTTTTATTGGCGTTTAATAATCTATCCATCTTATCACCTCAAAACTTTTAAAGCATCACGAATAATTGAAGATGAATCTTTTGTTAAATCAATCTTCTTAAATGCTTCATCAATTTGACTTGCTTTAAATCCTAATGCTTTTAATCCTTCTTTAGCGTCAAGAGCGTCATTACTTAATCCTAATTCTTTTGGATCGTTAACTTGTACTTCTCCTTTTAAGTCAAGGATGATTTGCGCTGCCGCTTTGGCACCAATACCAGGCAACTTCTTTAAAAAACTGACATTAGAAGTTAGAATTGCTGTTTTTAATTCCGTTGGTCGAGTTTGACTTAAAGCATTAATTGCGGTTCTTGGTCCAATACCTTTAACGGAAATTAGATTTTCAAATATTTCTTTTTCCTCTAGAGTTAAAAAACCAACTAAAAATTGTTCGTCTTCGCGAATAACTTGATATGTATAAACACGAACTAATTCATCAATTTTATAATCTTCAGAATGTGAGACAAGAAGTTGATAACAAACATCGTGTACATCAATTACTATATAATTTGCTTTAATAGTATCTATATAACCTTTTAGAGAGTAAAACATAATATCACCTCAAATTAAATGATTAATTAATCATTATGATAAATATTATCATTAACGCTATGATAATTACTGCCGATAATAATGCAAAAATAATCTTATTTTCATTGTTTTTATCGTCCATAAAATCACCGTTATTATTATATACAAATTTTACTATAAATTAAAGAAAAAGCATTGATTTTCACAATGCTTCTCATTTTTATGCAATATATTCGAATTCAAAGTCACATAATATGACAGTGTCTCCATCTTTAGCGCCCATTGCTCTTAAACGATCATCAACACCAATTTTACGCATATAGTTGAGTAGTTTTAATAAACCTTCATCAGTAGAAAGATTGATTAACTTATAAGTACGTTCAATTCTTTCTCCTTTAATAATGTAGGTATGATCATTTTTCTTAACGATTTCAAAGTCGCCATCGTTTTCGGCTTTAGCTTCATAAACTTTAACACCACTTTGAATGTTTTCTTCGTTATATAAACTAAACATTGGTGTTTTATCTAATAAATCAGCGATTTTATAGCATAATTTATCAATATTTTCATTAGTTAGAGCTGATATACCAATTACTGGTTTACGAATCTTTTTATGCAAGTATTCTAGACGTTCTTCTGCGCCTTCTTCATCCATTTTAGAGCCGACGACAATCATTGGACGTTTATTTAATCCATATCCATATGCTTTTAATTCTTTATTGATTTTGCGGTAATCTTCAACTGGATCACGTTTTCCAGACATATCAACGATATGAACAATGACACGACATCTTTCAATATGGCGCAAGAATTGTAATCCTAATCCTTTACCTAAATGTGCGCCTTCAATTAATCCTGGTAAATCCGCAGCGACAAATGATCTGCCATCAGGTACTCTTACAACTCCTAAATTAGGAACAATAGTAGTAAAATCATAATCACCAATTTCTGGCTTAGCGGCAGAAATAATGCTTAATAAAGTTGATTTACCAACACTAGGGAAACCAACAAAACCAACATCCGCTAAAAGCTTAAGTTCAAGTACTAATCTTTTCTTTTCGCCTGGCATTCCGTTTTCGGCAATTCTAGGAGTACGATTAGTAGGTGATTTAAAGCAAGCATTTCCTCTTCCACCTCTTCCGCCTTTAGCAACAACAAATTCTTTTCCTTCTACGGATAAGTCACAGATGAAATTACCTGTTTTTTCTTCAGTTACGACGGTACCAATTGGTAATTCAACAATAACATCGTCCGCGCATTTACCATATTGGTTCTTGCCCATACCTTTTTCACCATCTTTAGCAATTATACATTTAGAATGGCGAAAGTTCATCAAAGTAGTAACACCTTTAGAAGCACGGAAAATAATAGATCCGCCTCTTCCACCATTACCACCAGATGGGCCACCACGAGAAATAAATTTTTCTCTATGGAAAGCAATCATTCCGTTTCCGCCATTACCGGCGCGAACTTCAATTGTCGCTTTATCTATAAACATAATTTCATCTCCTAACTCTAAATTCAAAAAAAGGCCTGTTTTAAGCAGGCCTAAATTAACTATTCAGCAATTTCGTAAACTGATACGCGTTTTCTATCTTTACCGACACGTTCGTATTTAACGATTCCGGATTTTGTAGCAAATATAGTATCATCTCCACCACGCATTGTATTGACGCCTGGATAGATTTTAGTTCCGCGTTGACGATAAATAATCGAGCCTGCTGTAGCAAATTGACCATCTGCTTTTTTAGCTCCAAGACGTTTTGATTCAGAATCACGTCCGTTTTTTGTAGATCCAACACCCTTCTTAGATGCGAAGAGTTGAAGATTTAACTTAAACATCATGGCGATGCACCTCTTTCTTACTTAATAATTTTTATGTTGTTTGGATAGCTATCTTCAATAGTTCTTAATTGAACAACCATTGTTTCGATAACTATTTCATCATGAGTAGTAATTTCATGATTACTAGTTACTTCTACTAGTCCATCAGTAACTTTGATGTCATAATTTTTAGCATCTAAATTATTTAGAGCTCCAATTACGATACTAGATACGCCAGCACATATTAAGTCTTTACCATAATCAGCGCTTTTAGCGTGTCCAGAGACTTTCAAATATGCGAATTTGTTATCTACATACTTGATATTAACTTTAATCATAATTATGCATTAATTGCTTCAATTACTAAGCAAGTATATGGTTGACGATGACCAATGGTCTTACGTTCATTTGCCTTGTTCTTGTACTTGAAGACGCGGATTTTTTTGCTCTTACCTTGTTTTTCAACTTTAGCAGTAACTGTAGCACCTTTAACATAAGGAGTACCAATAGATACTTTAGCATCAGCAACAAGTAAAACTTTATCAAATGTAAATGTTGATCCAACTTCTGCTTCTAATTTTTCAACGAAGATTTTTTGTCCAACTTCAACTCTGACTTGTTTTCCGCCTGTTTCAATAATTGCGTACATAAACACACCTCCTGAAAATAATATTTCACTAATGACTCGCTATTAAGGTCATAAAAGTTAGTCACCTTTTCTATGCGGTTGTAGCTAGTGAGGCCGCAACGAAGATAATTTAGCACATATATTATATATATGTCAAATGTTTTTCAAAAATTTGCATGATTATCTTAGCAACGTAATTAATATAACACATATTAAACAAAAAATAAATTATCAATTCTATTTTGCTAAATTAGTGATAATGTTTTCTTCGTTTAGTATTTTTAAATGATTGACATAGTAATTATTATTGTAGCGATAAAGTACTAATTTATCATTAATTTTATCTTTAAGTTGATGATATGGTTTATGAATAAGTCGTTCGCATAAAAACTTTTTGTAATCTTTTTTTATATTTATCACATTTTTTATTCCAAAAAATATAAGCATTATAGCAAAAACTAATTGATTAATTTTTATTAAAATACCAGATAGTATGATAGCAATAATTAATCCAAATAAAGCGTTAATTTTAATAGCTTTATATTCTTCAAATATACTACTTAAAAATATCTTTAAAATTTTACCTCCATCAAGTGGTTCAATTGGTAATAAATTAAATAACATAATAAATAAATTAGCTTGCATTAATTCTAAATATAAATCTTTAGTAATAAAACTATTGATTGTAACAAATTTTATTATGGCACTAGTAAAAAAGAATGATAAAGGACCAAGTAATAAAATAATTAATTGTTCGATTCTTGAGGCGTATTCTAGGTCACTAATACCAGCAAAACACCCAATAGGCAAAACACTAATATTTTTGATTTTTAAATTAAAAATTCGCGCTGCAAAAACATGAAATAATTCATGAAATAATCCAATTAAAAACAAGATAATAACAAAAGAAAATCGCTTTTCAATAATGCTAAAAGCGATATATGCGATTGTTAATGGATGAACACTAAAATTAACTAATTGCTTCTTCATAATTAATTAACGTATTATTCTTTTTAAAAATTACTTTGAATTGTTTTTTATAACTAGCAATATTATCTCCCGAATTTAAAGTTTCATTTTCTTTTACATTTAAATCAAGTAAATCATAATAATAAGCATCAACATCATTATCATAATGAATGAGAACAAAATAGTTATCATTATCTTTGGATACTTTGCTAACACTTCCACTTCTTAAAGCAAGTACGCTATTACCTTCACATTTATAGTAATTGTTAGAAATATGAATATACTTTACATTTGCATCAACTTTACTTGCGGATTCTTCATTTTTAAAAACGGCTAAAAAATCTTCAAATTTTTCATTAATTGTTGTAAATGATATGCCAAATATTTCGCCTTCTGGATTATATTTTGCATATATTAATCCACCCATACAAATAGATACTAATAGCAAGAACGAAATGCCAAATACATATAAGCCATTAAATCGATGTACTTTTCTTTCTTTGACTTCTTTAACTTGATTTTCCATATTATCACCATTAAATATTATGACTTAGATAGCGTTTTAATGAATCTAGACATAAAATTCGGCTTAGAAATTACTTCTTCCTTACCTAGAATCTTATTTGATAAGTTTTTAAACGCTATATCAGCATCAGAATTTTTAGTAATTAATAATCCATAATTTTGTTCCGACTTGATGTCTTTACTTTCTGGAATTTTAGCAATAATTTCAACATCCATTATTCGTTCAACTTCCGCTAAAGAAAGTTGGCTTTCATCGCGTTTGTTGTAGCGGTTTATAACTAATTTTATATCATTAATTTGATTATTTTTTAATAAGCCAATTACTTTATCTCCATCACGCAAAGACGTCTTATCTAATGTTAATACCACTATTGCTTCTTTGGCATTTTTAATAGCGTTAAAAAAGCCTTTTTCAATGCCAGCAGGTGAATCAATAATAATATAATCAAAATCAGCATTTAGTTGATTAACAATTGATGTCATATAATTTTCATTAATATCAGTAACTTCAATGCGTAATGATGCTGGTAATAAATATAGCAAAGGTGAAACTTTATCTTGCACTAATGCTTGTTTGATTGTTGCGCGTCCTTTTACAATATCTTCTAAGTCATAAATTACACGTGATTCAAGGCCTAAAACTACGTCTAAATTTTTAAGTCCCAAATCCGCATCAATAAGCACAACTTTTTCTCCGCTTTTTGCTAAGTATCTCCCTAATAAACTAGAAATAGTTGTTTTTCCTACTCCACCTTTACCACTAGTAACTACAATAACTCTTGCCATTATAATGCCTCCATTTCATCGTGATTTATAATTCTTTTACTAGCCGTGAATACCTTTTTTCTTCCATAACTATCAATAAAAATTGCATTAGTAAACTTATCGGCATAAATTGATGAATTATCATCTAATAAATATATATTTCCTTTAACATCACCAATAAAAACTATGTTACTTTTAATATATAAATTGGCATCTTTATTAACATTACCTATCACTATTAATGGTTCATTAAAATATACTTCTTCTCCAGCATGGATAATGGTTTTATGAGTATTAGTCTTTTTTTCTTTTTCATATTTAATCATTTTTAAATATGCACTCTTATAATCATAAAAAGATAATAATACCAGTTTAAAAAAAGATTTAGTTGGTTTTTTAGAAAACACCAAACATATTTCTTTTTTCTTTTTGTCAAATATCCTTTCTTCTAAATATTTGTTAATTGTCGTTAAAGCTAATTCTTCATCGTTGTTATTAATAACAAGTGTCTCCATAATAATGCACCTCACTTACTAGATTAAATCATAATCTAGTGTCGAAAAGTGTCATATAAGAGTTTGATCTTTAAAAGAAAAATATTCTTGTTTTGCAAAGATAATATGATCTAATAGGCAAATAGAAAATTCTTTAGTTTTCTTTTTAATCATGTTAGTCATTGCAATATCTTCTTTACTTGGTTTAGCATTACCAAAGGGATGATTATGTATCAAAATAAATTTAGTAGCATTTGCTTTTAAAAGTATGGATATTAAAACGCGTAAATCCAAATTAACGGAATCAAAGCTTCCCTTTGCTACTACAACTTCTTTAATAATAATATTGGAAGTTGAAAGTATAAGTATTATTACTTCTTCTTGTTCTAAGTTATTAAATTTAGACTTTAACATTAAATAAACATCTTCACTTGAAGAAATTCTTCTTTTTTTCTCAATTTTTAAATGCTCAATTCTTTTATTTAATTCAAAAACCGCTAATAAGGTAATCGCTTTAGCACTACTTATCCCTTTAAAATTAATTAACTCTTCGTAACTTAATGACGATAAGTTAATTAACCCTCCCTTATCTAATAAATTATTTGCTACTTCTAATGCGCTACTACCGACTGTACCGCACAAAATAAGTATGGCAAGTAATTCAGCATTAGATAATGTTGCAATGCCATACTTTTTTGCTTTTTCACGCGGCCTTTCATTAATAGGAATATTTTTAATTTTTCCCATTATTCCCAAGTGAATTTAAAGCCACCAGGGAAAGTGGCATTGCCGCCTTTAGAAACAAAGATGCGATAAACAACAACAGTTGCTAAGGCAATGGCTAATATGGCCATAACTGTCGCAATAGTTATTGCTTCACCACCACTAATCAAAGATAATTCTTCATCATTTAATCGTTTCATAAAAAAACCTCCTATTATCTTATAGGAGGTCGAAACGTAATTTTCGAATTAAATATTATATTTTTTCAATCTTTTTTTGAATTGCTTCTAATTTATCTTGATAATTAGCAAGCTTTTCTTTTTCTTCATTTACTTTCTTTTCTGGAGCTTTATTAACGAAGTTAGGATTATTAAGCATTTTTTCACAGCGACTAATCTCCGACTTCATTTTTTCAAGTTCAGCATTAAGTTTATTAAGTAACTCTACTTTATCAATATTATCTTCAACACCAAATTGCACTAATGGATAAATGAATAAATTGTAGTTTTGTAATGCTTCTTCTTTTTCTTCAAAAATAATGTTACTAGCAAAAGTAAATCTTGTTAAGTACGGAATATATTTTTTATAAAGTGCTTTTGGATCATAAATATGTAAAGTTATGGAAGCATTTGGAGCTAAATCGTTTTCAACTTTGTAATTTCGAATATCTTTAATAAGATTAAATAAAGTTGTTACCTCTTCAATTGCGGATTTATCAATAAATGAATTATCAACTTCTGGATAACTTGCTAACATAATTGAATCTAAATGTTCTGGTAAGTTTAAGTAAAGTTCTTCCGCTACAAATGGAGTATAAGGATAAATCATCATAATGATACCTTGTAATACTTTAAATAATACTTGTTTGGTAATATCTTTTTGAGCTTCATTATCGCCATTTAAAGTAACTTTAGCCATTTCTAAGTACCAAGAACAGAAATCATCATATACGAAGTTATATAAGTGTGTTGAAGCATTTCCTAATTCAAAACGATCCATATTAGTAGTAACTGCTTCGATAGTCATTTGAAGTTTAGACATAATATAGCGATCTAATGGATTTAACTCTTCTAATGTAATAGAGTGAGATTTAAAGTTTTCGCCCAAATTTGCTAATACGAATCTAGCCGCATTCCAAATCTTATTAATGTAATTAGCGCTACTCTCGACTTTTTCTTCAATGTAACGTGAATCTTGTCCCGGTGTACCAGTTGTAGTAATAAAGTATCTTAAAGCATCGGCGCCATATTTATTAATAACATCAATTGGATCAACACCATTACCAAGTGATTTAGACATCTTACGACCTAATGGATCACGAATTAAACCATGAATTAATACTTTTTCAAATGGTGGTTTTTTCGTAAATTCTAAACTTTGGAAAATCATTCTTGACACCCAAAAGAAAATAATATCATAAGCAGTAACCATTAAATCTAATGGGAAATAACGTTCATAGTCACTTGTTTTTTCTGGCCAGCCTAAAGTTGTAAATGGCCATAAAGCAGATGAGAACCATGTATCTAATACATCCTCATCTTGGACATAGTTTTCTATATCTACTGGTGGTTCTTCGCTAACAACAACAGCGCCAGTTACTTTATGATAGTAAGCTGGAATACGATGTCCCCACCAAAGTTGACGGGAAATACACCAATCATCGACTTTTTCCATCCAACCAGTAAATACTTTGTTAAATCTTTCAGGGAAGAATTCAATAGCATTTGGTCCTTCTTGATTCTTAAGTGCTTGTTCCGCTAAAGGACGCATCTTAACGAACCATTGCTTAGATAAGTAAGGTTCAACAACCGCATCGCTTCTTTCGCTATGACCAACTTGGTGAACCATTTTTTCAATCTTAATTAAATTACCATCTTTTTTGATATCTTCCACTAATTGTTTACGGCATTCAAAGCGATCTAAGCCTTGATATTTGCCGCATAATTCGTTCATAGTGGCATCAGGATTCATAATGATAATTGGCTTTTGATGAAACTTTTCACCAATTTTAAAGTCATTAGGATCATGAGCAGGTGTACATTTCATTGCTCCTGTACCAAATTCAATATCAACGTATTCATCACCTAAAATTGGAATGATTTCTCCATTTGCGGGATTAATAACACTTTGTCCGATTAAATCTTTATAACGTTCATCTTTTGGGTTAACGATAATACAAGTATCACCAAACATAGTTTCTGGTCTAGTTGTTGCTACTTCTAAGTATTTATCAGAGTTAACAATTTTATATTTAAAATAGAAGAATTCGCCTTCGTCATCTTTATAAATAACTTCAATATTAGATAAAGCTGTTTTTTGTACTGGATCCCAGTTAATAATACGTTCACCTTGATAAATTAATCCTTTATTATATAAATCAACGAACACTTTTCTAACAGCCTTATTTAAACCTTCATCAAGTGTAAATCTTTCGCGGGAATAATCAAGCGAAAGTCCCATAATAGCCCATTGTTTATGAATGGAATCAGCGTATTCTTTCTTCCATTCCCAAGCTTTTTCTAAGAACTTTTCTCTTCCTAAATCATAGCGAGAAATTCCTTCTAAACGTAATTTAGCTTCTACTTTAGCTTGTGTAGCAATTCCAGCATGATCCATACCTGGAACCCATAAAACATCAAAACCTTTTGCTTTTTTATATCTAGCAATAATATCTTGCATTGTAGTATTAGAAGCATGACCTAAATGTAATTTACCAGTTACATTTGGTGGCGGAATAACCATTGAGAATTTAGTTTTAGTTAAATCTTCTCCTGCTTTAAAATAGCCTTTGTTTTTCCAGTTTTCGTATTTTCCTGCTTCAACTTCTTTTGGATTATATCTTGTTGATAATGCCATATTTATCTCCTTTCAAAATAAAAAAACGTCCCCAATAAGGACGTTAATAACGCGGTACCACCTTAATTTGTACTTTTTAAATAAAATACACACTTCGTTTTGCTTTTAACGCAAGCAACGTCATTTCCATGAAGACTCATAAGCGACCTTCATATCTAACTTATTCTCATTTGCACCAACCATGAGACTCTCTAAATAAGTATCAATATTACTCCTCTTAATCAGCGTCAAGCACATTATAATGTAATTAGAAAAAATTCGCAATAATTTTCAATATTTATCGTGTATTGTGTTAATTAAAAGAAAAGAATTAAGTTTTTAAACGAAAAATAAAAAACCCGCCACTATATTATTAATGAGCAGGTGTAATAGACTGCCGGTTAGGAGGAACAATAGTGTTTGTCGTTATCAAGGGAGATGTATTTACTTGATAATGTTGGGGCTTAGTTACATATTGGAGTATTATGGAAGATTTACTTTTCCTTGCTCTCGTGATTATTTTTACTTTAATTAACAAAGACTTAACACGCAAAAAGTAGCAACTAACGCTGCCGACACTAGTAAACATTTCTCTTAATTAAAAGGCCAGTGATTCGCACTCACTGGTCTTTTTCGCTACCGACACTATTAGTTTATGCTATGAATTAGCAAATTACAATAGTTTAATTACAAAATAGTTTAAATTTTGCAATTTTTTGAGTAAAATCAAATTTAATAAATCTAAAGCCATAATCTTCAAGTAAATATATACCCATCAGTAATTTAGCGTCTAATTTGTGATTGGAATATTGTTCTATTTCTTTAAAAGTTACTTCTTCTTTATCTTCGTTAAAAGCTTTTAATAAGTATTGTGCTAAATCAGAATATGCTTCTTTTTCAAGAGTAAAATCTAATAGATTTGGATTAATTAAATTTATAAAGAATCGTAAAATATTTTCCAAATTATCAAAACTATTGTTTTCCTTAAAATATGCATATATAAGAGCGGTAATAGTTTCTTTCATATATTTAATATCAATCACTTGATTCCTGCTTTTTATAAATCTATAGAGATTATAATAATCAAATATTAATTGGTAATGTTCATCAGTCATAAATTCTTTTGTAATTTCTTGAATATCAATTATTGCACTACTATCATCATAAAAAAGTTTAGATAATGTAAGTTGTATTAATTGTTCACCCATAAAAGCTAAATTTTTTCTTTCACTTTCCATATTCGAAACCCAATCTAAAGCAATTTTTTTAGTATTATCAAAAGTATTGATATATGTTCTCTTTAATAAAAATTCTAAAAATAAATCATCAAATTTAGCTAAATCATCGTTTTCATTATAGTCATAAAAATTAACGCTAGAATAGTTACTTAAATCTGTATATCTTTGATTAAATAATATCAAATATATATTTGATGTCGCAATTGGACGTGACCTACGAAAATCTAATTCTAGTAATACGTGATTGGTTTTTGATATCGCTAATAAAAATGGTAAATCACTTTTAAATTCATTAAAATTTTTATAAGTTCTTTCTTCATTACCATTGCTATTTTTAATAATGACATTTTTAGGATAACTATTCTTTAATATAAATAATTGCATATTCATTTCCTACTTCTTAATCTTTCTCATCAACAAATATAATAAACTATTTAAAACAAGTAATAAAGAAATGGAAATAAAATTAATCTTAAAAGGCATAATGTTAAATTCAAGATTTTTAAATATCATTTTTAATAATAAAGTAGAACCTAATAAACTAGTTATAAATGACACAACTAATGAAATAAGATAAGGAACGCTAAATATGAATGCTGTTTCTTTTTTATTAAGAAAACGTGAAATAATTAAAAAATCATTATAATTACTTGCCTTATATCCTTTTATTACAATATAAATTATCGATAATTCGGGAATTAATAATAACACTAATAAAATACTATAAAAAGTCATATTTTCATTATAAAAATCAATGAAATTATAAAAATCATTTAGTTTGTAGCCAGTATAATTTTTATATTTAAATAGATAATATTCTGATAATTTAATATTATCTTGATAATATTTTTTAACTAATTGAAAGTCAGATCTTTTTAAATAAATGAATGGATTATCAATTAAATCAATTAATGAAACTAATTTTTTGTAGTTATTGTCGCTTATTATAATTTCATTACTTATTAAGGAATTATTTTCAAAATCACTTACTAAATAAGTATTATGAAATATTTCATTAAGATTGAAAAATGAGTTTCTATACCACTCCATATTTACATTTTTAAAATTAAAAAAGTTTAGTTCATTATTTGTATGGTACATTTGATCTAGTGTTTTTGATATATAAAGTTTATCATCACTAATATCATCATTTAAACTAACCTTATATTTATCTTCATACATTTGTTTAGTAAAAAAATTAAGTCTTCCTTCATTTGATAATAGTTTTTTGATAGATTCATTATTAGAAAATAAGAAATTATCATTTTCCCATAAGGCACAACTGACGCTGATTGGTTCATTGAATTCAATGATATCTAAATCATTTTTACTAATTACCATTGAAAATAAAGATGTATCTTCATCATCAACAACTTCATAAGGAATAGATATATAAGTTTTATAACTATTAAGATAAATTTGTAACATATCATCTTTAATATTCAAATATTTAAATTGTTCATCATATTCCTTTGAAGATATTTTTACCTTGCCAATTTTTGGCCCATTACTTATAAAAAGACTAGTGCCTAAAGAACTAAAATACGGAATATCTAAATCATTTGATATCTTATCAATAGTCTCTTTTTTTAATTGCGGTTTAGTATCACTTGTTACTTTAAAACTAACGTTATTAATTGTCACTCTTCGATAAGATGTATCAGATAATTGATAATAGTTCTCTCCTATGCAAGACATGTAACTATTAATTTTTGAATAACTCAAGAAAGAAAATCCTGCTAAAAAGATACTATTAAAAAGAAATAGCAATACAAAAAATAGACTAATAAATGGTATTTGTTTTTTAACTAGTTTTTTAGTTATATAAGATGAAGATTTGTGCTCACTTTTTTCATAATTTTCATTTATCATATTAGCACTCTCACTGCACTTAAAATTTGCAATCAATTTTTGATTTTCAATGCTAATATGATTTTTAAAAGCACTAATTATTCTTTCATCATGACTTACAATAACAATTAAACTTTTATCTGCTAGTTTTTTAATGTTTTCAATGAGAAGATTAGTATTAAAATCATCTAAAAAATCACTACATTCATCTAATAAAATAATATCTTTATTTTCGTTAATTGCACGTTCTAATGTAATCAATACTTTTTCGCCATTTGATAATTGATTTTCTTTTTTATTTTTAAATTTCTCATTATTTAAAAGTGTTAATTGATTAATTTTATTCTTATTAATTAAATTATTTAAAGAAGCATTTTCACTGGCATTTAAAAAGCTAACGAAATTATTAGTTTGAGTTATGTAAGTTATATGATTTGTTAAATAATTTCGATTTGTTTCATTAATTGCAATATGATTATACTCCAATTTGATATCATCGTTAATTAAGTCACATGATATAATTTTTAATAATGTTGATTTACCGCTTCCATTATCACCTTTTAATATTACTACTCCTTTGTCAGGCAATACTAAAGATGCATGATTAAAAATCAACTTGTTATTGTATCCAAAAGTTAAATTATTAATTGCAATCATATAATTTTCCTTCTTTTAAATCTAAAGTAATTACATCGTTATTATTCAAAACACGCGCATCATGACTAATTAAAATAATAAGTTTGGTTTTTTGAAGTTCTTTTAAATAATTAAGAACTAATAAAGTATGTTCTTTATCAAGTTGTGAAGTAATCTCATCTAGAATGATGATGTCTTTTGAAGAATTTAATACTCTAGTAAGTGTCACTAATAGTTTTTCGCCACCACTTAGTTCGTTAATTGACTTAGATGTATCTATGTTTTTTACTAAATTGTCATCATATTCTTTATTAAAATAAGTAATGTTTTCTGAAACATTCAAAAAAGAAAACAAATTGTTTTTAGGCATTACATAAGTAATTCTCTCATTTCTAATCTTGTTAATGTTTCTAATTTTTTTAATATTCACATCATCCAATTCAACATTACCATCAAAATTAAAATCAATTAATGCCAATATATTTGCTAATGTTGTTTTACCAGCACCATTATAGCCTTTAATGATATAAAATCCGTAATCATTAAAAGTATAATTTAGGTTATTTAAGATAATGTTATTTTTATATTTTTTTGTTAAGTTGGTGATTTTAATCATTTTCTTCACCCCGCTTAAGTTTAAAGTGTTTAAAATATAAGCAATATAATAAAGAAAAAATAAATATTATAAAAGCCCCTAAAAACATCATTATATAGTTAAGCCTACCAAATGCAATTGCAGGAGTTACTTTACTAATTAAAATATTATACAACATAACATAAAAACCAGAAATACCGAATGATAACAATAACGATATAGCGACACTTATTATTGGTAAAAAACTAACAAATAACATGGTTTTTGTTTTAGAATAACCATTAATATATAACAAATATAAATCATTATAATTTTTATTTAAAAACGATATAAAAATAACTAAATAAATAAACGTTATTGCAATTGATAAGTAAGTAGCTATTTTTTGATTATATACAAGCGATATAGATTCATTACTATTGCTTATAACAGAGTTAATTGATTCCCCATAATCATAAAAACCATAATAAGAATTTGAACAATACCTAGCAATTAGTTCTTTGTTTTCGTTTGTCGCTTTTATGGCATAATACTCTGCTTTTAATTCATTATCTAAATAAAAGTCATAACTTAAAAATATTCCTCTTATTGAAGAAAAACTAGTTTGACATATGTTAAATTTAAATTTGCCATTAAAATTGCGATCGAATCTACATATTTTAGGACTTTTATTATATAAAAAATTAGGATAATCAATAATTGCCAAATCATAATCATATCCATCCATAAAAAGTATTGGTAAATTTGTTAAAGAACTTGATGACGGGCCAACATCAGAAGGTAAATCAATATATATATTATTAAAAAGATTGGATGCACAAGCAGGAATGACTTCGCTATGGAAATAATTTTCAAATTCTTCAATTGGCTTAGAGTTAGCATTAAAAAAATAAATTTCTCCAATTTCTATATTTCTTTTAACATCCATATAAGTATTTTCACTACTATTGGATATAAAAATGTTACTAAGAGAAAAAGATGATGTTAAAATCAAAATAAATAGCATTAAATATTTTATATTCGCTTTAATAAACTTCTTTAAAAACATAATAATGCCTCCCGTATTTTCTAAGAAATTATTATACAATATTACAAAAATTAATGCAAAAACTACTACGAGCAAACTCGTAGTAGTCAATATAACTTTTATATGTTAATTACTTTCTTCGCTAGTTTCTTCTTCTGTTAATAAGTTAGCAAAAGATTCAACAGAAGTTAGACGATTAAGACACTTAAATAATAGTTCAATATCTTTTATTTCATCGTTAACATGCGTAATACTAGGAATGAATAAAAACGCTAATAACCATTCCTTTTCATATTTTTGTAATGGATTAATATCCATATATTCTTTAATTAAAGATGCAATATCAATTTTTGAAATATAAGCTTCGTTAAATAACTGCCTTAAATCATAAATGGAAGGCGCTAAAGCCATTTTATCAAGCGATATGATTTTATTTTGTTTTACTAAGATATGCGAGTAATCAAAGTTTTGATAAGTTAATGACAAATTAAGATTTCTTTCTTCTTTCCATGCATCTTCTAAGTTATCTATTCTTCTTCGAGCTTCATCAAGGGCTTTTTTTATATGATCGTAATTCATTAAGAAATACCAATCTGATGGCGAATGATATTCTTCACGTTCAATTCTTTCGATTCTACTTGTAATAGTAGCGTCTACTTTGTCACATTGATTTTCTAAATAATCTAATGATTCATTAAAGAAACCATCACTGACTTTGATAGAATAATGCGACCATAAATGTAAGTTAGCTATTGCTTTTACATAAAAATGTAATCTAATATCTTTATTTAATAAAACTTCGTCATTAACAAAAGGATAAATAGCAAAATACAAATTTTGAAATATTTCAATATAATTGCCATTATATGATTTAATAGGCAATAAGAATACATCATTATTAATCATTGATAAGCGAGAAAATATTGTTTCTAATGTTTGATCATTATGATACTTTAAAACAAAATTTCCTTCTTCGCACATTAATTTATAAGATTTATTTGTTATTTTTATAATCGCATTAATTTTAATGTTATAACGCGATTCAATTATATCTTTCATCGAGGAATACGAAGTAAAGTTCCTTCGCTTAATTCTTTTTCATTATTACTTTTTCTTAAATGTGCTTCATCAATTTGAAATGACTTAGCAATTGAACCATAAGTTTCATCTTTTTTTACGCGGTAAAAGCTTGAAAACACCATAAATCTTTCTTCTTTAAATAAGGCATTATTATCATTACTAGTATTATTTTTATTTAAATTCGATTTAATTTCATTGATTTTACCTTCAATAACTTCATTGTTAATGACGTTTACTGGTTCAATTTTATCAGTTTGCCCGTTAACTAGTACTTGTTCATCAAATGATTTATCATCAATATAAGGATGTTCACTATTTTCTTCTTCCGTTGTAGTTATAACATCTACTTTACCATTTATTAAATCTTCAATTGTTTTTTCATCTTCGTTTGATAATGTTTCTCTAAATTGCTCTAATAGTTCATTTTTGTTGTCAATTGATAAATTACTTGTTGCTTCTTCAAATGCTTTATCAATTTCTAATTCCTCTTTAGAATTGTCGTATCCTTCGAGATTACATTTAATTTTAAAATTTAAACAATCATCAACAATATGATAATCATAATTATCAATAACTAATTTAAGTGATTTTAAACTACCAATAACATTGCCTGGAACAATTAAATCAATGTCTAAAGTATCCACAAAAGGAAAACAATGTTCATCACAAGAACATTCCCCAGTAATACCAATTTTCCCCATTACATGAATTCCTTCTTTTACTTTCACATAATTAAAAGCATTTTCTAATACTACAGAATTAACTTTTTGCGGAGCTTCTTTTAATTGAATTCTTTTATCAAATATATAACTATTCATTTTATCACCTAATATATTTTATTTTTTTTATTAAAATTTATGATATAAAGTTAATTAATTGACATTATAAAAAAAAGAATTATAATTTTATTAGTTAGATAATACTAACTAAGGAGTGTATAATATGTTATTTTTCAAGAAAAAAGATTATAAAGAAATAACTATACCTGTTGAAGGTATGAAATGCGGAATGTGTGAAGCTCATGTTAATGACATTATTCGTAAAAATTTTGACGTTAAAAGTGTTAAAGCTTCTGCAAGGAAAAATAATGTTTTCATTAAGTATGAAAATGATTTAGATTTAGATCTAATGAAAGAAAAATTAAAAGAATTTGGTTATGATATGAAATGATCATATTCAATATAACTAATTATTAACTATGGTGTCTCTAATTTGCTACCATAGTTTTTATTTACAACTTTTTTACATCATCAAATGGTTACTTTACAAATTATTCAGTAAAATAATATCGTAAGGAGAATTATTATGCCATATAAAACATTTGTAATCGATTATCATCCTAGAGCTGATATTATGTCTAAAAAACTTGAAGAAAAAATCAACGAACTTGAAAAGGAAAATTATGAGTTCATATCTTTTTCTATTACCAATAGCGCTAAAGCGATAATTGTTGTTAAGGAAAAAGAAATTCAATAAGGAGTATTATGAAAACTAATAAGAAAACTAATAAAGAAACAAGATTTGTTGAAGTATATAAAGAAGATACAACTGTTTTTGGCGTCGATAAGTCATTAATAGTCGATAAAAAAACTGGCGTTACTTATTTAATAATATGTAATACATATGGAACAGGTATCACACCATTGTTAGACAAAAATGGTAAACCAGCTAATAGCATTATTAGTTGATAAATAATTTATTTAAAGATCAAAACGATCACGAACTACACCACAAAGTGAAGTAATAAATAATTCTTCATTTTGGGCTAAATTATTATCTATTAAAGCAACTGCGGTTGTGAAGTATAAAAATTGAACAGCATCTTGTCTATCTGTTAATGATTGAAATACTTGGATGGTTTTATTACGCCATTCTTGCTTATTATATTTGAGCATTCGATTAAAAAAATCATCATATGTAAAATTATCCCCTGCTTCAATAATTTTTTGCATGGCATAATATTCTTGATTAGATATTTTCCCATCATTACAAGCAACACACGCAAATGCACCCATAACTACATCATAAGCAGTTTGTTTATCAAATCCCTCGTTATATATTAATCGACGATATAAATCATTTGCTAAACTAGCAACACAAGAATTACCTTCTTGTTCAATTCTTCTTTCAGTATTATTTTTAATTGTTTCAAAAATTTCATATGCGTACATAAATAGCACACTCCTTTACGTAATATTATCTTATAAAATAAAATATTCTAATTCAATAGTTTATAAAAGACTTGAATTCTTAGAAAGAAAGTTCAAGTCTCGATATTATTGATTTAAAATTAAATTATCCCTTTTACTTATAAGAAAAATTAGCGTGTACAAAGAAAAGATAGCAAGCAAAATGAATATTGGTAAATTTTACAAAAAAACTCGAGCAAATTGTCACTCGAGTTTTGTTAATAATATTAATTATTTTATGGCATTAGCAATATATTTTTGTAGACTTTCAATTGATTTTTTATCATCAATTGAAGTAAAAAGAATATTACTTTTATCAACATGACTTAAAGAAGTATTAATTTCTTTAATGGCCTTAGCTTTTTCACTTTGATTTAGTTTATCGCATTTAGTAAGAACGATAACATAAGGAATATGATCAGCATTAAATAAATTAAACAAATCCATCTCTTCTTCTCTTACTTCGCGGCGTGAATCAATTAAGAAAACCACTAAAGAAAGTTCATTGTTATCACTAAAATAATCTTCCATCATTTTAGCAAAGTTTTCATCATGCTGATGGCCTGCTTTAGAATATCCATATCCTGGTGCATCTACCAAATAACAACTATCTTTAATTTCAAAATAGTTAAGTAATCTCGTGTGCCCTGGTTTAGAAGATGTAAAGCATAAAGACTTATTATCCACTAAAGCATTGATTAAAGAAGACTTACCAACATTAGAACGTCCAACAAATAATACTTCTTTTAGTTTTTTTTCTGGTCGATCTAATTTAGAAGTTGCGCTTTTAATGAATTTAGCGCCGCGAAAATTAAGCATTTTGGCTCCTAAATGCTACTTTAAGAGCATCATCAACGCAAGTCATATAGATAATCTCTAAGCCATTTTTAACTTCATCAGGAAGTTCTTCAACATTAGGTTTATTATCAACTGGAACAATAATAGTTTTAATACCGCTACGAAGAGCAGCAAGTGATTTTTCTTTTAAGCCACCAATAGCAATAGCTTTACCACGTAATGAAACTTCGCCAGTCATAGCTACATCATTACGAACATATTGATTAGTTAAGCAACTTATTAATGCGGTAGTAATAGCAACACCTGCTGATGGTCCATCTTTTGGAATTGCTCCTTCTGGGAAATGAATGTGAATATCATTTTTTTCAAATATTTCATTATTAATTTCATATTTTTTCGCATTTGCGCGGATATAGTCTAAAGCAATCGTCGCAGATTCTTTCATGACATCACCTAAACTACCAGTTAAGACTAAGCGACCTTTACCAACATAAGTTGTTGTTTCAATTGGTAAAATTGAACCACCATATTGCGTGTATGCTAAGCCATTAACAACACCAATTTGGTCTAAATCTTCTTTCTTTTCTTCAGGGAATGGTTCTAATCCTAAATATTCACGGACTTTCTTTTCAGTTACTAATACTTTTTTTGCCTTTTTACCATTTAATAATTCCACAACAATTTTACGACAAATTGAAGCAATTTTACGTTCTAGGCTACGTACACCGGCTTCACGTGTATATTTATAGATAATAGATAAAATAGCTTTATCTTCAAACTTAACATCGTTAACATCCAAACCAGCAAGTTTTAATTGTTTTGGTACTAAGTGTTCTTTAGCAATATGAAGTTTTTCTGTTACCGTATATGAACTTACTTCAATTAATTCTAAACGATCACGTAATGGTCCAGGAATATTAGATATGTCATTTGCGGTAGCAATAAACAAGACATTTGATAAGTCAAAAGGTTCTTCAACATAATTATCATTAAACATGATATTTTGTTCTGGATCTAATACTTCAAGCAATGCAGAAGCAGGATCACCTTTATAAGAGTTAGCTAACTTATCAACTTCATCTAATAAGAATACTGGATTATTAACGCCTACTTTACGCATACCTGCAATAATTCTACCTGGCATTGCGCCGACATAAGTACGGCGGTGTCCTCTAATTTCTGCTTCATCAGATATACCGCCTAAGGCTACTTTATGGAACTTACGGTTTAAAGCACGAGCAATGCTTCTTCCTAAAGATGTTTTACCAACACCAGGAGCGCCATATAAACATATAATTGGTGCTTTTAAATTGCCAGTTTTCTTTTTAACCGCTAAATACTCCACAATACGATCTTTAACTACTTTTAAGCCATAATGATCTTCATCAAGAATTTCACGAGCGTGTTTTAAATCATCATTATCTTCAGTATTTTGATACCAAGGTAAATCCATTAAAGTATCAATATAGTTTTTAATAATTGAACTTTCTAAAGATGCTTGAGGCATCATTTGATATCTTTTAAGTTCAGACTTAACTTTTGCTTTAATGTTTTCTGGATAAGGATTATTATCTAAACGTTCTAGAATCTTAGATTCACTATCGCTAGCATCTTCATCTTCACCTAATTCTTTACGAATAGCTTTTAATTTTTCTCTTAAAATGTATTCACGTTGAGATTTATCAGTTGATTCACGGACATCCGCACTAATCTTCTTTTCAACCTCACTTATAACTTTTTGCTGATTTAAAATTTGTAAAAGAATAGTTAAACGTTTATTAACATCAGTTGTTTCAAGTAAACTTTGTTTTTGTGCAGGATCAATTGGCAAATTATTCGATAATAAATTTGATAATTGATTAGAAGATACGCCTTTAGATAATTGATTAATTAGTGCTTTAGGTAAGACACTAATTAATTCAGGCATTTGCTCTAGTTCATGGATAATCGCTTTAACAAGCGCTTCTTCTTCAACGCGGTCACCCATAACATCTTCTACACGTTCATAAGTAGCAATACGTGACAAACCATCTGGTCTAGTAGTCATTGATGTAATTCTAATACGATATCTTGGATCTAAGCGAACACGGGTGTATTCTTTTAATTTAGTTACCGAAATAACGCAACAAAAAGTACCAATATAATAAATATCTTCATCTGTTGGATTTTCAATATCGGGATTTTTTTGTGAAACAAGTAATACGCAATTATCAAAATCTTTTGAAGCCTCAATACTTGCTAAACTAGATTCACGGACTACCTCGATTGTTGTTGGATTACTTGGAAAGGCTACAAGTGAACGAGTGATTACCAAAGGTGCAATTAATTCTTTTTCGTTTTCCATAATACGACCTCCTTCTAGTTATTATTAGTAGAAAAAATGGCCATAAGCCATTTTTCCTAAATTAGTCATTTAATTAAACTATTTGTTATTGTTTAATAAGAAAGTAACGATTAGATTTTGTCTGATATCCCCAGCAAATCTAGCTTTAGCATTTTCGTCTTTGCAAACGACTTCTTTGATTTTTTCTGCTGGCATACCATATTGTTCAGCCATTTTAGCAATTTCAAGTTCAATTGCAGCATCGTTAACTTCGATTTCTTCTTTCTTACCAACTTCATCTAATACGAAGAATCTTTCGATATTTTTACGAGCATCAACGGCCATTTTTGCTTTAACATCTTCTTCTTTAGAATTTGTAATTTTGAAGTAAGCATCCATATCTAAGCCATTTTGTTCAACTTGTGCTTTTAAGTTATTGAACATATTTTCAACTTCATCATTAACAAATTCTTCAGGAATTTTAACGGTTGCATTAGCAACAATCTTATCAAGTAAAGCATCGAAGAAACGAGATTTTTCATTCTTTTCTGCTTTTTCTAATAAGTCTTTTTTAACAAATTCACGATATTCTTCAACGTTATGAACATCTTTAATATCTAAATCAGCAACAAACTCATCATTTAATTCGGGAACTTTTTTAGTTTTAACTTCGTGAACTACAACTTTAAATGTAGCATCCTTATCATTTAAGCCTTCTGGATAGTTGCTTGGGAAAGTAACTTTAACTTCACGTTGTTCTTCAGCTTTAGCACCAATTAATTGATCTTCGAATCCTGGAACAAATTGACCTGATCCTAATTCTAATGAATGATTTTCTGCTTTACCGCCATCAAAAGCTTTACCATCAACGAATCCTTCGAAATCGATTACAACAGTATCACCTTTTTCAGCAGCCTCATCTTTTAAGACTAATTCAGCATTATCTGCTAAACGTCTTTTTAATTCTTCTTCTAATTCTTCATCAGTAACTTTTACTTCTTTGTGTTCAACATCTAAGTTTTTGTATTCACCTAATGTTATTTCAGGTTTTGTAGGAATAATAATACTTACAACACATTCAGTATCAGATAATTTTTTAACATCCGCAGAAGGATGAGCAACTGGAACGATGCCTTCTTCTTTTAAAGCTGATTCATAAGCTTTTTGTAATAATACATCTAAGGCACTATTAGTGACTTCCATATCACTAACTCTTTCTTTAACTAATTGTTCTGGAGCATGTCCTTTACGGAATCCTTTAATTTCAACTTTAGCTGCTAATTTTTTAAAAGCATCAGCACGAGCGGCTTTCCATTCAGCTTCTTCAAAAGTAACTACTACTTCTGTACGACAATTTTCTAATTTATTTAATGTTCTTTGCATATTGTTAACCTCCTAATTAAATATCATACGCACGCCTTAAATTATATATTAAATATAATTTGTTTACAACAATAATACTTAAAAAATCACTCTTATCAATAAAAAAGTGACCCTTTTGTTCAATTATTAACATATTTATTTCATTTGTTATGTTCAAATTACAACCGTATAAATAAAAAATTCTATAATTAAGACTCTTAGAAACAATAATCTTGATAGTAATTATTTCAATAATGCTTTAATTTCTTCAATTTCTTCAATATCGAAATTATGCTTTTTAATTAAGTTAAAGGCATTTGTTTTATCTTTATCAAATAGTTCAAGCGCTAATAAATAATGCGCATAAGCATATTTTTCTTCATCATTTTTAGATAAACTTTTTGGATATATACTTAAAAAATAACTTGTAAGCATATCTTGAACACATTTAATAATCGTAATATCTTTTTCATCAATTAAATTATTAATTAATATTTCAATTTCTTTAGTAGTAATAATTGGTTTAATTTGAGAAGGGATTACATCTCCTTCAAAATTTTTCTTTATAATTTTAACTTTTTCATTACATTTTTTTTCACTCAAAAGTATTAATATTAATGTTTTAATATTATCATTAATATTTTCGCTAACTAGTATGTTTCTTAAGTCATTAAAAAACGGCTTATAATCGCGTTTTTCTATTTCATATAATGAACGAAGTAACATTTCTTGATTGTCATAATTATTAAGAGATTTAATGATATCAGCATTAGTTATTGAACTTGATTTTTTATTCATACTTTTATAAATGTAATCTTTTAATTCTGGTAATAATTCTTCAATTTCAATAGAGATATACGGTAATTCTTCAAAAATTGACAAAGTTTTTAAAGCACGCACAAAATCATTATTTAATATTAATAAATCTATATTAAGAAACATTGTTTTCTTTGGATCATCTTTTAATAAAACATCGCGGTTATTTTCAATAGTTCTAATGGCATTATCAATTTGATTAATTTGCACATAACTATCAACCACTAACCAAATATTTTCTGGTTCTTTATCTAATTCTAATTCGGAAATTATTTGCAAATAATTTCCTTCTTCAAACATTTTTTCGTATTTATTCATATTATCACCTAATTGAGTAATTATAAGTATTTATCTAAAGCATTTATAAAGAATTTTTTTGCTTCTTTTGCCTCTTTTGAGCCAGGAGCAACAATATCAAAGCCATGATAACAGCCATTAAAAATAGCAAAATCAGTTGGTATGCCTACTTCTTTTAATCTATTAATATATGTAACTGTTTCATCACGAAATGGTTCAATATCGCCTACAAATGAAATACATGGAGGCATATGAGCATAATTATCACATAAAGCTGGACTTGCATAATATGGAACATTGTCTTTATCTATATCTCTTAAATAAATATTCCATGCTTCAATATTGCTTTTTTCATTCCATACAGGAGCATTATTATCTTCCATTGATTTAGTGTCACTTCGACAATCTAACATTGGATAAATTGGCATTTGTAACATGACATTTACTTCTTTTCTATCTCTAGCTAATAAGCATAATGCCACTGTTAAACCACCGCCAGCACTTTCTCCGCCAACGGCAATTTTATCTTTATCAATACCAAGTTCATCAGCGTGATCATGCATCCATAAAAGAGTAGTATAGCAATCTTCAAGAGCTGCTGGATAAGGATAACTACTTGCTAAACGATATGATGGAGAAACTATTAAACATTTCTTAGAAACTTCCTTAGCCATAGTAATAAAAGCCATTTCTGGAAATCCATTAACATAACCACCGCCATGAATCCAAAGTACACCCATGCGCGATTTTCTTTTTTTAGAATCAATAACCAATAATCTTAATCCAGATTCATCTTTACGAGAAATATATATACTTTTTACAGGACCCATTGATTTTGGTTTTTTAACTTCTATAGTTTTTTTCTTTGGCTCTTTTATTTGTAGTTTAAAAGGTTTCATTACTACGTTATAAACGCTAGCAACAAATCTTAAATCTTTAGCAATGTCATCTTTCTTAACTTCCATACTTTTTTCTCCTACAATAATTATGCTAAAAAAATGAGTTTGGAGCAAGAAAAAAATGACTTGATGAAATCACCAAGTCATAATAAATTAATTTTTAATCCACATAAGCAAGAATATAATTTCCAGCTGGTTCATCAGCAGTAGCAGATACAAAAGCAAATTCAATTGTAATATTACCTTTTTCATAAATATAAGTAGTATAACCATTTTCAGTTACATCCTTATAGTGAGTGTATCCATTAGCAAGTAATATTGCTTTATAAGCATCGGCAAAACTAGTTTCGGAATAATCAGAAATATAAAGCATATCGCCATACTTGTCGGTTTCCTTTGAATAATATAAACTTTCTCCATCCATAGCAACATAAGGAATTTCTTCACCTAGTAATTCAATCATCAATGCTTTAAGTTCACTATTCCATTCACTATCACTTTTTTAACTATTGGTTTGCACTAATTGGATATCTAATACAAATTTATTGTAATCAGAATAGAATTCTAATGTCACATCTTTATTAGCAGAGACAGCTTCATAAACACCATAGTCTTCATAATAAGAGTCATCAATTGTCCATCCAGCGGCTTTTAATACTTCAATATAATTTGTCATAATAGATTTACTGATATCACTTGTATCATCTTTATAAGTTAATTCAATATAGGCTGGTGTACCATAATCTTCATTCTTTTCAACAAGAGTATATTTAATATTGTCACCAATTTTGATATCAATGCTTGGAACTTCAGTAGTGCCTTCTCCTAATAATGCTTTGATTTTATCAGCGGGGAAGCTTGTTACAAATTCAGTATAACTTCTATCAACTGGTACTACTTGAACCATAAATTTAGAATTACTATATTGTACTTCGACATTAACATATTCTTCCCAGTCATAATAGAATTTATTTCCAAAATAATCTTCATCTGTCATAAAATTATTTTCACCTAATTTTGCAATATAATCATTTGTAATATCTGAACTAACATCAGCAGAAATTAAAATGCCATTATTTGCTAGATAATATTCATAATTACCATTAGCAGCAAATTCTGGAACGGTAACAGTTGATAAATTGCTATAGATATTTCTAATTACTTCTGCTGGCCAAGTTTTAGTAACATGATTTAATGTAATATAAATTTCATTTCCTCCTTGGATAATCTCCGATGTTTCCGTGAATGCAAATTCCACAGATAAGTATGAATTATCATTTAAAGTCAAATTATAAGCATCGTAATCTTCACTAGTAGATGTTGTAGACTTTGTGAATCCTGCTTTAATTAGTGCTTCTTCAAATCCATCACTTAAAAAATTGGTATCGGAGGTATCAGATATTATTAATACTTCATCATTAAGACTATATTCAAAATCACTAGCCAAGGCGACAAAAGGTATTTGATAGTTAAAAGTATTAGTCATGATTGTTTTTAATTCTTCTGGCCAATCTGTAAGATCAGTTCTTTTAGTTGGTAAATCTAACCAAGCATAAATTTCATTTCCAGGATTATAAACTACATTGTCTTCTTCCGCTCCTGGGAAATAATCTAATTGTACAACAATCGTATCCTTAGTATATATAAAGATATCGTATCCATAATCATTATCAGTAGAAGATAAAGTATATCCATTAGATACTAAAGTTGATTTATATGTTTCAACGATGCTTGTAGCGGATGAGTCGGTTAGATAAAAATATTCACCATTTTGATCACTATCTTTACCATATTGTACTGTATTTGCATCTAAGGCAACATAAGGTAATTCTTCGCCCAAAACTTCTTGCATAACAGCTTTAATTTCATTACTCCACGAATCTGTTTGTTGAGTAGTAGAATTAGAATTTGAAGTCGAATTAGAAGTTGAATTGTTCTTATTATCACAAGAAGCCATCAATAGCAAGAAAGGAACTAAAACTAATAATTTTTTATTTTTCATAATAAAGCCTCCATAAGTTGTAATTATTAGAGCACCATTTATAAAAAAAGTCAATAATTTTTTATGATGCACTATCTATAAATTAGATAATATTAGTATTTTATTGGATAAAATTAAAAAAATGCTAATTAAAGCATTTTTAATTAATTATCAGACCTAGAAAAGCTATTTTTCATATGATTACTAGCGTCATAAAGCACTTTATCAAGCACTTTGCTAGTTTCTTCTTCCATCATTGAAGCAATTTTATCATTAGTTACTTCTAATACTTTTATAGCATTATTAATAGCAAATTCTTTATCGCAAGCTTTAATAAATTCATAATTTTTACTCATTGTTTTTTCAACATAACGTTCAATATGAATAATTGCAGTTTGGAAATGTGCATCCACTAAAGCGCCAATTAAGCGATTATTCCAATAAAAATTATTTGTTGAAACTTTTAAAGTAGTGTTATTTAAGTATGTAGGAATCTTAGTTACGTTAGTATAAACTGGAATTAAAGTATTAAAGACATTTGAACCAAATGCTACCCATTCAATTGCCGCAATCTTATCATCAACATAAGGTCTAATTTGCGCAATTGATAAGAAACTTGTTCTACTTATACCAATTGGACGATATATTGATTTAAAATCTTTAATATTTTTTCCATAGCAATCATAATTTGTTCCTTGATAATGACCCGATAAAGCATATTTAACATCATCAATAGTAATTTTTCTTTCTGGAACTAAACTCCAAGGAATATCATCAGATTCTAAAGTATAATCAGCATTATCGCCTACCCAGGTAAATGTTTTTGGATTAAAGAATTTTTCAATAAACCATGCTCTTGAAGTATTATATGTATGATCTGAATCATCATGACTTCCGAAGGCAAGGCGCGGATTAAACTTTTTTTCCATTCCTAAATCTAAATGATTATCTTTAATAAATTCACGTAAATCTTTCGAACAAATATTTTCTTTTTGCTCACCAAAAGCATCATCAAAATCAAAGACATCTAAGCCAAATTGATTTGGCATGACTACATATTGATCATCTTTAACACGACGTGCAATAAAATGATGCCCGCCAATAGTTTCTAGCCACCAAATTTCATTTTTATCGCTAATAGCAATGCCATTACTTTCATAAGTACCATATTGTTCTAATAAGGCACCTAAACGTAATATTCCTTCTTTAGCTGTCTTTATAAATGGTAAAACTAACATTACTAAGTCTTCTTCGCCAATGCCACCAGGAACAGCTTTTTTATTACCTTTCGCTTTTTGATAATTTACTAATGGGTCAGCACCCAAAACACGCGGATTAGATGTAATTGTTTCAGTTGCAGTCATAGCAACATTATGCTCATTAATACCACTTGCTCCCCAAATTCCTTCTTCTTTACTTACATTAGGCATATAAGTAAAGCGATATGAGTAATCCGGTAAAGGAATTGATACATGTGATATTTTTGATTTATAAACGTTCGGCATTTTATTTGATAACATCACTGCCATTTTTTTAGCAGTAAATACGCCAGAAGGTGAATCATCATTTCTTGCAATTAAGGTTGAGCCATCATAACTTGCTAATTTTCCTACTAATATTGTTGTACATCCCATAAATTTAAATCTCCTTTAGATTTTATTACCTGTTTTTAAGTTGTTTAAAGCATTTTCAATTGTGCCGTTTGTCATTAATGAAATTTTATGAATAATTGTTTTTGGATCTTCTTTCATATCTTCTTTAATCCATTTTAAAACAATAGCGACAAAAGAATATTTATAAAAATTAGTAATAAACTTTTTATCTTCTTCACTAATTATGTATCCTTTAGATTTTTCATCCACTACTTTATAAATAATTGGATAAACAATTTTATATAAATAAGTTAATAATAATTCTAATGATACTGAATGATATATATTCATGATAAATGGTCGATCTTTTTTCATTAAATCAAATATTGCTAAAAAAGCATCTTGCCAAGTTTTGTAGGTTGCTTTATCTTTTAAAACTTTATCTGCATCTTCTAAACACGTCCATTCTACTAAGTCAGTTATACTTTCAAAATGATAATAAAAAGTTTGACGATTAATATCGCATCTTTCCGTTATATCATTAACGGTAATTTTGGATAATGGTTTTTCTAATAATAGTTCTTTTAATGTAAAAGAAATGGCCTTTTTTGTTGTTAAGCTACTCATAATATCACCGAGTTAAGTATAGCATAAATTATTAAAAGTTTGTAAAAAAAACGCACTAGATATTATCTAATGCGTAAATGATTTTACTTTAATAAACCGCTACTTTTAAGAAGAAGTTCAATATCTGTTCCTTTAACTTTCTTTTTCACAATTTTTAATAATTCTTTTTCTTTGAAAGTTAAGTGTACATCTTCAATAGATTTCTTATCTAAGCCATAATATGCTGCTTTTAATAATTCACGAACATCATAGGCACTTCCCCAAACTTCTGGGACAGCACGGTCAATATTAAGTAAGGTATATACAGCTTCCATACCAGTACGGATGGAATATTCCGTTGTGAATATTGTATCACGTGGAGTTTCAGCAAATTGACCAAGGAATGCAAAGTTTACTGAACCATGAGGTACTACTAATGGACGATCAGACCATTTTCTTGGTTGGAAGAAAGCGTTAATATAAGGCATAAAGCATGTTGTTGTGTTACATCTATTTTTAGCGTATTCTTCAATCTTATCTTTTGATACACCAATATGATATAGCCATTCTTCTGCTACTTCGTAACCTTTACAATCTCTCATTGCTTTTTTAACATAATTACCTTCTTTATTAGTATTTAATGAATATAACCATACTAATACCATATTCTTATCTTGCGATTTGAATTGAGGTTGACGATTAATAGTCCAAGATAAATACCAGTTTTCGGTTGAGTCTTTAACTGTAACAATACCGCCAGTAGTGACTTTTCCTTCACGAGGATCACGTTTACAAATATTAATAATATGTTTAATAATATCTTCATCGCTTGTTGCAATAGTGGCACTCATCCAGTTTGTGGCATTTGTATCATTACAGAACGCTAATGGATTACCAAATTCGCCGTGTGTTGCTTGTTTTGCAATATTACGCCATAAATCCCAAGATTCACCAACACCATCTTTAACGTTACTTAAATCAGGTGCATGATTTTGGTCACCATAGCATGATGTATCAGTGCAGCAACCATTAGTGATAAACACTAAATCATCTTCAACTAAATCGATTGTTTGTTCTTTGTTATCTTTGATATATACAATTTGTTTTGCAACTTTCTTATCACCAACTGTATCAATTATTACATTTTTAACATCGACGCCATATTCGATTTTAACACCATGACTTGTTAAATATTTGACAAGAGGCAAAATCATTGATTCAAATTGATTATATTTAGTAAATCTTAAAGCTGAGAAATCTGGTAAACCATCAATATGATGAACATAACGGCATAAATAACGTTTCATTTCTAGGGCTGAACACCATTTTTGGAATGCAAACATTGTTTGCCAATATAACCAGAAATTAGTTTCAAAGAATGATTCTGGTAATACTTCAGAAATTTTCTTATCTTCAAGATCTTTTTCTGGAGTAATAAATAATTTTGTTAAAGCTAAGGCTGATGCCTTATCTAATTTAAACATTTTATCAGTATGGGCATCTTGGCCACAATTAATAGATGCGCGGCATAATGAATAGTTTGGATCGTGTTTATTTAACCAATAATATTCGTCTAATACTGAGACATTAGGTGTTTCAATAGATGGAACATCTCTAAACATATCCCACATACATTCAAAGTGGTTATCCATTTCACGACCGCCACGCATATAGAATCCTTTAGTGATATCCTTTCTTCCATCACAAGATCCTCCTGCTAATTCTAATTTTTCTAATAGGTGAATGTGTTCACCTTTCATTTGTCCATCTCTAACCAAATAGAAGGCGGCAGATAAACCTGCTAAGCCTGTACCAATAATATAGGCTGATTTTTTGTCTACTCCTTCTGGTTTTTCTGGGTGAGCAAATGTTTCATAAGTTCCTGCTGAATAATACATAATTTTTTCCTCCTTATTCGCTTACAACACTATAATAGGCAAAATAAAGAATAAAAAAATATGCAAAAATAATATGTTGTCTAATATTTTTACATATAATTTTTTTTAATGTTTTTTTAGTATATTTTCTTAAATCTATATATATTTTTAGACATTTTTAATTATCTGTCTAAAATCACATCATCACACAATTTAAATCACTAATTATAATCTTGACATTTTTGTTATCTTGAATTACTTTATTCATCTTCCACATGTCATTTCCACACTAACATCAAAAACATCTTTTCTCATCTCTATTCCAACACATTTTTATTTTAGCATTTACAGGTATTGATAATCACGATAACCAGGCCAAAAACAGTTATTATTCACCGCTCAATGATTTCCGACCTACGGACTGAGCAAGTTATGTGGGTCGGAAGGCATAAAAAAAGAGTTTTGTTGAAACCTCAAAACCCTTATAAACACACGGTACAACCGATATTATTTACATATGGCGTCCTTGGAGAGATTCGAACTCCCGACCTACGGCTTAGAAGGCAGTTGCTCTATCCAACTGAGCTACAAGGACACGCTAATAATGTTACCACATTTTTTCAATTTTTCAATAGAAAATTGTAAATTTGTTCATTAAAGCAAAAAAAACAATAAAAAACTTGATTAAAATTATACAAAAAAAAAAGACATCAGAGAAATTCGGATGTCTTATGCTCATTATATTTATAATTCTACTTCATTTACTAATATATTACTTACTTTATAATCATCTTCGTTTAAGATACCATCAACTGCGTAACTTTCACCTTCAAAAGTCAAATTAACTTTATAATCAAGATTAGAGTATTCAAATGTCAAATTCATAAGGTCAAATAGTTCTTTAGAAATAGTCACTTCGTCAATCATCGCGGAAGGTAATATATCCATTGACACTACTTGTTCATTAATAACTGGATCTTTACTTACATTTAAATATGAATATTCTTTAACTGATGATAATCCCTGTATAATATTTGGTTTTAATGATAATGCATTATATAAAGTGTTAATACGGTTATTCCCTTTTTTAGCAAGAACTGTAGATGGAGTGTAATAAGTTTTGTCATTAATCTTTTTATTATAAATAACTGTTATTTCTTCTTTATCTAATAAATCAGTTAAATCATTCACTCTTTTATTAATACCATATGTTTTATCTAATACTAGTGGGATTTTAAAATCATTAGCAACTTTATCAACAAGTGAGCCATCGATTCTTAAACTCAAACCATCAATACCATCAATACCTAAGAACGAATAAGTTAATGCTTCCATAACTCTTGATGGAGTTTGTTTAATGTTGTTAAATTCTATTGAAAAATCTAAAGTTAAAATTCCATTTTCAACATTAATATCATTTAACTTTGTGTCACTTGGAATAAAACCATTCATTTCTCCGTTTTCATATTTTTGATCTTCTTTTAATAATGAAAATACATCAAGTATTTGTTCTTCTTTGGTAAGTTTTTCTTCTACTTTTAAACTAACAGGCACGACCATATTATCTTTGGTTAAAACAAATACACGATAATTACTATCACGATTATCAATAATCACTTCTTCTTTTAATCCTTTATTAGCGTTATTTGTTAAAACACCTAAAGTGATGCCACCTCCCGCTACTAAAAGAGGAATGATAAAGATTAATGCTTTCTTTGGTTTTAATGAAGTAGTAAAAATCATTTTAGGACGATGTGTACCTTTAAATTTCAAATTAGGAATTCGATCATTTTCTTTCTTTACTTCCGGCTTTTTTAATTTAAATTTGGATTTTAAACGCTCAAAAAAATTATTAAATTTGCTCATGTTCTACACCTCAATAAAAATATATTATTAACATAAAATTTTATTACTTTTTTTTAAAAAAATATCTAAATATTTTCTTGTTTTATTATTGCCAGCTACTTTTAAAATATTGCTGTTTGGTAATTTATCAATAATTGCATCCTCATTAGATATAAATTTTATATTAGGAAATAAATCTTCAAAAATAAATTTAACTAATGGAAAATGCGTACATCCTAGTATTGCAGTATCAGTTTTAATATCTATACCATTTATTAACTCGATTATTTCTTTTATGTGATTTGATTCAATTAACAATGGTAAATCATCTAAAGCGATTTTCGGATAGTCAATGATGTTACTTGTCGAAGCACTTGTTCCAATGAATGTAACATTCTTATTTAATAATTTAAGATTTTCTTCAAAAATCGAATAAATCTTAATTTTATATTTAGATAAATCAACATAATCTAAAAATGAAGATAAAGAATTGCAAGCTAAAATAAGAATATCATATTTTTTATCTGCTAAATTCAAAATGTATTTTAAATGTTCAACAATATATTCTTTAGGCTTATTTCCAAGCGGAAAAACATCTTCATCCATATATAAATAATAATTATTATATTTTTTCTTTTTAATTGCTTTTTGTAAAAAAGGTATTAACCCAATTCCTGTATCATAAATCATTACGTTCATATCATCACCAATAAACTATATGGCGAATAATAAGTTTTAGCACATAAAAAATAGCCTTCAAGCGAAGGCTATAAAGAAATTTCATTCATCCTTATTAATTCCACTACTGCATGAGCACGTCCTGTAACACCTAATTTTTGCATAACATTAGATATGTGGTTGCGAACAGTCTTTTCGGATATAAAAAGTTCTTCAGCAATATCTCGTGTCGAGTAGTTTTGAACTAGTAAAGTAAAGACTTCTCTTTCACGTTTAGTAAGTAGTGATGGCATAAATACTCCTTATGTCACTTTATAATATGCTAGTGGCAAGAAATTGTGCATTAATCATTCTTATGAATAGTCTCATAAACATTTTTAGCAATATTTGGAGGAATTATTTGTGATAATTCTTCGATTGTTGCCTGCATTAAATCACATGTTGATGGATAAGCTTTCATCAGGGCTTCTTTTCTTTTCATTCCTAAGCCATCAATATTATCTAAAATTGATGTTTTATAATTTTTAAGATGTTTAGATCGATGGAAAGTAATAGCGTAACGATGCACTTCATCTTGCATACGCATTAATAAATAAAATAAAGGGGAATTATTAGGAATTTTATATTTTTCTCCACTTACGTTCATTAATCCTTCGGTTTGATGTCGATCATTTTTATATAAGCCTAATAAGTTAATATTTACATCTGCCATTTTAAGAGCATCTTGTGCGGCGTGAATTTGTCCTAAGCCACCATCAACGATAATTAAATCAGGAAACTCTTTATTTTCTTCTTTTAAGCGACGGTAACGACGATATATGACTTCACGCATACTAGCATAATCATCACGTGCTTCTTCATGAGTGATATTAAATTTACGGTAAAGTTTCTTAGCTTTCTCACCATTAATAAACGCCACCATAGCGCCAATAGGTTCACTACCTTGTAAGTGAGAATTATCAAATAATTCAATGTAATATGGTGTTGGAATGTTCGCAATTTTACCTAATTCTTCTAATAATGCATTCTTATCATCTTCTAATCTCGCTGTTAAGAAATGTTCATCTAAACCATTTTTAGCATTAACTTGGGCATCAGAAACAAGGCTATAATAAATTCCGGTTGTAGGTATTGATACTTCCACATTTAAAGATTCCGCAATAATTGTCTTAAGTTCTTTAACTGAGAATATTATTCTACTTGGTACTTCGTGTTTATCATAAAATTGGATAATAAGATTAGCTAATTGATCATTTAAATCATTAAATTCTTCGACTACATAAAGTTCTTTACCCAATAAGTTCCCATTTCGATACATCATAAATATAATCGCTAAATAACCTTCTCTTAACGAATAAGCAATAACATCAATTGGCTTATTATTTTTAATTTGGACTGTTTGTTTTTGGAAAACATGGTCCATAGCAATAATAAGTTGTTTTAGCTCATTTGCGTGTTCAAATTCTAAATTATCACTTGCTTTACGCATTTTATCCACTAATTCCTTGCGTTTTGATTTGTCTTTTCCTAATAAGAAATTAGTAACATCTTTATTTAATTTTTTATATTCTTCATCATCTATTTTATTAATACAAGGTCCAAGGCATTGATGTAAATGGTAATATAAACAAGCATTACTTGGAATAGTTTTACATTTACGAATTGGAAATATTTTATTAACTAAATCTACCATATCATAAGCGGCACTGGAGTTAGGAAATGGACCAAAATATGTATAATTTTTATCTTTGCGGTTACGGGCAATTTTAATCAATGGATCATTACCTTTTTTTAAAGCAATATAAGGATAAGTTTTTCCATCTTTAAGTAAAACGTTATAGCGCGGATAATATTTTTGTATTAAATTACATTCTAAAATTAAAGATTCTTTTTCATTGTTCGTAATAATTGTTTCAAAATATTCTACTTCGCTTACCATTTTAAATACTTTGCCTGATTGCGAACGTAAAAAGTATTGCGAAACACGTTTAAATAAGTCTTTCGCTTTACCGACATAAATTACTTTCCCATCTTTGTTATGCATTAAATAACAACCAGGACGGTGGGGTAATAAATCTATTTCACGTTTTATTCGTTCGTTCATTTAAGTGTCACCACCGTAGCACCAACGCCGCCTTCACCCATTCCACCTAATCGGAAGCTTTTGATAAATTTTTGTTTGTTTAAATATTCATGAACTGCTTTTCTTAAAGCACCCGTTCCCGAACCATGAATAATTCGTACTTCACTATATCCTTTAATAACAACATCATCAAGATAACGTTCTAAATCATTCATTGCTTCATCAACATGTTTACCAATTAAATTAAGTTCAAGCGGTACTGTACGGCTAATAATATTACGATCTATATTACTTACTTCCCGTACTTTTTTATTTGTTGGACGAATAGATTTTGATAAATCACTTTTACCAACTACAATATTACCTAAATTAGTTTGAACAGTATATTTATCATTTACAATACGAATAATAGTGCCGCTTAAATTCATATCATCGATAGTGACATAATCATTTAAAGAAAATGTTTCATTACTTTTCTTGACTTTTACTTCTTTTTCTCCTAAATCATCAATATGCTTTTTAGCGGATATAACTTCATGCATTTTTAGGTCTTTTTTATTTAATTCATGCATAATTTCATTAATTTGCTTTTGTGTTTCTTCAAGCATTTCTTCTTTTTCATCTTCAACTTCTTTAAGAAGATTTGCTTTTCTTTTCATTAATTCAGCATTTTGTTTTTCTAATTCAGCATTTCTTTTTTCAACTTGTTCTTTTTGCTTACGAATACTCTCATTAATTTTTTCGTTTTCATGAACTAATGCATCAAGTTTGGTTAAAGAAGTCGAAAATTCGCTAGCGTTATCTTCTTTTAAATATTTTTTTGCTTTATCAATAATCGTTTGGTCTAAGCCTAAGCGTAACGCAACTTCCATACCATAAGATTTACCTGGAATTCCGATACGCATTTTATATGTTGGCATAAAATTTGCTTCATCAAAAATCATGGAAGCATTCATAACATATTCTTTATCTAAAGCATAAGTTTTAACACCCATAAAGTGCGAAGATACAAAGGCAAAAGCATGCTTAAAGTGTAAATAATCTAAGATTGCTTTCGCTAATGCTTCTCCTTCGCTAGGATCAGTGCCAGTACCTAATTCATCAATGATAACCAAATCTTTTGCTCCTAATTTTTTTGACATATCAATAATATTTTCCATGTGGGCAGAGAAAGTAGATAATGAGTCATTAAGAGATTGTTGGTCGCCAATATCAACATAAATTCGTTTAAATAATGGAATTAAAGCACCTTCATTAGCTAAAACTGGTAAAGCGCATTGATGCATTACCACTAATAAACCGACTGTTTTTAAAGCAACTGATTTACCACCAGCATTAGGGCCAGAAATAATTAATAAATGTTTATTAATATCTAAATAAAAATCATTAGCGACAATTTTGTCTTTACTAATTAAAGGGTGACGGGCATTAACTAATTTTAATGTTCGATCAGATGATATATTACCAATTACTCCATCATTTTCTAGCGCGTATTTCGCTTTAGCATTTAAAAAATCTAAATAGCCTAAAGTATTATTATTTTTTATTACTTCTAATTTCTTATCCAAAATAGCCACAGTGAGTTTACGTAAAATGCGGGCTATTTCATCTTGTTCTTCAATACGTAAAGAAGCAATTTTATTATTAATTTCTACGATATTGGCGGGTTCTACGAAAACAGTATTACCTGAATCAGATGTATCATGAATTATACCTTCTACTTTAAATTTATACATTGTTTTTACTGGTAAAACATAATGTCCATTACGTAAAGTAACAGTATTATCAGTTAGGTAACCGCTATAGGACTTAGCAAGATTATGTATTTTAGCAGATAAATCACTTTCTAAACTAGCAATATTTCTTCTGATACGTTTTAAATCAACTGAAGCATCATCATAAATAGTTAAACTTGGTGATATAACACTATGAATTAAATCTTCTAAAGAAGATAAATCAATAAAATTACTAATTAATTTATCTAGTAACGGGAATTCATCTTTGCATTTTTCAAATGATGTTTGAACTCTTTTAATAGTGGATATGTCTGAGGCCACTTTTTCTAAATCATAAACACTTAAAATACCAGTTTTCTCTCCATGAGCAATAATATCAATTAATAATGATGAATTGCTAATTGGTAATTCATTATATCGACTTAAAAAAGAATGCATTTCTTTTAATATATCCAATTCATTTTGTAATTGATTCTGATCTAAAATGATTTCTAGATTGTTAATTTTTTCTTTTCCAACTTCCGTTTTTGCTAATGTTACAATTATGTCTTTAACTTTTTGAAACTCTAATGATTCATAAAAACTTTTCATAATAACTAATCACCTACGCTTAATATGCACTATGATTATAAAATATAATCATAAAAATTTAAAGAAATATGCAAAAATGCATAAAAAAAGTGGTTACTACGGATTAACCACTTTAGCATGTCTGGATAAGGACTACCAAACAATAATTACGAGTGTAACTACATTAATAATACTAACATATTCTAATAAAATTTCAAGTATTTTCAATAAAAAAACAGACTTTGTTTAAAAATAACTCATTTTTGCTATTAAATTAACATATTGTTTATTTTATTTAGAAATAAAAACTAGTGCACCTTGTGAGCACACTAGCTATTTAATTTAATTGATTAGTTATTAGTTATTAGTTGTTAACTTTTCTTTTTTCAATGTAATAATAAGAAACAACACCAGCAATTCCTAACATTGCAAATAATACGATCATAGCAACATTATTAGATTCGCTATTAGCATTTAATAAAGTTGTTTTAATTGTTGCACCATTGTTTGTGTTAGATGACTTTGCTTGTTGTAATGTTTTGAAATAATTAACAGAATAAGCAACTGTAACTCCATCAGCATCTTGCACTGATTCTAAGTATTCTCTAGATTTATCACTTAATTCATCATATTTTGTTAATAAATCATCCATTGCACTTGTTCCAACAATGGCGCATAATCCGCCTTCGCTATTACGGACATTTTTCCATAAAACTGCAAATTCTTTAGCTGCTGCAACATCTGTTGTTGTAACTTCTTGTGTTTTACCATCTTCTGAAGCAACAAGAACTAAGCCATTATCTAGAGTCAATTCATAGCCAGCAGGCATAATTAAATTAAGTTTATTATAAGCATCTTCTGTATTATCACTAGATGCATATCCAACTTTACCAACTACTTTAACTGTATCATCAGCAATAGTAAGTGTTACACCATCTTTATAAGCTGGTGCCCAATAATAAACATCAAAAGCATAATTGCCATCAGTAGCGTTTAATTCTGTACCATTCTTTAAAACAATATTTCCGTAATTGTTAGAAAGAACATATCTAACATTGCTTGTACCTTGTAGTACAACATTATCAAGAGTTAAATTTGAATAGTTTTGAATAAGCATTGATCCATTAATATAATTGATAGATTTAGTTAATGTACCATTTTTAATAGTAATATTCGAATCGCGTAATAAATGGAATCCATTAGTTTCTGAGCCACTTGATCCAACCATTCCTTGAGCAACTTCATATGTTAATCCATTTAAATCAAGTACAAAGTTAGAACCACTTTTTGCTTGCACACCATTACCTTTAATTACGCCATTAGTAACGGCAGCTTTTTGTAATGTAATAGTTTCACCATTTTTAGCTTCATTAACCGCATCTTGTAATGATTCATAATATTTACCATTCATTTCAACTGGTAATGCTTTAGTAGCATATTTAACTGTACCATCTTCTTCAACAACTTTTGATACAACGTATCCATCAGGAATATATGAACCAGCATCAGCAGCTTGAGTACTAGGATCGTAATCAATGAATGTTCCACCTTTTACATAGATTTTTGCTGAACCATTAGCAAAATTGGCATCATAGCAATTCAAAAAGAAAGTATTACCTTGTTCTTCACTTACTGGTGTGTTACTAAATGTTCCACCTTTAATAGTGGCTTGTCCAAGTTCTACATAAACAACTGATTGTTGGCCTTTATAAGTTCCACTTTCAAAAACAACATCAGCATTACGATATTTTATATGATAACAGAAAGCATTAGAACCATCTAAACATGTAATTCCACCTGTTCCAGATGTACTACTATCTAAAAAAGTAAATGTATCAAAAATATAGCCACTATCAATATAAAATGCAGCAGTTGCGCCCAAATATGAAGTAAAATCAGTTGAACAAGTAATTACATGACCATTAAAGTCAAATGTTTTCATATTACCACCATACGTATCGATTGGTGTGGAAATAGTTATATCTTTTAATAATGTAATGCTGCTTGCCCCGCTAGTAACTGCGCCATAAATAGATGTATAGACATCACCATCTTCATCTTTTGCTACATATTGAACTTCTGTCTCTTCCGCTAGTGCAACTTTTTCATTAGATTTAACTAATGCAGGTGTTAATAGCATTGCACCAAGTGCTATTATACTTAGTTTAATATTCTTATTCATAAGAATAATCCTCCTATATCGTATAAAAGAATACCACCCCCGATGGTTTTGTCAAGTTATTTTTAAACATAATTGTTCCATGAAAATTGAAATAACTTGAGTAATAAAAAAACTGACTATAAGCGCCAGTTTATTTATTCAGGTAGAAATAATTATATATTATTTTAACTTATTAAAATACTGTTTAACCTCTTTGGCGGTAGGTAGTGCTTGTTGTGCACCTTTTTTAAGACAAGTTAAGGCACTAGCACCTGATGCATAATTTAGTGCATCTTTTAATTCCATACCTTTTAACAATTGAGAAGCAAAGGCACCAACAAATGTATCACCCGCAGCAGTTGTATCAACTGCTTCTACTTTATGAGCTTTAATGCGGTAGAAATCTTTGCCTTTAAAACACATTGAGCCGCGTTTTCCTAAAGTAATAATTAAAGATTTTAAACCATATTTTTTTAAGTATTGGTATGCTTTCAAAGCATTATCTTCATTAGTTGGTTTAATACCAGTTAATATTTCACATTCGCTTTCATTAACAATTAAGTAATCAACATTACGATAGATTGCTTTCTTTAAATTAATTGCTGGCGCAGGATTAAATATTGTTACTAATCCTTTTTCTTTAGCAAGTTCTAAGCCTTTAATAACTGCATCTAAATTATTCTCTAATTGCGTGATGAATATATCATTTTCATTAGCTTTGCTAAGCGCATCTTCGATTTGATCAAAATAAACTTTTTGATTAGCGCCACCATCAAGAATAATACGATTATCACCATTAGCAATGATAATTATAGCTATTCCACTAGTAGTATCTAATTTATTAACATATGTTGTATCGACATTGTATTTATGTAAGGCGGATAATAAATTATTACCAAAGATATCTTTGCCAATATTACCAATTAAATATGTTGGTACATCTTGTTTACTACACGCAACTGCTTGATTAGCGCCTTTTCCTCCTGGATTAAGAAAAAAGTCTTGTCCAGATAAGGTTTCACCGCTTTTCGGCATATATGGTGCGCTTATAACTAAATCCATATTAATACTACCCAAAACATAAATTTTTCTCATATGGTCTGCTCCTAACTTACTTAATGTTGATACTAGCAAAATCTTACTAGTAGAATTAAGTAATTACTATTCAAATAATAGCATAAAGAAATTTAAAATAGAATACTTGACATTATTACTTTTGATGCTTATTTAATTCCTGTTGATACTACACCACGCACAAAGGCTTTTTGTGCAAAGGCTACAAATAATACCATTGGAATTGAAAACATTACTGAAGCCGCCATTGCCTAAGTCCAATCTACACTTCCCGTAGCGAAGAAAAAATTTTACATTCCGAGTGATAAAGTATATGAATTTTGATTAGATTATAAATAAATACATGGACTTCTAGATACAGTAAATCCACTACTCTTCGTATGGTTCTAGCCTTAGAAAATATCACTAGCGGTGAACTTTATTAATGGTACTTTTAAAAAGAATATTTTATTATTGAAGGCAAAGAAAATAACACAAATATTAAAATTAACTAAAGCACAAATTACTTTATTAAATAAATATGCTAAAGAAAAAAAGGCAAATTTTAAATTTGCCTTTTAAAATTATGCTATTTCAATATTTTATGAATCATGCTTGCTAAATTTTGCGCAATTACGTATTCTTTTCTATTTGTGGGATTTTTAGCTTGCTTACGTAGCTGTCTAGCACTTGTTGTAAATTTTGTAGGATAATAAGTTGTAATATTTTTCCATTTTTGCAAATATGCTGGCTTTATTATTTGAATAACCTTGCTGTTTTTATTAAATTTTATCGTATTAATTATGGTGTAGATTACACTCATTATTAGATAAAATACTATAATTAATAAACCTTCAGTTGGATAGACTTTAAAGAAATTAGTTATTCCAGTATCCCAAATGAGATTAAAAATAAATATTATCAAATATAGAACTAAAACACCTATAATTCCTCCAACTAAAGCGCTAAACAAATTAGTAATTACATTTTCAATGCAAGACTGATTTATTTTTATGCCAGGAAAAGCAACTGTTACGGGAGATTGACCATTAGAATTAACTTCAATGGTTTCATATTTTTTTAATTTTTTGATAATATCTTCTCTATCTTCTTTTGTTAAGACTAGTTTCATTGCTTCACTTGCAGGTACTACTCTTCCATCATTCAATTTTACATTGCGATCTTCTAAACATAATTGATTAATAAATATTTCTAAATCATAATCCAAATCACGATTTTCCGTATATTGATCTTTTAATACAACCATTGAACCAAAAGGTGCTAAAAATAATTTCCCTATTTTAAACATTTGTCTTCCTAAAGGTATTCCTATTATAGTTACACATAATATACATCCATAAATTGAACATAATACATATGATATTAAACCGCCAAAAATAAGATTAAGAGTATTCAATACTGGATGTGAACCATATTTTAGAATGACTTCTCTGCCCGCTGGTCTAAATATTAATGGTATAAATTTAAAACAAGTTATACCAGCTGGAATACCTATAATAGTTAAACAATAACCAATTCCCGTAAAGAAATTTATTATTACTCCCCATAACCCAACAAATATAAACCATAAAATATTAAATGCAGTATTAATACCACCATTACCGCCTGGTTCTTTATTTGGATTTTCTACTATACATAGACTATCATCATGATTGAATGAATTAATAACTTCTTCATTTACAACAATATTGTCGTTAACTGTAACTTCATTATTATCATTAAACACTTGAGAATTATCTTTGTTTTTATGATTTTCCAAATAAATTTCAACTTTTTTTCTACCATTTTTTAAATTTTTAAGTTCAGTTATTTTTCCAAGTATATTCACTGAAGAAATAAAAAATGGAAAAAGTAAAAATAAAGAAGTCATAAGCACATCATAAGCTCGAAGATTAAAAATTAATGGTATAACTTTTAATTTCATCAACAATCCTATAAGCGCCACTATAGCGGCTATACCAAGAATTACTATGGAAATGATAGCATTAACTTTAAATCTTTTTTTAGCTTTTTTTATAAGACAATCATAATCCAATAAATCAACTTCACTATACTCGTCTTTTTCATCTACTATGTACATAATCTATGCTCACTTTCTACCATTTTGTGGGTTCGTTATTAACATAGCGCCAATAAGAATGTGTATCATCTGTTGGTTCAGACTCAGAATAATAAGACACTTTTGGTATAAAACTATTAACCATATAATTACTATTTAAGTCAATGTCAATTTTTGAAAAATCATCAACTGTGCCTTTATAAAATATAGTTTCGAGCATATTACAAAGCGAAAATGCCCCTTTATCAATATAAGTAATGTTTTTATCCATAATCACAGTCTTTAGAAATTGGCATTGATAAAAAGCAGAATTATTAATTCTTAATAATGTCGATGGTAATTCTATTAAATCAATGCTTCTACACCCAGAAAAATCACTTCCATCAAATGCATTACTATCAATGACTGTGACAGGTACATCATCTACATAATCAGGGATTACAACGCTTATTTGACTTTGGTCATATGGATATTGATGTTCAAATTTAGTAATATATGCTTCTTTTTCATCATTATCATTTTTTGTTATAACGTATTCTAATCCGTTATCAAGTTCACCATATGTTGAAGCTGAATAAATAATTGATGTGTGCATGCTTCTAAGGAAGTTATTAATCCATTTTGAAAAATATTCTGTGCTAGGTGCTTTATCTTTGGAAAATGAACATAAAACTTTATGTATGGAAGACGAATCTCTTAAATAAGAATTTTTATCAAATTTTGTATTTACTTTATCAATATATAAAATATTAATATCGCTAAATGAATCGCGTCCAATTTCTTTTGCATTTTCTGGGAATGTTAAATTCAATTTTCTACAATGATAAAAAGCGTAGTCATCAATTGTTATTAAATTTTTAAATAAATCAGACTCATTAAAATTAACACAAAAAGCAAATGCATTAACGCCAACTGTTTTTAAACCAATATTACTAGTAATTATTTTTTTTAAAGATATACAACCTGTAAAGCAAAAATCAGGTATTGCTTCTAAATGGCTATCAATTTGAATAGTATCTAATGAAATGCATCTAAAAAACGCTCCTTCATCAATTTGCGTTATAGTATCTGGAACTATTATTTTTGTAATTCTTGAATAATTTAAATAGTCATAGTCAGTGGATTTTAAATAATCTTTATCACTACTAACTTGTTCATCATACCTACTGTTTCCAGACTCAATATCTCTTGGTGAAAAAGCATATGCTCCAATCGCCGTAACTGGAAAAGAACTAATAGATGATGGTACATTTATCGTAGTTTGGCTACCAAAGAAATCCGCAATAGTAACCGTTTCATCATTTAAAATGGTGTATAAATATCCATCTATATTTGTTCCAAATTCTTTTACATTCCATATAATTTGATAATAATAAAATTGGTCATATCCACTACAATCATTCTTTGTCTTTGGAAAATCTTTATAAAAATAATTATCAACTTCACAGAAAACATGTTTAATCTTATTAAATGAACTTATAAAATTATAACAATTTTCACTAGAAAATTTTATATTTCGATAATATGTTTTATCATCTACATATTCTTTTTTTAAGCCAATTTCTTTAATTGTTTTTGGAATATAAATAACGTCTATATCTATTCCTGATAAAGCACAAAATCCAATATTTCTTACTTTATTACCTTCTACTTCACTAGGTATAATTACTTCTTTACTATATTTATACATTCCAGCTAAGTGACAATAAATATTATCTTTATTATTTTCCCAATGATGACATTTAGCATAAATTAAACCATCATTATAGAACATATAATCTTCGCAATTCCAAATAGTGTAGCAAGTATTTGTTAAATATGGTTCTTCCAAATAGTAATGAACTGTTTGATAATCCCATTTCTTATCCCATGTTGATGGCCTGCTTTTAAAACTTGTATAGATTGTAATAATATCACTACTTAAACAATTTTCTAAAAATTCCGATTCAATGCGTTCAACTGAACTAGGTATAAAAATTGATTTTAAATAATAGCAATGAACAAATGTACTTTTAGGTAATTCAGTTAAAGTATCAGGTAACTTAACATGATTTAAAGTACCACTATCGCTAATGTTTATTTTTTTTACTGGCAATCCCTCATAGTAAGAAGGTATATTTGCATATGTAGCTGTTTCTGGATTCTTAATTCCATCAATTACTGCATAATTTCCATCAGTGCCATAGTGAATAGAAAAATTATAAATAGCTTCTTCACAATAAATCGGTTCTTCAGGTGGTGTAGGCACTGATTCCGAAATAGAATCATCATCACTTGGTTTAATAGATGTGTAATCAGAAGCCGAGTCATTACTCTTCGGCGTAGAACTATCTTTGCTTGTACTAGTAAAAAAATCGCAAGACGTAAGCGCTAATAATGCTACAAAGAAAATAGCAAATAATTTAAATTTGAATTGTTTCATAATGCCACCTCTAAATATGATATATGCTTATAAACTGAAATTTGTAACAAATATCAAAGTCAATTAAATTGCCTTTAACTTGCATAGTAATTCTACAGATCGGAAGAGCG